>Ga0182093_1327037_pt1 | contig 21775 bp, 22 predicted proteins | sample 041ome_21_FD_127776 | JGI IMG/M metagenome (GOLD analysis project Ga0182093, IMG submission 127776) | Metatranscriptome of coastal salt marsh microbial communities from the Groves Creek Marsh, Georgia, USA - 041411BS metaT (Metagenome... | ecosystem: Environmental > Aquatic > Marine > Intertidal...
ATGGCCGGCGGTATTTCGTCAGCACTGGTGACCACGGTTCTGGGTCTGCTGGTAGCGATTCCGACAGTCCTGTTGCATACAGTGGTGAATGGTCGCTCGCAGCGCATCATCCACGTCCTGAATGAGCAAGCGACAGGTATCGTGGCAGAGCACTCCGAACGCGCGCACAACTGATTGCCGGGAGGCTAGCTGTCGATGGGAATTTTCGAGGTCATTCTTGCCTTCATGGAAAAAGGCGGGAACGTATTGTGGCTAATCGCCGCACTCGTGTTCTTTATGTGGACCCTGATCTTTGAGCGTGTGTGGTACTTCATGTCTGTTTGGAAAGCAGACCGAGCGGCCGTTGTCAGCACCTGGGAGGGCCGCGGTGAGCGTAAATCCTGGAACGCTAAGAAGATTCGCGAACGGTTGCTGTCCGAGAGCCGAGAGCTGATCAATGACAACATGAACGTCATCGCGACCTGTGTGGCGCTGTGTCCATTGTTGGGTCTGCTGGGCACGGTGACCGGCATGATTGAGGTCTTCAACGTGATGGCGGTGACGGGTGGCGGCGATGCCAAGTCCATGGCGGGTGGCGTGGAGCGCTCCACGATTCCCACTATGGCGGGCATGGTAGCGGCCCTCTCCGGTCTGTTTGCCAACACCTATTTGCAGCGCATCACCAACCGGGAGCAACAGCTCCTGACAGATCAGCTGACTTCGGATCATTGATCCTGTCTTGAGGTTGAGGAAGCCATGCGAAAAATAGCAAAACAGCAGGACCAGGATGGGGCAGAGATCGATCTGACGCCGATGCTCGACGTTGTTTTCATCATGTTGATCTTCTTCATTGTTGTGGCGTCTTTTATTAAAGAGGCCGGGGTTGAGGTGAACCGCCCCGACAATAACCAGCCTGATGATCCTGAAGATTCCACAAGTATATTGGTCGAAGTGGCATCCGATAATCAGATCTGGATGGAGAACCGGCGCGTCGATATTCGCGCTGTGCGAGCGAACATTCAAAGATTGCTGGCTGAGGATCCCGAAGCACCTGTAACCATTAAGGTTGAAAAGGGTGCAGAGGCTGGAGTGGTTGTTGATGTCGCAGATGCCGCGCGGGAATCCGGGGTTGCGGCGGTGAATTGGGCCTCGGACCGATAAAAGGTTAAAAACTATGGGTATGCGCGATCAGGCCAGATCGGCCGCGGCAGAAGAAGGCAGTCAGATTGACCTGACCCCGATGCTTGACGTGGTCTTCATCATGTTGATCTTCTTCATCGTGACGTCCTCCTTTGTGAAAGAGCCCGGCGTTGAACTGCTCAAGCCACAGGCCTCGACGCAGGAAGCGTGTGAGCGCGGCACGATCATTTTCGCAGTCGACGCTAATGGCGACATTTTTTACAACAAGAATAAATTGCCGCTCGACCGTGCACTGCGCACTGCTGAGGCTGCGAAGAAAGAAGCCCCGCAGGCGAACATTGTGGTCCAAGTTGACCGCGAGACGCCGGCCTACGTGGTTGAAGACCTCATTGATATTGTGCGGCCGGTCCTTACCTCACCGCCCTGTATCTCTACGGATGAAGAGGCTTAACGGTTATGGGTAGTACGGCTCGGGTTGCTGTCAGTGCTGCGCTTGCAGTACCGGTTGCGATCGCATTGTTCTTTATCATGCACAGTCTGGTTAGTCGGGATTTTAAGCAGGAAGACGTCAAGGCTCGCAAAATTGCCGACATCGTGGTGCCTGATAAGACCATCGAGACCAACCTAAATGAAGTCAAGCCCGAGAAGCCTGATGATCCGGAAGAGCCGCCGCCCGAACTGGAGCCGATCCAGTTTGACACTCAGCTAGATATGAATGTTGCCAACACGGCACCGACTACCGGCATTAACCTTAATCTCAACGCCTCGGGTATGTCGTCAGGCGACGGCGAATATTTGCCAATCGTGAAGGTCGCGCCGATATATCCGCGTCGTGCGCAGACACGGGGCATCTCAGGCTACTGTATTGTGGAATACACCGTGACCAAGACGGGTTCGATTCGGGATCCGTTTGCGGTGGACTGTCAGCCCAAGGGTATCTTTGAGCGGGCCTCTCTCAAGGCGTCTGAAAAGTTCAAGTACAAGCCGCGCGTGGTAGATGGCGAAGCGATTGAAGTCGCGGGTGTCCAAAATAAGTTTACTTATGAGCTCGAAAACTGATTTGAGAATCCGAGGTGGTGACCAGACTGTTATGAAAAGCGCCTTAAAAATTCTGTTCTCGTTCTTCCGTGCGTCTGCTGTCGCTGTATTGGCAATTGCGGCGTCTATCGCCCTAGATCAGAGCACGTCACTATCGTTGGTTTCCGAGGCGGTTGCCCAGGACGACGAGCCCAAGAAGGAACGTGAAACGCGCCGTACTCCTGCATTACGGAATAAGGTATACGAGCGGCTTGCTGAAGCTCAAGGTCTGGCGGAGGCCAAAGACTATGTCGGTGCCGCTGCGATCCTGAATGACATGATTTCTGAGGACGGCAAACGTGCGCTAAATAGCTACGAGTTGGCCAACGTTTATAACCTGCATGCTTTCTTGGCATATGCCACTGAAGATTACCCTCAATCGCTGCGTTATTACGAGCAGGTCATTGCCCAGCCCGATATCCCATTGGCGATGGAGATCAATACCCGATTTACGATCGCTCAGTTGTACTTTGTGCAGGACAAGTGGCAGCAGGGCATTGACGCTATGTTGGTCTGGTTTGAGCTCAACGAGAAACCCAACGCCGGCGCGTATGTACTGTTGGCGCAGGGTTATTATCAGCTTAAAAACTACGATTTGGCACTAGATAATGTTGAGACTGCTATTTCCATGCACGAAGGAGACGGCAAGCTCCCCAAGGAGCAGTGGTACAACCTCGCACGTTTCCTTTATTTTGACAAAGAAGACTACGACTCGGCACTCGATGTATTGAATACGCTGATCATTTATTACCCCAAAAAACAGTACTGGGTGCAGGCCTCACACTTGTACGGCGAGAAAAAAGAAGAGCAGAAGCAGCTGGCCCTCATGGAGGCCGCTTACGAGCAGGGCTTCCTCGATCGCTCCAGCGAACTGGTCACCATGGCCTACTTGTACCTTAATGCTGAGGCGCCTTACTACGCCGGTTCTGTCATGGAAAAGGGCTTCAGCGAGGAGCTTGTCGAGGACAAATCTAAGAATTACGAGTTGGCGGGCAGTGCTTGGGCACAGGCGCGCGAGGTTGCCAAATCGATTCCGATGATGGAACAGGCCGCAGCAAAATCAGACGAAGGTGAATTGTATGTTCGTCTGGGCAATGTTTATCTCGACGGCGATCAGTTCGCCAAGGCCGCCGATTCGGTGACTAAGGGATTGAAAAAGGGCGGTGTCAAGCGGCCTGATCAAGCCCGCCTTGTGTTGGGTATGGCGTACTTTAACTTGGGCGAATACGACAAGGCGCGTAAAGCCTTCCGCGACGCAGGGAAAGACGAGCGCTCAGAGAAGTACTCCAAGCAATGGATTACTTACGTGACCAGTGAGGAAGATCGTCAGCGGGAGCTGGAGGAAGATCTACTCTAGAGTTGTTGCGGCGTCTTGAATAGAAGGGCCTTCACAGGTCCTTTTTTGTGCCCGATAGATTTTTAAATTTGAGGTCATATGGCCGTCCAATACAGCCTCGATGTTCGACTCACGTCAAGGAGCGCTGCGGGCGCTTTCAGGGCTTTTGCTGTGTCGAATGACCCGGCGTGCGAGGCCATGTACTAGCTGAAGCGCCAGAACATGACACGATGCAATACGGCACTCTTGCCATGGTTTGGATAGCAATGGGGATGCCCCAGCACACTACCGGGGCATTATTAAAGCAAGCGCAGTATCAAATCGGGGGAAGGAGCCCCCGGGAGGGCAGTGCTTACTGAGGTACGACGTTCTCGGCTTGAGGACCTTTCTGGCCGTCTGTGACGGTGAACTCAACCTTTTGACCATCTGTCAGGGTCTTGAAACCATCACCCTGAATCGCGCTGAAGTGTACAAAGACGTCTGGCCCATCTTCCTGAGCGATGAAGCCGTAGCCCTTTGTTTCATTGAACCACTTCACGGTGCCCGTAACTGTTGACATGTTTTTTACTACCTGTATTAAAGATTGTTCAAGTGCCCCTTGAGGCTGTTGCGCTTGATGGGAACAAAACCGGAGACCGAAGACTACAGTGGCTCAGCAAAAAGCGGGCTGGGCGTCCCAGCTCCTGCAGTGTAGCACTCTGTCGAGCGAGCGCAGGTGAATTTTTTTTGTCAGTTGTGGGGCTTCATTGCGACCACCAGCGCTCACTCGACGGGGATTATTTTCATCATATCGGTTTTGCCCTGCTCTCCCTCGGCACTGCACATGGTTAGCAAGATGAAATCGCCGCGGGCTAGGAAACCGCCATCGACCAGGAATTCGATTGTGCGAGCCTCCAGATCTTCTGGCGCAAACGCCGTGAAATCAAAAAATAGCGGGATCACGCCCCGACATAGGGCCAGCCTCTGTAACGTATCGGCCCGGCGTGACAGCGCAAAAATGGGTAGCCCCGAACTCAAGCGCGACATCATAGTGGGTGTGGTGCCGCGTTCGGTCAGACAGGCGAGGCCGCGCATGCGGGGGAAGTGATTCGCGCCATACATAGCAGAGAGTGCGATCGTTTCCTGCGCTGAGGAAAACTCCCGATCCAGTCGATACTTGGACGTGCGCGCTACAGGATGCTGCTCCGCGCCCAGTGCGGCGTCAGCCATGGCCGTCACAACCTCGACGGGAAAATCCCCGACCGCTGTCTCCGCCGAGAGCATGACGGCATCGGTGCCATCCAGCACGGCGTTCGCGACGTCAAACACCTCGGCCCGGGTAGGCATCGAGTTACTGATCATGGATTCCATCATCTGGGTGGCAGTAATGACCATTCGATCCCGCTTACGCGTTGTGGAAATGAGGTTCTTTTGGATGCCGATCAACTGCGCATCACCCACCTCGACCCCCAAATCACCACGGGCGACCATGGCACCGTCGCTGGCATCAATAATGGCATTCAGCAACGCTGTATCCGCAACAACTTCAGCCCGCTCAATTTTGGCTATGATCGCTGGGTGCAGTCCCTGATCGGCCAATAGCCGCCGGGCATAGTGAATATCTTCTGCGCTCGAGACAAACGAGACCGCGACAAAATCAGGCTGGATGTCCGGCATGGCCCGAATGTCATCGAGATCCTTTTCTGTGAGCGCGGGTGCGGCGAGGCCGCCACCAAGTTTGTTGACGCCTTTTCGAGAGCTTAGCCGCCCACCGATGACTACGGTGCAATCCACCGTTGGGCCATCGACATCATCCACTCTGAGCCGCAGCTTTCCGTCGTCCAGTAGTAAAATATCGTCTGGCGCAACGCTGGAGGGCAGCGCCTCGTATTCGACCGACACGCCTCGTTGATCGCCAGCGTCGGGCCCGATCGACAGGCTCAGTTGGAACGGATCGCCAGCCTGAAGTATTACTGACCCCTCTGCAAAACCGCCGATACGAATCTTGGGTCCCTGAAGATCCGCCAGAATGCCGACGTAGCGTCCGTGGTGGCCAGCTTGTTTACGGATGTGTTGGGCGACCAGAGCGTGATCTGCCTGCGCGCCATGGCTGAAGTTCAGCCGGAACACGTTGACACCGGCACCCAGCAGACGCCCGATCATGTCCTGGCTTTGGCTCGCTGGGCCTATCGTGGCGACGATCTTGGTGCGCCGCAGTGAGTTGGGGTCATTGATCCGTTGAGTGCTCACGGGGTCGTAACATCCTTTTTGAATAACGTTATCCAGCGCGGCGTCGTACGTTGCGAGTTGATGCAGACCGTGACAGTCCGGTGCATTGGAATTGCAGTAGAGTATCGCAGGATCATGGCCGCGAGTGCTATGTCACAATACCGGCCGAGCGTCAGTTCATCGCGGTCATTGCATCGTGGCGCAGAATAGGTAAACAGAGTGAATGATGGAGACGTCTGACAGTCGGCGACCCAATCCCCCTATGGGGTATGCCTGCGAGTGCACCCTGACCCCCGATCAGCAAATTGATCTGGTGGCAGAGTTTCACGTGCACCGCATCCGCCCATCTCGTATCGCTTATCGCCTAGGTATTGATATCGCGAAGGTAGAGGCGTGGCTATCGGGCGAGGAGGACCGGGACCGATTTCAGCGGTTGATCAGCGTGCACCGCAGGCGCAAGTATCAGCTGCAGGTCCGGCGCGCCGAGCAATTTCGTGGTCAGCAGGCCTACGAACTCCGGCTTGCCGCACAGCGGGATTTGCAGCTGGGCCATGTGATGGACAATGCCCCAGAGAGCCCGGCCACTCACACCCTGACCAAAAGAGGAAAATGATGGATACGGTGTCACAGCATCCGATTGATCGCTGGCACAACATGATGGCGGAGGGTACGACCGAGGGCCTTTACGAGCTACTTTCACCTGACTGTGTCTTCTGGTCGCCTGTTGTCCACTCCCCACAACAGGGCCGGGATATTACCTTTCTATACCTCAGTGCCGCTGGCCAAGTTTTTGACTCAGACTTCCGCTACGTCAGAGAGATCCGTGACGGTGATTCGGCGATGCTGGAGTTTGAATGCAAGGTCGACGATATCCATGTCAACGGCATTGACCTGGTCCGCATCAGCGGCGATCACATTGTTGAATTCAAGGTGATGGTTCGCCCGTTGAAGGCGGTCAACAAAGTGCATGAGCGGATGATGGCGATGCTGGAGGCGATGAAAAATGCCTCCTGAAACGCCGAGGCTGGCGCGACAGGCGGTGATGTTTGGCACCGCCAAACTCGCCGCGCAGCCGGGGAAGCCTCCCGTTGGATAGGCTCATTGTTGGCATTAGTGGCGCATCGGGTGTGCAATATGGCGTGCGCGCACTGGAGTTATTGCGGGGCACCTCGGTCGAAACGCACCTCATTATGAGTAAGTCCGCCGAGTTGACGGTCCATCATGAATTGGATTGCTCGGTCGATGATATTCGTCAGTTAGCTGATGTTTGGCACCCCGTGCGCAACGTCGGGGCATCGATTGCCAGTGGCTCGTTTCGAACAAAAGGCATGCTGTTGGCCCCGTGCTCGATTCGTACGCTCGGAGAAATTACATCGGGCGTCACGGCATCCTTACTCACTCGCGCAGCCGATGTTGTGTTGAAGGAGCGGCGCCCGCTGGTGCTGATGGTGCGAGAGACCCCGCTCCATCTAGGGCACCTCAGAAATATGGTCTCGGTCACCGAGATGGGTGCGATTGTGGCGCCACCGGTGCCCGCTTTTTACACCAAACCCGACTCCATTGAAGCGCTGGTGACGCAGAGTGTGGCCAGAGCACTCGATTTATTCGATATCACACTACCCGAGACGCATCGCTGGACTGAATCGTGACCCGACTCATCGAGCGGGCCCGCCAACAGTCACTGGCGTGGCTGGTGTTTTTTGTCATTGTCGTCGACTTGATCGGCTTCGGTATCGTCATACCGATCCTGCCTTTTTTATCTCCTCAGCTCGGCGGCGGCACCGACGATATCGCTCTGATTCTCGCGACTTACAGTGTGGCAGCCGCAATTGTCGCGCCGGTATGGGGCCGTCTCTCTGATCGGTTTGGTCGAAGGCCGATTCTCAGCCTTTGCCTTTTGGGCGGTGCTATGTCCCACTTTGTACTGGCAATCGCTGATGCCTTGTGGCTCGTTTATCTCTCCCGGGCGGTTGCCGGCATGATGGCAGGCGGTGTGCCTGTGGCCACTGCGCTGATTGCAGATGCCAGCACTCCCGATCAACGGTCACGGGCGATGGGTCTCATTGGCCGTGCATTCGGTATCGGTTTGATTCTTGGACCAGTGATCGGCGGCGTGTTGTCGCGTAGTGAGACCGATTTCGCGCTACCTTGCTTGGTGGCAGGTATCCTGTCGATGTTGGCCGGCTTGCTGGCGGCAGTGCTAATTCCGGGAGGCCGGATTCGGCCCGCTGGCGAGCCGTCAGACGACGACGGGGGCAAAAATGTGTCCCTCGGCATCACCCTGCAACGTCCGGGCCTAAAGCTGTTCATTGTGCAATTTGGTTTCCATACCTGCGCCGTGAGCGCCTCGGTATATTTATTTCCACTTTGGGTAGCCAGCGGTCTGGACTGGCAGGCCCGCGAAGTCGGATTGTTTTTTGGTCTGGTGGGTGTCGTCATGGTGATCACCCAAGGCAATTTGCTGGGTCGTATGACTGATCGTTTCGGCGCGCTGTGGGTGTTGCGCGGCGCGGCGCTATGTTTTAGCGCGTCACTGCTTCTGTCCTCGGCTGCGTCTGGCATGTGGGCTATGAGCGCGCTCGGCCTGCTCGCTTTCTCTACGGCAACGCTCTGTCTGCCCGTAATGAATACCATCGCCAGCCACCTGGTTTCCCCTGTTTCACGCGGTCGATTTTTTGGCGTGACTGCGTCATCAGCCGCGTTCGGCCGCATTGCCGGTCCGTTGGTTGCGGCGGCTCTATTGGCTCAGGGCGGATTTCAGCTGGCGTGGTTGGGAACAGGGGCGGTGGTGATGCTGGTCGTTGCATGGTCTGTGACGTATGGCATCAGATTACAGACCGAGGCGATATCCTCTGAACAAGAGGGGGCGTTACGGTGAAAGACAAGTGCGTGGTGGCGCTGGGATTACCAGCGGAAATCCTGATGGCGTTAGAGAAGCGCTACGAGGTGTTGGCGTGGTCTGACAGCCAGGCGATGCCCGAGACGCTGTTGAGTGAGAGGCTTCGTGATGCCTCGGGGCTGCTGTGTGCGTTATCGACGCCAATCACCGAGTCTCTTATTCAGGGTGCCAATGACCTAAAAGTGATTTCTACCATCTCGGTTGGTGTCGATCATATAGACGTGGCGGCGGCGACCCGAGCCGGCATCCCGGTCGGTCATACCCCTGGCGTGCTGGTGGACAGTACGGCAGATCTGGCGCTTGGACTCATGTTGGCCGCCACGCGACGTATCGCGGAAGCCGACCGCTGGATGCGTGGCGGCCATTGGAGTCAGGGCTGGCAGTCGGACCTGCTGCTGGGGACGGACCTGAGTCAGTCAGTGGTGGGTTTGGTGGGATTGGGTCCTATCGGTGAGGCGGTGGCAAGGCGCCTGAGGGGCTTTGGCTGCAAGATTCTGGGTTGGAACAGGACGCCCAAGCACATTGAGGGCGTTGAGATGGCCTCCCTCGACGAGGTATTTGCGTCCAGCCATATCGTCTCCCTGCACACCGCCTTAACCGCTGAAACGAGGCACATTGCCGACCGGCGGCGGCTGGCCAGCATGCGCTCGGGTGCGGCGCTGATCAATACCGGGCGAGGCTTATTAGTGGAAGAGGCGGCGCTTATCGAGGAGCTGCAAAGTGGTCGCCTCAATGCGGCGCTCGATGTATTTGAGCAGGAGCCTTTGCCACCCCAGCACGCTTTTTTGGCGATGGACAACGTCGTGCTGTTACCTCATGTGGGTAGTGCGACCGATTCGACGCGCTGGGCTATGGTGAATCGGGCGCTGGAGAACCTTCACGCTGGGATAGCGGGTGACAGACTGAACTACTGTGCCAATCCTGAGGTTTACGCCGCTAGCGGCTGACGGCGTTGGGCAGCACGCGCAGCGCTCTTGCCACACCGGGCTCGAGCTTGCGCCGCACCTTGTCGAGGTCGGGTTGATTTTGATTCTCGACAACCTGACTGATGCGGGCAGACCAGACTGGCGCCAAGTTACCGCCATCTTCAAAGCTGAGCATTAGGCTGGCCACTTCACGCGGCCCGCTCAGCGCATAAGCATTGTCCATCGCGGCTGGGTCAGGACTGCGATTGATGACCGAGCTTGTAGGACCAAAATTCGGCTCGGGCTCCACGCCCCCCTCCAGTCTGGCTCCGAAGGCGTAGCTCACAAGAAAGTCACCGCCGGATGCCTGATACCGATAGCCTTTTTTCTCGAGTTCTTCTGCCACGACTTCGCGTACCGTGGTTGAGAGCAGATATAGAGACTCCATTGACGCGGGGACCCCAGTAGGTATTTCTGTTCGCCAACTGAATGATGCATAGCGCTTATCTGCAAAACGATCTGACGAATCCGTCTCGACCTGCATCGAGGTGCAACCCATCACAGCGACAGAGAGCAGGACCGCGGCCATTAGGCGGGCCAACGTGCGCGAAAAGATCATGATGTTGCCACTCCTTCGAAAATCTTAAGGGAACCATATCAGTTTCACGATCATACCGGTGATGGCAACAATCACGGCCCAGCGCACGACGCGCTCGCCCCCAGCCAGCGTGAGTCTAGCGCCAAGCCAACCGCCGAAGCCATTTCCGATCGCCATCACAGCGCCGACCCACCAGAGCAATTCCAGCTGGCTGCCAAATACCCACAGCGCCGACAGCGTGTAAGTCAGAATAATGAACACTTTGTGGATGTTGGCGGTGACCAAATCAAGACCCAGCACTCGGTTGAGGATGGGCAGCAGGATGAACCCCATGCCAATTTGAATGAAACCGCCCCAAAAGCCTGCAGCGAACATCAGGGCGTGTCCCCAAAGCTGGCGGGTTCGTGACACCTGATTGTCGGCAGGAAGGCGCGTGCCGGTGCCGGTCAGCATGAGTAGCAAAACGCCACCCATTACCCCCGCAAGGATGAGGTTAAAGGCCTCGGTAGGTACCTGAACGCCCACCAGCGCCCCGACGATGGCGCCCGGAATCGCGCACAAGGACAGCGACACCATGAGTCTGGCATGGGGAACACCGTGGCGGAGGTAGGTCAAAGATGCGCTGATATTCTGAACGAGAATAGGGAGGCGATTGGTGCCGTTGGCGACTGGGCCCGGGACGCCGAGCAATATCATCACCGGTACAGTAATGACTGACCCCCCGCCAGCCATCACATTGATAAAGCCGCCCGCCAAACCAGCAAGAATCAGTACCACCAGCTCAAAGGCGCCGAGCTCCATCGCTAGCCGCGGGGAACACGCATGGTGACAAACTCCTCCGCTGCGGTGGGGTGAATCCCCACCGTTTGATCAAAATCCGCCTTGGTGGCGCCCATCTTCAGCGCAATCCCGAGTCCTTGGCAGATTTCGCCAGCATCGGTGCCCACCATATGTGCCCCCAATACCCGGTCAGTTTCCGCATCGACAACCAGTTTAATCAGCGTCCGTTCTTCACTGCCACTGACGGTATGCTTGAGAGGGCGAAATGATGACTCGAAGACAACGACTGCGTGACCCCTCTGCTCGGCTTCCTCTTCCGTCAGGCCCACGGTGCCAATCGGTGGCTGACTGAAAACCGCGGTAGGGATGTTGTCATAATTCATGGTGCTGGGTGTGTCGCCAAACTGGGTATGCGCGAACGCCATGGCTTCACCAATCGCCACGGGTGTCAGCTCCCAACCACCGGTCATATCGCCCAGAGCGTAGATGCTGGGCTCTGCGGTTTGAAACTGTTCATCGACGACTAAATAGCCAGATTCATTGAGTGTCACGGCTGTGTGGTCAAGACCCAGGTTGGCGATATTGGGCTTGCGGCCAGTCGCGCACAGCACTGCGTCAAAGACTTCTTCACCGTCAGAGAGCGTTGCCGCCACTGCGCCAGTGGCGCTCGACGTGATCGAGGTCACGTGATGATCAAAGCGCAAATCAACCCCGGCTTTGCGCATTTCCTCTGCCAGGAAAAGGCGAATATCGCGATCGAAGCCCCGCAGAAACAGTTCCCCCCGATAGCTCTGCACGACTTCGGTACCAAGACCGGCAAAAATACTGGCGAACTCAGTTGCGATGTAGCCACCCCCGATAATTAGCAGTCGCTTGGGCAGCTCAGGTAAGTCGAAGATTTCGTTGGAGGTAATGGCCAGCTCAGCGCCAGGAATGTCGGGCATGGCGGGCCAGGTACCGGTAGCAAGCAGAATTTTCTTGGCGCGGTAGCGGGAGTCTCCCACCACAACTTCCTGAGGTCCTGCCAGCACGCCATGGCCCTCAATGATGTCGACCCCAGGGGCCTCAAGCAGGCGCTGATAAATCGCGTTTAGTCGTGCAATCTCTTTGGTCTTGTTGTCGCGGAGTGTGGCCCAATCAAAGGTGATTCGCTCTGCACTCCAGCCAAATCCCTGTGCCTCACGCCATGCTGCGGCATATTCGCTCGCGTAGACGTAAAGCTTTTTCGGGATACAGCCCACGTTGACGCAGGTGCCACCCAGGGCGGCTTCTTCTACCACTGCCACGCGTGCGCCAAATTCGGCGCTCTTTCGCGCGGCACGGACGCCGCCGGAGCCGGCGCCAATGACCATCAGGTCATAATCAAAATGTTCAGTCATTGATTCACCAAAAACATGGTGGAACTTGTCATGTTCCGCAATTTCAATGTGATGGAGCTTCGCTTACAGTCGGGCGATTCGCGATCTACCAATGGATGAGATGTCGACCATGCTGAGCAACAGCAACACGCAAAGGATACACGCAATCACCTTATTCGCACTGTTCATACTGCCGATGAGTAGCGCGGGTTGGGCGGACTCCGTCCCGGAGGCAAGTGAGTCCCAACCTCCCGCCAGAATCGAGTTGATCGATCAGTCGGTGATCTACGGTGAAATCACCGACATCCACGACGGCGAGCTGTACGTGACGACTGAGTGGATGGGAGACGTCACCATCGCCTTATCATCAATCCTTCAGCTCGTATCGAATCAGGACATTGAACTGCTTACGACTGAGCAGGAGAAATTGGCGCTGTCCTCATTCATGATCTCGGATGGCGAGGTGGTGCTGGACGACGCCGATAATTTGACTGTTGATCAGCTGGATGTGGCAAACCCAGAAGAATGGGAGCAGGGGCATGGCTATCGCATTACGGGCCGTGTCACGAGCGCGATCGAATACAACCGGGGTAATACCGAAACCGACAAGCTCAATCTGGATGCGGAATCGATTTTCGAGAGCCGCCGGGATCGTATTACCTTACGCGCTGATTATGAGGAGAGCAGTGCGTTTGTTGTCGAAAAAGACGATAACGGCGACCCAGCCCTAGACGATGTGGGCAATGTGAGCAAAAAAAGCGAGCCCACAGCAGATAACTGGCGAGTGGAAGGTAAATACGATTATTTTCTGTCGGAGCCGCGCAATTATCTTGGCTCGACCTTGGGCTTTCGTTCCAACGAGTTTGCTGATATTGACCGGCGCTCCTACATCAGCGCTTATTTCGGCCGAAAAATCTTAACGCGCGAGACGCTCACTTTCGACGCCGAAGTGGGCTTCTCCTATGTAGACACTGACTTTACGGAATCCGAAAACGATACGGAATCCGAAGACGATTCCTACACGGGCCTCAACGTCAACTTCAGTGCAGAAGCACTGCTTTTTGACAGCAATGTGACCCTGTACTTCCGTCAGGCGAATATCATCAATCTTTCCTCGGCCCAAAAATCTATCTACCGTACCAAAGTGGGTCTGAGATTCCCGCTGCTTTTGGGATTGGAAGCGGCGGCAGAGGCGACCGCCGATTATGATGGCGGCGCGGCAGAGGGTAAGGAGAAGCTCGACCAGACACTAAAGTTCCGCATCGGCTATACCTGGTAAATCGATTTCGAATGAGCAAGCCGCGCAGTAGCGATGTCGTCTTCTTGCCCCTCGGGGGGTGTGGGGAGATCGGGATGAACTTTAACCTCTTTGGTCATTCAGATCAGTGGGTTGCTGTGGACTGCGGCATTACGCTGGAGCAAGTCCCGGGGGCGCTGAGACCCTCGGTGCAAATGCCCGATCTCAGCTTTATTTCGGCCCGGCGGGAGCAACTCGCGGGATTGATAGTGACGCACGCCCACGAGGACCATCTCGGTGCACTGCCCTATCTCTGGGAGCAACTACGTTGCCCGGTTTATGCGACCCCCTTTGCAGCCGCAGTGCTGCGACACAAAACGCGGAGCCGCCGAGGCGTGTTGCCGAGTTCCCTGATCGAAATCGAACCGGGCGAGGAGATCAAGGTCGGCCCCTTTGACATCGAGTGGATTCCCATTACGCACTCCACTCCTGAGACCTGTGCACTGAGCATCACAACGCCGCAGTCCCGCATACTGCATACGGCAGACTGGAAGATTGATGCCGACCCTGTTGTCGGTGCGGCCTGGTCCTCCACTCGTTTTGGGGAACTGGGTAAGGCAGGGGTCGATGCCGTGATCTGTGATTCGACCAATGCCTTACGCGCTGGGTACTCTCCCTCAGAGGGTGAGGTGGCTGCGGGGCTGAGCCGCGCGATTCAGGTATGTACAGGCCGCGTGGTCGTCGGGTGCTTCTCGAGCAATGTCGCCCGCATGCAAACGCTGTCCAGCATTGCAGCCAAGACTGGCCGCTATCTGGGTGTGCTGGGCCGATCGGCCGAGGGCATGGCCCGATGTGCGCAACAGGTGGGATTGCTGTCACCTCAGTTTCAGCCGATTCATTCTGAGCACTTGGGGTACTTGCCGCCACAAGAAGTGCTGGCAGTGGCGACGGGGAGTCAGGGGGAATGGGGTGCGGCACTGCATCGCCTCCTGATGCAAACACATCCCGATTTTGCGCTCGAGGCCGGGGATACGGTGATCCTCTCGTCCAAAACCATTCCGGGTAATGAAGAGCCGGTGGCACGCCTGGTGGAGGGTTTGCGAGATAGAGGCATCCATGTGATTGCAGCAGATGACAGCGCGTTACCGCTACACGCCACAGGACATCCTTGTCAGGGCGAGCTGACGGACCTCTACCAACTGCTGAAGCCGACGCTTGCCATCCCTGTCCACGGTGAAGTGGAGCATATGGCGGCGAATGCCAACGTGGCACGCGAGGCGGGCGTGGAGGTCACCCTGACGGGACGCAATGGGGATCTCTTTTACCTCAGTCCGACTCCCGGCGTTCGGCGCCGCTTCGCTGAGGTAGGGAGGCTGGCATGGTGTGAGGAAACGGAGCGACTGATCAAGGTGACCTGAGGATCAGGGCGTGTCCTCGATGCCCGTCGCCCGCCGTGCGGCGGCGCGTTCCGCATCAGCTGTATTGATCCATCGATAGGTCAGGTAGTACTTAAAAATATTGCCTACGTATTGAACCGTCTCGCGACCGACTTGCTCCGCAACAATCACCTCGACGTTATCAAACCAGCGATTCGGGTCATAACCGCGCTCCCCCGCCTCGCGCCGTAACCGTCTGATGCGTCCTGGCCCTGCGTTATAGGACGCCAGTGCCATGAGGGAGCCGTTGATCTCGTCAAGCTCGGGACCGCTGAAATAGCGTTCTTTGAGAAAAGCCATGTATTTGGCGCCCGCCTCGATGTTGGGTTCCAGTTCATCAATATTAGGGATCGCCACGTTCTTATCTTTCGCTGTGCTGGGAAGTAGCTGCATGACGCCAACGGCACCGACATGGCTTCGGACGCTTTGATCGAGTCGAGACTCCTGAAAGCCTTGTGCAGCCAGCAACGTCGGATCCATCCCGTAGTCAGTTCCATACTTGCGAAACAGGGATGACAGTGCCCGATAGCGCCCCAGCTCTTCTGCCCCCACGGCGTTTTCTGCCCAGTCAAAATCGCGGATATACCGGTTGCGAATGATGTTCCCAAACAGCGTGCCCTCGCGATTGTCCTTGACGAACGTATTCAGAAAGCTTTTGAGTTTGGGGCTGTCAGAGCGAATCGCCCAGGCGAGGCGCGCGCCTTCTCTGAGCACCAGATCCTCGCGAACCGTGACCTGGGTAAAGACTTCGCGCCACATCTGGGGCTTGTAGCTGTCGACTACGGCCCAAGGTAGCAAGCCAGCGTCGACCATCTCGATAAGATCTTCATCCTCGAGCGACTCATCCACTGCCTCGATGCGGATCGCCGCCCTGCCCGCCGCGACCAGTCGATCACTCAATTCGCGAACGCTTTCCGCATAGCTGCTGGACAAGCGCACGTAGACAGTTTTACCCGATAAATCATCGAGTGAGCGCAGAGCAGATGCGCTCGGCCCTGTGATCAATATCTCCTTCAGTGGCTTGCTGACGGGGTCAGTAAAGTCCACTTCAGCGCGTCTACTCTCCGTGATCGTGGTGCCTGCCATCACGATGTCGCCATAACCTGCCTGCAAGGCGGGGAACAGTTGATCACGTGCCACGGGAATGACGGCTACCTGTACCGTCAATAGCCCGGTTTCATAGGCCTTATTGACCACCTTCTGCAGCTTTTCCGCATATTCCTGAACAGTACCCCGCGGGCCATCTTCCAGAAAATAGCGACCGGGCCCGTAGACCGTTAACACCCGGATGACGCGCCGGTCCACCATGGTGTCGAGGTCACCAAAGTGTGGCATCACGCCGAAACGCTTCAGCGCCGAGGCGGTAACAGGGCTGGCCACTGCCACGTCGCGGCTATCTGCGACATCGCTTGCGGCATCGTCGCCCACGTCAGCCTGCGCGATGGCCATGGCGGGTAGGGTTTCTCCAGACACAGGGTCGGCGGCGACGCTGTCATCACCGCAGCCTGCGATCAGGCAGGCGAGCAACATGATGCCAACCGAAGATGTCATGGAGGTAGGTTGAAAAAGGAGTTGGTTCATGACCAAGGAGATCCTGATTACGCTGAAAGATGCCATCTTCACCCTGAATACCGGAGTCCGCTCGACGGCGTTGTCACGCCACCCGACAGTCCAGCAACAACTTACCAAAATGTGTTCCGAGGCGCATATGTTCATGCGCCTCGAGCACGTTTTGCAAGGGATAGACCGAATCCACAACCGGTTGGATGCGCCCTGAGAGCACGTGCGGCCAGATCTGTTCTCGGATCGCGTCAAAACAGCGAGCGCGTTCAGCGGTTTCCAGTCGACGCAGGGTGCTACCGGTTAGCGTCAGGCGCTTCATGAACAGCGTCGCCAGATTGATCTCGCTTTGCATGCCGCGCATGACACCAATGCACACAATGCGCCCGTCGGGTGCCGCCACGTCGAGATTGGCTTGCATCAAGTCGCCACCCGCAATATCGAGTATCACGTCGATCTTGCCCGCGTAGCCAGCTGCGCTGAGCTGTTCGAGCAGGTCGCCGCCGCGGTAATTGGCGACAAAAGCAGCGCCCAGTTGCTCAACTCTGTCACAGCGCTCGGCAGAGCCCGCTGATGAGATGACCGTCGTATCCATGGCTTCTGCCATCTGTACCCCGACAGTGCCGATCCCGCTACTACCGCCGTGAATCAGCACCGTCTCGCCGGCTGCCAGCCGGCCTCGTTCAAATACGTTGTACCACACCGTCAGCAGGGCCTCGGGCAGCGCGGCGCCTTGCTCAGTTGTCATGTCATCGGGGAGCTTTAAACAATGATCTGCGCGAGCAATGGCGTGGGAGGCATAGCCACCACCATGTGTGAGTGCACAAACACGATCACCCAGCTGCAGGCCCGTGCATTGTGGCCCTGCGGCCACGACTACCCCGGACACCTCAAGCCCCGGTATCGGTGAGGCATCCTCTGGTGGGGGGTATAGACCCATTCGCTGCAACAGATCTGCCCGATTGATACCAGCGTGATGTACTTCGATGAGCACTTCATCCGGACTGGGGCGCGGGGCCTCGTCGCTGATCAGCGCTGATGACTCTGGGCTCGCAAATTCGATGAACTGTCTGGTCATGTTGTCGTCCTCACAACGCTTGTGGGCTGTTGCCGCATCCTTGGTGCAGATAGACTACTCTGACAAGACGCTCTGGGGGAGATTAAGCCATGTTGCGGTCCATGCCGGTGAGGCGATTAAAGCGCGGTTTTAAATTGGGGCTCATCAAGTTATTGATTGGCAACAAAGCAGCCGGTGTGCACCTGTCTTACGTTGGACCAGGTGCCAGCGCGGATTTATGTCGACGTATCGTGGATATTGGTCACACCGACGTGCTGGTGGTGACCGATAAGGCTTTAAAGGAGTTGGGGCTCGCTGAAAAAGCCCTCGTGGGTTTGGTGGATGCCGGCGTTAACCTGCATTGGTACGCAGGTGTCGATCCCGACCCCACCTTCGCTCACGTCACTGAGGGCGCTCAGGTGCTCCGAGCCGCCGGGTGCACTGCGATTGTCGCCGTCGGCGGCGGTTCTTCGATGGATGCCGCCAAAATCATTGCTTGTACACGCTCCTCCGACGAGTCGCCCGATCAATGGGTCGGGCTCAATAAGGTGCCAGACGATATCCTGCCGATCTACGCCATTCCCACTACGTCGGGTACGGGTAGTGAAGCAACAATGGGCGCCGTGATCAAAGACCCTGCCGAGCAGCTAAAGCACATCATCGTCGCCGAAGGGCTCCTCCCGCAAGCGGTCGCACTGGACCCCGACTTATTACTCGGCTTGCCTGCGGCGGTGACGGCGGCTACCGGCATTGACGCCCTGACCCATGGGATCGAGGCCTATATCTGTATCTGGGACCGGGGCACCCGCAAAGAGAACGGGCGGCTTGCAGTGCAGGGCGTTTTTCGTTGGTTGGAGCAGGCGATCCAAAGCCCCGAGGATATTGAGGCGCGTCAGGGGATGGCGGTAGCGGCCTATCACGCGGGTATTGCTATTAATCAGGTCGGCGTCGGCAATGTTCACGCGATAGCGCATCAGCTGGGTGCGCGATATGGCATTCCTCACGGACAAGCCAACGCATTGGCACTGCCTCACGTATTGAGAGCGTGTATTGCGGAGGCTGAAACGGCCCTGGCGGAGCTTGCGGTTGTGACAAACGTCTCCGATGCGGCCTCGCCTGCAGCGAGAGCACAGGCGTTTGTCGACGCCGTGACAGCATTAATTGCCAGAGTGGGCATTAGTGATACCGATGCCCGTATCCAACCCGCAGACTGGACGGCAGTGGCCCATGCGGCGATGGATGAGAGCGATGGCTATGTGTCGCCGCGTCTGCTGACCAAAGCCGAGATGATGGAGACCCTCGAGCGCATCACCGCGCACTGATCGCTTCGATCCAGGTCTTCGCCAGTGCCATAAATCGCTCGTGCCCCGGTGTCGGACCCTCAGAGCAGGGGAAGCCATGGGCCTCATGAGCGAAGTGCTCGTGCTGAATGTTGACGCCGGCGCGCTGAAGCGCGTTTGCCAGCCGCCTGCCGTCGTCACGCAGCGGATCTTTTTCTGCGGTCACCAGCAGTGATCGGGGGAAACCTGTGAGCGGGACGCGCCGGTCTGGAAACATCAACTCAATGGCTGGGTCAGCAGGCGCGAGTCCATTCAGATAAGTGTCCGTGAACCAGCGCATGATGGATGTCGTTAATGGGCCGCTCTTGGCGTGCTCGGTATAGGAGCGCATTGCCGCGTGATAGTGCTGCACCGCGGGATAAATCATTAAGCATCCGCGAAGTCGAGGTTCATCGGGCAGCCGCGCAGCGGTGGCCAGCGTTAGGTTGCCGCCGGCGCTGTCTCCGGCGATCACCACCTCTCCGTTATTGGGTGCCAATGCATTCAGGTTATCGATGATCCATCGCGATGCAGCCATCGCGTCTTCATGCGCAGTGGGAAACGGGTGCTCAGGTGCTAAGCGGTAGTCAATTGACATAACCGTGCACCGAGTTTGATGGGCGAGGTGTAGGCAGAAAGGATGGTGGGTCTCGAGATCGCCGATGGTCCAGCCACCGCCGTGGAAATAAATGATCAGAGGGCGTGTGCGAGAGCCGTGATACATCCTGGCTGCCAAGGTCAGCTCTGATAGGGGTAGCTGCAAAGAGCTGGTGCCGATTTCCGGAAGCGGTGTGCCTTCCCAAGCTAACCGGTTCATGCGCCGGTAGTACCAGCGATAAGCGAATGTCTTGAGTCGAGTTTGGATGCTGATCAAGGCGCTTTACTCGGCGTCGATGTAGCGCGCCTCAGGATCTGATTGGTATTCATATCGATCGTCGGCGTTGATTCGCCGCTCGATATTACCGCGATGCCACAGATAATTCAGGTGCGCCACCGTCTCACCTGTCGCCATCTGTATCTCTCCATCGCCGATTTCGCGACCAAAGAGGCACTTGAAGCACTCCGGCAGCAGCCTGGGCTCCATCAGCAGGTCATACAGATTTGCGAGTGCCAGCCGATGGCTGTCGATGATCTGGTTGAGTCGGACGCGAACTCCGGTGAAGGGTGACTGGTGTGCGGGTAACACCAGCAGGTCGTCGGGCAGCATGCCCAGTAAGCGAGTGCTAGACGCCAGCCACGCTTCCAGCGGATTGCCGTCTGGCTCAGTAGGGAACACCGATACATTTGGTGTGATACGCGGCAAAATTTGATCTCCGGCAATCACCAAACGTAGCGCCGGACAATACAGGCAGGCGTGCTCTGGAGAATGACCTTGTCCCGTTACCACCTGCCAGTAGCGACCCCCGATAGAGAGTGTTTGACGATCGCTGAGTCGCTGATAGTTGTGGGGTAGCGGTGTTGCAAACTGACCGAAGCTGCCAAAACGCTCGCGGTAGTTCGCCAATTGTTCGTCGGAAAATCCTGTGCGGTGATAAAAGGATATCGCTGGAGGGGGCGCTTCCTCGCCGGTGTAACCCATGATCAGGCTGCCGGTCAGAAATTCGGCTTGAGTCATATACAGATCGCAGTCGAAGCGCTCACAGAGCCACCCGGCGAGGCCAATATGGTCGGGGTGCATATGAGTGCAGATGACGCGCTTGACCGGCTTGCCTTCCATGAAGCCCTCGAACAGGGCCTCCCAGCGCGCCTTGGCAGAATCGAGGTTGAGGCAGGTATCGACGATGGTCCAGCCGTCGCCATCTTCCAGTAGCCATAAATTGATGTGGTTGAGGGGGCCGGGCATGGTGAAGCGCACCCACCAGACGCCGGGCGCGACCTCGAAAGGGTCATCGCCAGGGTGCTCCAATCTGCCCCACGGATACGTCAATCCGCGATATTGCTCGTCAACACGTTGTAGTGTCATACATCCTCACTCTTCGAGGCGGCAGTGTGCGCGTCAGTGCGCATACTGTCCACTCAGCTCTCCCTTTGGGGTTACTGACAGCCCTGTTGGCCAGTGTGATACTGCCTATACTGTGCCGGTGCGCAGCTGAACCTGACCCGTGATTGCGCCAAGCAAAAAATGCCAGGAGAGACCACATGACTGCGACGCTGGATACGCAAGCGCTAAAGAAGCTGGATCAGGCGCATCATCTGCATCCTTTCACAGACTTTGGAGATTACGCCAAACATGGTGGACGTATTGTCAGCCGCGCTGAACACATATACATCTACGATTCGGATGGCAACAAAATTCAGGATGGCATGTCGGGTCTGTGGTGCTGCAACCTTGGATATAGCCAAGATCGCATCAAGCAGGCGGTCGCTGATCAGTTGGCGGAGTTGCCTTTCTACAATAACTTCTTCAAGTGCTCCAATCAGCCGGCTGCTGAATTGGCGGCGCGGCTTTCGCAGGTCACACCAGACCGCTTCCAGCACGTGTTCTTTACCAACTCGGGCTCGGAAGCCAACGACACGCAAATCAAGTTTGTGCATCGCTACTTTGATCTGCTGGGCAAACCTGAAAAGAAGCTGATCATCAGCCGCCAAAATGCCTACCACGGCAGCACCATTGCGGCCTCGACGCTGGGCGGTATGTCTGCCATGCACAAGCAAACCATGGGTCTTGATTACGTGCACCATATTCAGCAGCCCCATTGGTTCGAAGAGGGAGCTCATCTTGACCCTGAAGCGTTTGGCATTGCCGCGGCGCGGGAACTCGAGAAAAAAATTGATGAGCTGGGCGAGGATCGCGTCGCCGCTTTTATCGCCGAGCCAGTGCAGGGAGCGGGTGGCGTGATCGTCCCACCGGAATCTTATTGGCCCGAGGTCAAACGTATTCTGGAC
>Ga0182093_1192760_pt1 | contig 21239 bp, 13 predicted proteins | sample 041ome_21_FD_127776 | JGI IMG/M metagenome (GOLD analysis project Ga0182093, IMG submission 127776) | Metatranscriptome of coastal salt marsh microbial communities from the Groves Creek Marsh, Georgia, USA - 041411BS metaT (Metagenome... | ecosystem: Environmental > Aquatic > Marine > Intertidal...
CATTTTTCTATCTCATTATATATATTATGCGCGCGAGAGAAAGCGTTTAAAAACTAGGGGAAAATGTCGCCACGTTCTGACGCGCAAAGCGTGTATTTATGTGATAAACATTTTAGGACGACGACGACGATGGAAACGAGCGGCAGTTTTTTCGGCGGTGGTGGTCGCGAACGCGAGGTCGTTAAGAGCTTCTTTTCCTCCTCCTTTTCCTCCTTTTCCTCCTCCTCCTCTCGCTTTGCGTCGTCGTCTTCTTCGCGCATCAGATGTCGTCGAGTTGTCTTTCTCGTCGTCTTCGCGGCGTTGTTTCTCTTCTTCTTCTACCGAGAGAGCGGAGAAGGAGCGGGCATTTTTGACGAGAATAATGGTTCTTCGTTTAACGACGCGAGGATGACGACGACGACGATGCCTAGCGTCGAGTATTTATCGGAGATGATCGATGGGAACGAGGACGAGTTAGAGGGTGGAGGACGAACCGCTTTTGAGATGATGAAACAGACGACAAAAGAAGACGACGATGAAGATGATAGTGATGACGATGAAGAGAAAATGACTTCGACGAGCGAAGGGGAGCAAATGCTGTCTTCGTCGTGCGCATCGTCGGAGGAAGACGAACGCAGCGCCGGTTTCATCACGAAAGCGACGAAAACGAGGCAAGCGTGGGCGTTTAAAGCGTCTTCGTCGTTGCAATACGCGCACATGCCGACGCACGTGACGCACGGCTCGATGGTGCTTTTAGCGTTTCAAGGCGCGAAGAGAAGTGAAGGCCAGGCGAATCAGAGGATATATTTGGTGCGGTCGGAAGATGGAGGGAAAACTTTCGATTCGTCGAACGCGAAGAAGCTGAACGCGTTAGTTGTAGAAGGTGGTAGGAGTAGTTTTAGCGGAGAGAAGGAGGATGCGAAAGTTGAAGCGCAGTGGGGTCCGGCGTTGTTTAAAGAGGAAGAAGAAGAAAGTCTCGGTAGGAAGAAAGATAAAAAGAAGAAGATACCTCTGCTGCGTTTGTATTACTCGCAAAGTGAATCGTGTTTCTTTTGCAGACACAGAAATACCTGCGTTTCGGACGCGAAAGAATACCGCGCCGGAGGGAACCTTTACGAAACCACTTCGAAAGATTTCGGCAAGACGTGGTCGAAACCGAAACTGATATTAAAAGAAAAGGAGAAAGATCCGACGAAAGGTGGGAACTCGCCAAAAGTTGTCGCGAGTCCTCCAATTCGAACAAAATTGGGAGGCGCTGAAAAAAACGCGACTTCCGCTTCATCGCACCTTCTCTTACCGTACTGGACGCAAAAACCTCGAGTGGGCGCCAACGGTATCAAGAGCGCCTGCGCAAGCGAGATGAACGCAAAAGACGGACCGAGAACGTTGCACTCCAAGGATAACGGAAAATCATGGCATCCGTTGGGTACGCGCGCCGTTCGGCACGAGGACGCGCATCGAAAAGCGCCGGAGATCGATCGGCTCTTGGAAGGTGCCATCGTTTCGTCCAATTCGAAAATCGTCCAATTCTTCCGAGCGACGCGACCGAGAGTGTACGCGAGTTTATTCGACGAGAAAAAGACGGAGTGGGGAAAACCGTTCCCGGTGAGAGCATCGACGCCATCGAAGCACCACAACCACCAACATCATCACCACCACCACCGCGACGATTTCCTCAAAATGCCCAACGCCAAGCTCCACGCGATATCGATACCGCACCAAACCCAAATCCTCCTCGCGCACAACGACCACCCGTACAGAGTCCGCCAACGAGGTAACCTCGTCGTCCAAATAAGCGACGGCGTCAACCCGGACGGAAACGGCCTCGCGCCTTTCCGCAAACTCCTCGACGTCGAAACCGCGCGAGGACGAAAAGAAGGCGAGATGGTCACGTACCCGCACATGGAAATCGTCGTCGCTTCTCCCTGTCCTCGTCGCAGCAACAACTACGAGCTCACGTTGTCCTACAGCGACCACGGCAGAGGCATTCGTTTCGTTCGCGCAAAGTTAGAATAATAACAGAGAGCAGTAGTAGTAGTAGTAGTAGTTTAGTAGCGGCAGAACTTAGAGTAAAGAGTAATAGCAAACATTTTTTTCAAATTTTTTCCCTTTTACATTCTCGAAAAGTCGACACTTTTCGGGCGCAAACTCTCTCTCCCGTGAGAAAGAACGCGAGAGCGCAACGCACGCCACGCGATATATACATACATATACACACACATAAAACACAGTTTTTACGAAAAGCAGAACGAGCGATGTTGCGTCCCTCCGCCTCTCGCCAAGACTCGCGGAAGAAATCCTTCAAGAAATCCGCCGACGCGGAGGAATCTCGACGCAAACGCGAAGACCAGATGATCGCCATTCGGAAAGAGAAGAGAGAGGAGGCGATGGCGAAGAAGCGCATAAACGTCGGAGGAGGAGGGTCGTCTTCGCAACAATCCATGGGTGGGGAGATTAACCCGAACGTGTTCGACGCGAGCGATTCGACGGCGATGACGCACGAGCAAAGGACGAATGCAAAGGTATTATTATTGTTTTAGTGTATACGCGCAGAGATCTCCTCTTCGTGTGCGTGGTGTTTGCCCTAAAAAAGGGGGCTTTACCCTTCAAAAGCAAAAGGGAGAGAGACAAAAAAATTTCCCGCGAGCGCGAGCGATTGCACTTTTTGTTTTCGTAATACTCGCAACGCGTCGTTTCATTCTCTCTCTCTCTCTCTGTGTGTGTCTTTCTGTGTGTACGGCGTTAATCTCGTCGATGTTAAGTGCATAAACTCTGAATACTCACCTTTTTTTGTTCTTTCTCATACGTTATGACGCGCAGTTGGAATCTCTGCCGCAAATGGTGGACGGGGTGAACAGTCCAGACCCGGCGGTGCAATTGGACGCGACGACTCGATTTCGTAAATTGCTCTCCATCGAGCGTAATCCGCCGATTAAGGAAGTCGTGGCGACCGGCGTGGTCGGGAAGTTTGTGGAGTTTTTACAGAGAGTGGATTTTCCGCAGTTGCAGTTTGAAGCCGCGTGGGCGTTGACGAACGTGGCGAGTGGGACATCGGAGGATACGGCGACGGTAATCAACTCGGGAGCGGTGCCAATTTTCGTGCAGTTGTTGTCCTCGCCGAGCGAGGACGTGAGAGAGCAAGCGGTGTGGGCGTTAGGGAACATTGCCGGTGATAGCACCAAGTGCAGAGATTTGGTGTTGTCGCACGGAGCCTTGCACCCGCTGCTGTCGCATTTGAACGAGCACTCGAAACTGACCATGTTGAGAAACGCGACGTGGACTTTGAGTAACTTTTGCAGAGGGAAGCCGCAGCCACAGTTTGAGTTGTTGAAAGATGCGTTGCCGGCGTTGGCAAAGTTGGTGCACTCGACGGACGAAGAAATTTTAACCGACGCGTGCTGGGCGTTGAGTTATTTGAGCGACGGGGTGAACGATAAGATTCAAGCTGTGATTGAGGCTGGTGTATGCAGAAGGTTGGTGGAGTTATTGTCTTCTCAGTCCGGCGCGGTGTTGATTCCGGCGTTGAGAACGGTTGGGAATATCGTCACCGGGGACGATTACCAGACACAAATCATCATCAATTGCAGAGCGTTACCGTGCTTGTTGGATTTATTAACCGGGGAACACAAAAAATCCATTAAGAAAGAGGCGTGTTGGACGGTTTCAAACATCACCGCCGGTAACAAAGATCAAATCCAAGCCGTCATCGACGACAAGTTGATCCCACCTCTGATTTATTTGCTCGGCCACGCCGAGTTTGACATCAAAAAAGAAGCTGCGTGGGCTATTTCGAACGCCACCAGCGGAGGGACGCACCAGCAAACTCGCTTGTTGGTCAACGAAGGGTGCATCAAACCTTTGTGCGATTTGATTTCGTGCTCGGACGCGAGAATCGTCACCGTCGCCTTGGAAGGTTTGGAAAACATTTTGAAAGTTGGCGAAGTGACGAAGGAAGAGGAAGGAAGCAACTTGTTCGCGGCGTTGATTGACGAAGCGGATGGGTTGGAAAAGATTGAAGCGTTGCAAAACCACACTAATAATGACATTTACGAAAAAGCGATGCGAATTCTCGAACAGTACTTTGGGTTGGAGGACGAAGAGGATCAAAATTTAGCGCCGGGGATGGATGCCAGTGGTACGCAATTCGCGTTTGGCGGTGGCCCTGCGGCGCCACAAGGCGGCTTCAACTTCTAAGAACTGCGATTGACAATATATAGTAAAGTTTGCGCTTATTTCTATAGCCGAGCGCTTTCGATAGCTGACATAACGCGAAGCGCGGCGTACCACGTGAGCATTTTTTTTGACGTCTCACAAGCCGCGACGAATAACAGGAACAAAGCACCAAAACAACAAATTGGGAATACATACGAGCAAGTACCAAATCTACATACTGCAATTCTTTCATCATCATCATTAATATCACAACTTTACGCTCACGCTCACCGCATCGTCTTTCTTCGTCCACGATTTGTCCCACACGCTTCGATCGTACTCAAACGGCGCTTCTTTCAACTCAGTCGTGTACCCGTTCGTGTCTAAATAGGCTAAAAAATCAGGCGCACCTGGGTAGATGACGTTATCGGCGACAACCACCGTGCCTTTCTGAATCATCCCAGCTTCCTCTAAACTCACTAAATCTGGCTTCAAACACGGTTTACAGTGGTCCATGAACACCTGATCTGCAACTTGTCCTTTCAACAGCCTCTTCACTTCCGGAATGCTCGCATTCGCGCTCCCGGTGATAACTTTCACCTTCGACTCGTCGAATCCGGCGTATTCCAACAACGCAACCGCCACTTCCGCGTGCAACGGCTCCGCTTCCACGCACACCAACAAGAACTCCGGATCCTCCAACGTTCCATTTTCTTTGCTCTCGTCCATGGTTGCAATCGCAGAATACCCCAGAAATGTCCCAAACTCGATCAATTTAATTGGTTTACACTCCGCCTCAACGTCTCGTAAAATCTGCTGCTTTATCTTCCCCAAGTTGTACGTCGGGTAGAAGCTCCAAAACTCATCCATAGCTTTCAAGACCGATTTCGGATTACCCCTCGTCGCATTCGCTTCAACGTACCGAATGATATCCGAAGGTTGCGCGTTCGGCCAGTCTTGGTAAAAATTCGACGCCTGTTCGTTGTGCTTCATGAGCTCTTCCGCCGCTTTACTGTTAGGGGAAAATCTCGCGGACGACGAAAAGAGCACGGATGGAATGGAAACGCGAACGACGTTTGCGCGAGAAAGTTTGCTCGATTTCGACGTGGACGCGTGCGAAGAAGAAGGCGAGCGGCACGAGGTGACGGTCGCTCTGGTAGTAACTGCTGTTTGCGAGGACATGTTTGCTCTCTAAGTGTCTAAGTTGTAATTATTGCCGCTACTTTTCTACTGTTTCTATATGCGTGTGAGGGATTTCTCTCGACTAGTAAAGACCAACTTTCGAACTCCTTCCGTTGGCGTTGAACACTCTCGTCGATTGGCAGCCGCATTCACACTGCCACTCGTACCATACCGCGCTCGAACTGACGCGACGCCACACGCGAAGAATGATTTCATGAGGAGAAGAATCGGTTTGGTCGTCTTTGTTGGAGGATCTCCTCATGTCGATGGGAACGTCGATCGGGAAGAAGATCGGGAACCAACTGAACATGAGTTCGTTCGTGTCTTTGTTTCTCGTGTGCGTCGGGAGATGAATGGAGCAGTTGACGGATTTTTTTGTCAACGGGCTCTCATAGAGGAGCGCGTCGAAATAGCCCGCGAATCCGTGGAGCGTTGCGCATTTTTCCTTCACGGTAAACGTGATGACCGCGTGGCGGTCGTTTGGGGAGTGCGCTCGCGTCTTTTCTATCGACGATATCCGTCTCGGGTGTTTGAAGGTGAACACCTTTTGCGCTTCATCCAGAAGATGGTGCCGGTATAACTTCACCACGTGCGGCGTTTCCTTTGCCTTCAAATCTAAATCGCGAGAAACAGTCGACGAGCACGCTTGGTGGACGGCAGCGCCCGTCATGGGCGCGAGGTAGCTCGTGTACTCTTGCGGTATGGAAATCCCCGTGTCTGGTTTCAAACACCGCTGCGCGCCGTCTAAACATTCTGGCGAAAGCTCGTTATCGCCAAAGGATCCTAAAAGTTCAGAAACGAGTATGTCGCACTTTTCGGGCGCTTCCCACGTTCTGCCATCGCTGTGAAAAATTTCCGCGTCAACGGCAGCCCAGTTTTCGCTTTTCGCTCGGTGGCGTAAAGTGTGCACCGCGTTTGGATTTTTCTCAACCACGTAAACTTTTAATCGATTCGAGACGGAAGCTTTTACGGCGGCGTTTATGGTTGCTTTGACGAGAGGTCCTCTACCAGCACCAACAACAGCAACGCGAATTGTATCGTTCAAGGTTTCCTTGATATCTAGCAGCGCCAATTCGATGGCATCTTCGTAAGCGTCGTACTTTGAATTATCCTTTTCGAAAACTTCGTACGTAGCGCTTTCCAAATTATCCGCCAGCGGTTGTAAAGGCGCTTGCACCTTGTCCCGGTAATCGCGTTCGATGACCTCTTGTTCAGAAAGAGGCGTCACGTTTTCAAACACTTTCTTCGCCACGTATCGCAAATAGTCTTTCATGGGATGATTTTCCGTGTCCCAATCTATAGAATAATATGAATCGTTACCACGCGTACTTTCGTGAAACCGTATGTCCTCGACGGGAGTATCTCGATCCACGTTTGCATTATAAACGTACTCGCTTTCAGATGCCAAAATAATCTGTATGTCGCGCTTGAAACACTCGGAGAGAAATTCTTGCATTTTTCTCGGAAGTACGGAGTATTCGTATCTGTTGAGCGTAAAGCAAAGCATATCCACGCACACGCACTTCACCGGCTCCGCGAACCATTTCGAATAATCCCAAGTGGCATCGTCTCGTGGTTTCATTCTGCACACGCACGTCTTTCCAAAGGTACCGGCAACATCTAACGCGATCTTTTCTCTCTCGCGTCTCGCGGCAATTTCTGCTTGATCGCCAGGAACGGGCCTCGAGAAAGGCCTCTCGAAACCTGAAATATCTGGCTCGTAAACCCCCGCGTTTCGTATGCAAATCCCTAAATTTTCGTGCCCGTTGCACGCCGCCCGAAACTTTTGCCAAATTGCGTACGAAGCGTCATCTACGGAGTCAAATTCTAACCACACCCTCGTCGAATTTACCATCGAATCTTCCAAATGCGCGTTCACGACACTCGCGCACTTCATCAGCGCGTGCTCTCGAAACTCATTGATCAATTCCTCGGCATTTCTAGACTCTGGAGACAATAACTCCCTCCTCCCGAACGTTTCCCCGGCGCGTCTCCGGTCGTCGTCGAACCTCGGCCTATACGTCCGAATAATAACCGCGTGTAAATCCAAATGCGACGCGAAGCTCAAATCCTCCTCCAACTGTCGACACATTCGTTCACACGACCCGAACTTCACCTCATCTCGTCTTTCTTTATCATCGTCGAAACCATCTCTTCCTCTTCTTCCGGATTTGTAAAAAAACTCGTAATAGTCGCTCGGGCATCCAAACGCGCATATTCCAACGACTTGCGTCGACCAACTCTCCGCGGAGAGTTGAAAATCATTCGGACGCGCGACTTCTTCTTCTTTTTCTTCTCCCTCTGTCGTTAATTCGCATCCTCCGCTGTCCTCGTCTTCGCAAGAGTAATGACGACTTTTGTAAAACGGATTGGAATTTTGCAACGGGCACGCTATGAAATCGAAACCGATTTTCTTCGCTTTGAGCAAAGCCGTTCTCACGTCGCCGCCGTGGTTCGCGATTTCGCATCCGGAGAAGTTCGAGTCGCCTAAATCCGAGCGGTTCGCGGAGAGAGGCATGATATGAATCTCTTTGCAGGCGCGAAATATATCACGCCGCGAGAAGGTTTACAAAAACTCTCTCTCTTCTTTTTTCTGCGGACTTTTGCGCCATTTTTTTCCCCAAAAGCAGAGAAAATGGAAGCCACTTTTACCCAAACTCTTCTTCCCCGCGCTGGCGGCTTCATCACTTCGCGAGGGAAGAAGAAAACGACGAAGAGGAGCAGAAGAAGAGGGTATTTTTCGCGCGGTGTATGCGCGAGAGCGTCTTCTTCTTCTTCTTCCTCTGACGACGACGACGACGACAAAAATAAAGCGCCGTTAAACTCGTTAAATTCCGCCATCGAGCTGCGCTCCAAGTTGCAAGAAGTCGCGTTGGCAGCGCGGACGAGGTGCGTTGATTCTATGCGTGTATACACGCGCACCGAACGCTTCCTTTTCTTCTCTCTCTCTCTCTCTCTGTCGCTGACGACTCTGTGCATTCTCTGTGTGTATAAACAAACAAAACAACAGTCCAGAAAACAACTGGAAAGATATTTTCAACGACCAAACGGCGTACGTGTACGAACCAAAGTCGCGGTCGACGACGTGGGGATTCGTGCACTTTCTCGGCGGAGCCGTCTTAGGTCAGTTCCCGCAGGTGTGTTACGATGAATTCTTAAGCTCGGTGAGTGAAAGTACGGGAGTGACGGTCGTCGCGACGCCGTATGAACTCGGGACGAAACACGGGAAGATGGCGAAGAGGTGTAAGAGGGCGTTCGAGAAGGCGCGCGCGGCGGTGCAAGAGAGAGACGGGTTGGACGGGAAGAACGTGCCCGTGTTTTACGTTGGGCACAGTTTAGGGGCTAAGTTGCACGCGGTGGCGAACTTTGACGGATACGACGAAGAAGGCGCGAGCGAGAGCACAGATAGTGGTAGTTATAGTAAGCAACACTTCCTCGTCGCGTTTAACAACGCGTCGGCGACCGATTCGGTGAAGATTTTAGAAAAGTTTGCAAAAGAGTTGTTGAGCAAACGCGAAGGTGGTGGCGACGCGGCGAGTTCGCAATTTGACGCTATTTTCGATCGATTAGTTCCGTTCGCGGAAGTGGCGGCGAAGGCGGCGGGGTTAGAGTTTGCGCCGAACGCATTGGAGACGTTAAACGGCGTGGCGAACGGAAAGTTCAAATCCGATAAAGTCACGCTGTTGTCGTTTACGAACGACGAGTTGGATCAGTGCTCGAGTTTGCGCGAGGCGTTGGCGGATGGCGAAGTGAGAACGAATAGCGTGGAGATACCCGGGGACCATTTATCTCCGGTGATGTTAGATTTAGACAAGTACGCGAAGATGAACCCGGTGATGAATCGATTGAGCGGCGTGCGCATCGGCGACCGAGAAGCGGTGGAAAAGATTGCCAACGAGATGGTGACATTTTTGAAATCCTAGAATGGTGATTAGTTTTGCGTATTTGCGTGCATATTTCAGCTGTATTGCGTATGTGTTTTGTGTGTCCCTCTATCTTTGCCTCTCTCCGTCTCTTCGTGTGTGAGGCCGCTACTTTCTACTATACTGTTGCTACTAAAAGTACATCGTGAAACTGCTTTTTACGAAAGCTTGGCGTAAAATCGCACGTCCTCATTTCCCGCAGCTCGTTCATCCATCTGTCGTAACACGTCGTCGTTCAAAGTTCCAGAAAACCGGCAGTCGTTCATCCAAGACTGGCAGCTTTCTACTCTTGCCATTTCGCACGGTTCGTTCATGGCGGTTTTCCGCGCGTATTCAAACTTGAACAGCTTTCTCAATTCCTCCGAAGAGAACGTCTTCGGGTCGTTGATTTTGTCGTCATCCTCGTCGCCCATATTCGTATTCGTGGTATTTTCGACGCAGGCGAAACCCATTGATCGCGCCAACGCGCCTTTTTGACATTGTCGTTGAAATATTTTCTCTTCCAACGTGAATGCAGTCAGTAATCGGTAAATGAACGCGTTCTTCGTCTGACCGTCGCGATGAATTCGCGCAGTCGCTTGTAAATCGTTCGCCGGATTCCAGTCGCAATCGAAAAGGACGAGTCGATTGGCACCGATCAAGTTCAAACCTACTCCTCCGGCTTTTCTCGAGAGTAAGAACACGGATCCCCCGTGTCCGTTATTAAACGAAGTCACGAGTTGCGTTCGTTTGTGCGACGGAGTCGTGCCGTCTAATCGCGTGAATCGTAATCCCGGCGAGGCGGACGAGAGCGCTTTTTCGATGACGTCCAGCGTGGAAGTCCATCCAGAGACAATGACAACGCGGTCGTTCATTTTTTGCGATAAGTCGACAATATTTTTCAACACGCGCAGTTTTACGCTCGTCTCAAACGCGTCCGTGGTGGTCGTCACTTTGCTCGCTTCCTGGATGGCGAGTTGCAATTCGTTCGATGACGACGAAGACGAGGACAACATGCCGATGCCGTTGCACACTTTCTGCAAAACACCACACGCCACGAGAGGATTGTCCACACGTTTCATGATCACCTGATCGCACACAGCTTTGTAACTTTTCTGTTGCGCTTCCGTTAACGATAAGAACAAGCAATATTCCGTCTTTGGCGGTAAGCCATCGATTTGAATGTCTGCTTTGGCGCACCGATCGATAAAAATAGCCGTCTTTTCGAAAATAGTCTTCGCTCGCGCTTTACCAATCATTTTCTCTTCCTCGGTCGCTTTTGAATCGTTCGCTCGCTCTGCCGGTAACTGGTACACTTTCCTAAACGTCGCGTAATCGTTCAAAACGCCTGGGTTGGCAAAATCCATCAGCGCGTAAAACTCCGCGAGATTGTTTTGCACCGCGGTGCCCGAAAGCAAAACTCGCATTTTACAGTTGAGCTTCTTCAACCCGTCGAGAGTCTTCGACCCGTCTTTCGCTTTCAGTCTGTGCGCTTCGTCGCACACCAACAACTCTGCTTTGTTTTCCAACAAATGCGCGTTCGCGCGCAAAGTTTCGTACGAGCAAATCAATACCAACCTTCTCTTTTGGTTTTCCAACGCCCATTCTTTTAGCAACTGTTTCTTTGCCGCGTCGGAGGTGTTGCTTCCATCAATCGCCTCGACTTCAATTTTCAGATCTAACCACTTTTTGAACTCGTTCTTCCAGTTACCGACTAACGTCGCGGGTACCGCGATGATCGCTTTCGTTATCGAACTTCGAATGTCTCTTCGAACGTTGCGACTCGGTCTCGGCGATTGTTTCAACAACGTCCACACTAACGCTATTACTTGAAGCGTTTTTCCCAAACCGACGTCGTGCGATAACAAGCAACCACTCCTCGTTTCCGACGTGATGTTTAAACAACTTTCGAGCATGAACTTGATGCCTCTCTTTTGGTGTGGGCGAATGAATCGCGCGATGGAAGGATCGAGGACGAGCGGGATCGGACCAATGGTGTTTGGTTTCCCGCCATCGTATAGCACGACTGCGTTCGGCGCATCGACTGGATATACCGGCACAATCATATTCGCGGTTACGGTACTACTATGCATATGCGTAGTATTCGCTGCTACGGGCATCGCTGCGTTATTGTTCAGAGCAGCGGCACCAACGACTGGTCGAAAACCGCTCGTCGTAGACGTAGTTTTCGGCTTCTTCCTCTGCGCCGCGTTTTCGTCGTCGTCGTCGTCGAGAACACCAACGTCAATGTTCGCGAACGCCATCCCGCTCGCGAATTCTTACTCGGATATCTCGCCTTCGATTTCAATCTCGTACTGTTGCAGAGAACACTCCGTGCCTTCCACGATCGTCCCGGGTTTCCCTTTCGCCTTCTTCTCGCCTTTCTCGTTGTACAAGACCGATTCGTTCGTGTCTCCATCCACTCGCAAACATCCGTCCTCAAACTTTAACGTTTTCCGCTTCACTTGCGTCGCTTTGCGCTTGGCAAACAGGCACCGCCAGTAGCTGTATTTCTTCTTCGTTTCCTTCTTCTTCTGTCCCGAGCAGTGGTTCTCATTCGCGACCGTCGTCGTTGTCGATGTCGTCATCGTCGCAGTCGGAGGTTGGTTTTCGTTCGCGAGAGGTCGATGTTTTTGAAGATGAACGTTCTGTTGTTTTTTACCACCATCGTACGCATCGCGATGAGAAGAACCCAAAGTCTCGCCGAAAGGCGATACGAAACCCATGCGTCTCTGTCTTCTTTTATGCGTGTGTCTTCGCGTCCGCGTCTTTCTCCAAAACGCGAGCGCGCGCGGTCGAAAGTGCTCAGAAATAGTAGAAAAGCTGTCCTCTCTCCGTTCAAAAAAAATTGTTTAGGGTTTAGTCACTTTTTGTAAGTTTAGGGTTTTCATAAAAAATGTCGCTCGGTAAAAAAACTCAAGTGGGGGCGCTCAGCGTTGCTCATAAAAAACACGCGCGCGCGTTGTTTGTTGGTCGGCGTTTGTTGCTCGGGTGAAATCTTTCGAAGCACGCGAGCGCGCTCAGACGAGCCTAACAATATGCGCGGAAGCGGTGGCAGTAAAAGTGGATACGGGACGGTAAACGATAACGACGACGCGTCTTTGGGGAGAGATGTGGAGAGCCAAATGGCCTCTCGAGACGAACATCATCATCGTCGCGCGACGTCGTCGTTATCGTCGTCGTCGTCGTCGTCTAGATACCACTTGAACAACAAACCGCAACACTATTATAAACGAGATAGCAACCGAACGATCGCGACGCGCGTCGCGATTCTTTCCGTCGCCGCGATGGCGTCGTTAGCGGTCGTGCGAAAGACCACCGAGAAGACTTTGCGAGGTGGACCAGCGGCGGGCCCGCGGCACGAAATTTTGGGGAGCGTGGACGATATCAAACCACCGTCGCCGAATGACACCAATAATAATAACGGCGGATTGAATGAAAATAACGTGGATCGAGATTCGTCCGCTGGTGCTGCGTCCGAGATGGACGTCGTTCGGGACGGCAGCGAGATTGCATCGTCGTCGTCGTCGTCCGCGGCGATGAGCACTTTGATGCCGAAGTTTGACTGGAAAAAAACACGAAGTAGTCTTTGGGAGAAGCGAGATTTCCCCTCGCTCGATATGAAGAAGAAGATAAAAAACTTGATGATGCATTCTTCTTCTTCTTCTTCTTCTCGCGCCGAAGATGACGAAGAGGAGGATGAAGTTGCAGGAGAAGACGACGAAGGTGAGCGAGAACGGAGCAGAAGTGGGAACGACGCGTCTTCGTCCTCGTCCTCTTCTCGGCTACCGAGCCTCGGCGCGTCTCGAGGTTCCAAACAAGGCGTTTCGAAGAACAATAAGAAAGATATCACGTCTTCCGGAGTAGCATCTCTCGGAGGTAAAAATAAGATAGAAGATGATATTGGTTTCGATTCGTTGTTGAAGAATCCGCCGAAGAAGAAAGTAGAGAAGCCAAAGCCGAAACCGAAGGTTGTCGAGAAGCCGAAAAAAGAGGATAAAAAGAAGAAAGAATCCTCGAAGAAGAAGGAAGAGAAGAAGAGCGACAATGAGGAGAAGCAAGAAACGCAGAAAGAAGCCGTTCCGGAAAAACCGCAACCGTACGATTCTACGGATATGTTGTCGAAAATCCCAACTTCGACGACGTTATCGGCGGCGGATATTTTAGCGAGAGAAGGGCAAGACGCGAGTTCTTTACTCGTCAACGACGCTCCGAACGATACCGAAGATGCATTATCGCAAGATATAGGTTTGATATTGGATGATAACGTTGCAACGCCGAGTGCTGGAACGTTGGCGGCGGCATCGGCGGCTACAACAGCGGATGCGTTCCAGTCGCAACAGCCGACTGTAACGTTAGAGCCTCAACAGTCTTCTTCAGCAACTCTCCCAACTCCCGAGCCTCCCATAATCACGTCATCTTCCTTTTCTAACGGTGTTGTGCCACCGCGACCGCCGATGGTCGTTGATTCGAGTGCATCGACGACAACGACGACGGATGAAACTTCTTCATCTGGACCGGATTTATCGAGCATGGATGTGTTGCCAGACGACGACGTCAACCTTGACGTTGACGATCCTTCCGGTCGAGTGTCCTCTGATCAAGAAGACGAGGATGAAGAAGAAGAAGACCGTGCGAGAGGTCACGTAGACGACGAAGAAGATATAGTTGTAGCAGATGATGATGATTCGGAAAGCGCGGCAGATGAAGAGTCGGCTCCCACAGAACAAGAAGAGGCCGTTGTGCAAGAGGTTCCCGCGGTAGAAGAGCCGGCCCCTGCTGAGCAACCAGCACCAGAACAGCAGCAACAGGAGCAACAGCAACAACAGCAGCAGGTTGAGATGCAACAGCAACAACAGCAGCAGGTTGAGATGCAACAGCAACAGCAGTTGCCGCAACAACAGTTGCAACAACAACAGTTTTATCAACCGCAACAGCAGCAACCGATTAACTTCCAACCGAAAATCATCATACCGAAGCAAAAGTCTTCAAGACGAAAGAACAGCAATGGTCAGCTGCAACAGCAGCAATCCTTGGGCGTCTCTCAAGAAGATCTAGAGGAAAAGATGGAGGAGGCTTCGGCGAATGCCGTTGGGAACGTTGTGGACGCGTTTGTCGGGAAACTTGACAACGCAGCAAATGCAGCTCGTGCTGGTCCAAAAGCCGTCGAGCGCTCTTTGTCACCCATGGATCGATTAACTGAGTCTATTGCTCGTATTCTGAACGATAAAGAAGAAGAAAACAAAGAGAGAAGGTCCTCGCGAAGAAGGTACGACTACGATGACGACTACGACTACGACGAAAGAGATGAAAGAGATCGAAGGCGAAGGAGAGACGACCGACGACGCGACGACTATGATTACGACGAACGCGACTATCGAAGGAGAGAAGATAGACAAACTTTAGGTGAACCAATGAGTACTGAAGAACGACTGAACCAGAAAATGCGCGACTTGGGCGTCGAGGATGCCATCGCCGAGAAGCAGCGACGCGAAGATGATGCTCGAATGGGCGAGATGATTAAGCAAAAGTTAAGTCTCATGGACCCGGATATTGTCGAAGATAAACCGTACTTAGAACCGACTCAGCTTGAAATGAACCAAATAGTCGAGCGGACGTTGAAGAAGTTGGGCATCGAAGACATAGCAAAGAGAGAAAAGGATACGAAGATGGAGGAAAAACTCGAGCAAATCATCGCGGAGAAATTCGATAAGATGGGTCTTAATAACGACGACGACGATGACGAGGAAGATAATTTAGCGCCGTTTAGGAAGGGTAAGAAAGCGAGTCGCATCGAGAAGCGGGTGCAAAAGGCTGTTGCAGGTATTGAAAACAAATTGTACGCAAACACCTTTGGACAGTTCAACGGGAATCAGCAGATGCAACCGCAAATGGGCATTCCCATGGTTCAACAACCGTACGGTTACCAACCTCAGCCGGTCTTGTACGACCAGTTCGGCCGTCTAGTAGTGACTGCGCCGCAACCATACGTCCAACAGCAACCGCAAGAGATCCCTGGGCACACGGAGAAAGATCGCACGGAGGACGCCATCCAACGCATGGAGGCTTTGTTTGAAAGCAAGATGAAGGAGAAGGATCAACCTTCTCCGTCGACATCTTCTGCCTCAGCCTACGCGCGCGCGAAGGTTTCACCCTCGGCCCGCGGCGACGATGACATGCCTTCAAATCTTGACGATATTTCTCTCGACGACGACGACGACGACGTCTTGTCTAACAAAAGAGAAACTGGTGGAGCGGACGAAGAGCCAGACTTGGAGGCGTTGAGGAAGGAAGTCGCGCAAGTCGTTGCGCAGTCGATTGAAGAGAAGCAAGCGGCCGCGCAGAAACAAGTGTTGACGGCTGAGCAGCAGTTGAAGGAAAAACTTGACTCGTGGAAAACGAACGAGGCGACGAAGGATATGGATGCGGACTTTCAAGCTATGCAGCAAACGGAAACACAACCGACCGCTTCTACTACTTCGTTGACGACGGATGTGCAAAGCGCAGCAGATAAGGTCAAGGCGATGTTGCTTGGTGGCAACGGCGCGGACTTGACGTCTTCGTCTGATTCCGTGGTACCAACTGCCACTGCTGCTGTCGTACCAGACGCGGCGGGTGCGGCGGTTGTGCCGCAGCAACAACAGCAAGCTCAGCAAGTGCCCGTCGCAACGCAACAAGCACAGCAACAACAACCTGTCGCTACATTGGTCGATCCTTCGACTGGTCAGCCCGTAATGGCTACTCAGCCAGCCGCAGTTGCTGTTCCAGTGACTACTGCTGCGACTGCCGTGACTCCGACTACCGAAGAACCCGCTGTAGAAGCCGCTGTTCCAACTGGCGAAGTCGTCAAGGAGAAACCAGCGAAGAAGGAGAAAAAGCCGAAGAAACTTTCAGACATGGATATAATCATGGGCGGCTTGAACGACGACGACGATGACGACGACAAGTCCTCCAAAAAGTCCAAGAAATCGTCGAAGAAAGCGAAGAAAGACCCCTGGGGCGACGACATCAAATCTTCCAAAGCCGATAAAGAAGAGAAAGCAGATGAGGACTCGAGCGCAGTGGCCAGCAAAGACGATTCGGTCTTGGACAACATCGGCGGAGATGACGATGTCGACTCCATCTTAGCCGACTACGAAGCCGCTAAATAATAAAGAGAGAAGGAAAAATCAACAAATTGTAATCTAAAAACATAGCAGAGGTGCAGAGCTGATAACTTGAATAAACTGAAATCTTTCTTACCGCCCGCCCGCCCTCGGACTCTTCACTTTTTCACACGCGCGAGTATTTTCACACGCTTTATCCAATGCCGTTGTTAACGACGCGCGTATTTGCTGCCGTGAACAACAGAACGATCGTCGCCGCGCAACAAAAAAGCACAGATAAAAACAATAACAAGAAAAACGTCGGCAAATCTTTGAAACCGTCGTCGAATAGGAGTAACAGCAGGAGTAGTAATAATAGTAAAAGCAAACAGATTTCAATTCCATCGACGTCGCAAACGCCTGCAAAAGAAATCATACGCAAAAACATCGGCACGACGCTCTCCTTGACGCTGGCAGTTGGCATAGGGTACTTTTTAGGGAACAATACTCAATCGTTCTCGCAGATTTTCAAGGCTAAAGGAAACTCTTCTTCGTCTCCCGCGGAAGAAATGGTCGTAGTTGTGAACGAAGGCAAGAACGACTCGTACAACGAGTTGTTTTTAATCGACCGATTGGACTCGGCGACGAAAGCGAACGCTTGGCGAGTCGTCAACGATGGTGTCATGGGTGGTGTCTCCCAGTCTGCGATGATGCCTCCATCTCCAAACATGCCTGGATCCAGCAGATTTGCGGGGACCATTCGATTAGAAAATAACGGCGGTTTCGCCTCGGTGAGAAGAGCGTTGCCAAACGTGGATGCAAGCGAATACAAAGGCGTGTATTTGAAATGCAAAGCGGCGATGAAAGAAAGAGACGAGAGTAAACAGTTTTTATTGCTAGCGAAAGATGCGGAGTGTTCGAGGAATTTTGCGAATTTTAAAAGCGCGTTTACAGTCGGAGACGATTGGGAAGTGAAATTGTTCCCATTCGACAAATGTTTCAAGAAAGGCGAGAGAATGGGAAGACCGATCGAACGCGGTCCGCTGAATGTGAAGGAAATGACCGAATTAGGCTTGATGATTTTAAGAGGAGAGGAGGCACAGGTTGGCAAGTTTGGCTTGGACGTGGAAGAGTTTGGCTTTTATATGTAGATCAATGTTTTTATAACAGCGCGATTTAAAATATAGTGATACAACAACATTTCGTTTTCTATAATTATCTTCTCGTTTAACATCATCAAGCGGCTGCGGAGGGAGCAGCAGCGTTCTCGTCGCCGCTCTCTTGAGAGCGTTCAAACTCAACCCAGTCGCCAAAGCTCGAGAATCCTTCCTCGGGTTCGGTGAGTGAACATCCTTGAACAGTTCGTAACTTTCGTCTTTTCCCAAACGCGAACTTAAACAAAATTTTCGGTAAGCCGAAAATCCCGCCAAACGCAAACGTAAATCCTCGAAAAGCTTTGCCCGCGATTTGTGCGATGACCAATTTTACAATCACTTGTGCAAAATCGAACGAATGTTTGATGTGTTCAGTCACCGGTACCGAGCGTAATCCTTTTGCCAATTCTGTGCGCAACGTTTTATCTTTCGTCAGCATGATTGCCGCGTCTGCAGCCATGCTAAACATTGGTAACTTAACGCCGCCTTTCGCGCCGACTTGCGCCAACTCAATCATGGCGGTTAACCGTTCCCATTCGAATCGACCGTCGACGATGATGACTTTGAGCAGTCTTAAACGTAACGCCGGATCGGGGTCGGTCAATAACCTTCTGGCGACGTATGGAAACGCGGCATCTAAAAAGTTGAAGTCTGGGTCTAACGTCAAGCAAATCGATTCTTGCGTCAACAACGATCGAATGACCAACGAAAACCGTTCGGGAACTCGAATCGGGTACTTGAACAATAACTTGTTGAACTCTTTCGTCAACCCACGAAACGAAAATCCGTTCGTACCTGCCAGCTGCTCCAACGCATCTTCACCCCAAACCTCTTGTAACCCCATGGCGACTTCCGCAATGTCCGCTTTGTTCTTATCTAAGAATCCCAGCGTTTGCAGCGTCTCCGAGAGTTGCATGTAATCTCGATTCATCGTGTGCACGACGGCATCAATCAAGGATTCTTGATTAGATCTCGAAATTTCTGCGACGTTACCAAAATCTACGTACGCGATATCACCGTCTTTCAATGCTAGCACATTTCCCGGGTGTGGATCACCGTGAAACAAACCAAAATCTAACAGTTGTCTCAAGCCACTTTCGACTCCGTTTTGAAGAAAGATGCGTTTAGCCTCGTCGCTACTAAACGCGTTTGGCGCGGTACACCGAACGCCTTCTTGCCAATCCATGACTAACACTTTCGGACCGGAGAGTTCTGGGACAACTGCAGGTATGTGCACGGACGGATCGTCAGCGAAATTGTTCCGAAAATCTCTCAAGTTTCTCCCTTCTTGGATGAAATCGAGCTCTTCCAATAATTTCTCCGCGAATTCATCCACTAAAAGCGTCGCCGGGCACCCGACGTTTGTCAAACAGAAATCATCAAACAGCTGTTTCGCCGCCCCTCTCAATATGAACAAGTCCAAAATTACCGAGTCTCTCGTGTTTGGTCTCAAAACTTTAATCGCCACGTCTCGTTTATCATTCTTTAGAGTTCCTCGGTACACTTGTCCGATGCTCGCCGCGGCGACTGGCTCTTTCGTCAGCGTCTCAAATACGTCGTCTATTTTCTGACCCCACTGCGATTCCATGATCTCTCTCGCTTCGGACGTAGGAAATGCGGGTACTTTATCCTGCAAAGTCGTCAACTCCTCCATCACGTCTTCTGGTACCAAATCCGGCCTGTTTGCTAAATTCTGTCCAAGCTTCACGAACAGCGGTCCCAAGCTCGTCAACGTCGTCTTCACTTCTTTCGCCCACAATCTATCGTTCGTCTCCCCATCCGCGCTCTTCTCTGCCGTCTCTCGATCGATTCGTTCCAACTGTTTCTTCTTCGCGTTCAACTTTGAAAACTTTTGCGTCAAAAACAGCACTCGTTTCGCCAGCGCCGCGGGTCTTTTCAGCGCTTCTTTCCGAATAGCCTCCGGGTCGTATCGCGTCACGACGTTGCAAAAGTTCGCGTCGAATTCCACCGTCTCTTTCGTTTTCTTTCGAGCCTCGCGCTTCTTCTCTTTTATTTCATCCGTCGAGCGCGTCGTCGAAGAGGCGACGATGCCATCTCCTCCCGCGATTCGCTTCATCGCCGCGCCGCTCAAAAGCGAATTCTCCTCTTCTTCCTCATCCTCGCTCGTCCTCGTTTCTCGTTGCTCTGACGCGACCGAACTGCTTCTTCTGACGCCGGCGAACCTCCACTCGCCTCTTCTCCCGACCAATGAAGACGACGACAAAAGAAGATCATCGCTTCTCTTCTCCTCGTTGCCCTTCAAAGCGCGGCGCGAAAGAAGAACGAAGCGCCCGCTGTTCGTTCGGCCGAGTCGTCCGCGCGAATTACTCGACGACGACGACGAAGAAGAAGAAGAAGGTCGTAATCCAATCGCGCATTGTTGCAAAGACAACATCTTTCTCTCTCTCTCTGTGTGTGTGTTTGTGTAATCAGACAAAAGAGAGAGAGAGAGAGAGAGAGAGAGATCCTTCGAGCCTTCCTACTTCTGCTTTTTCGAAGTGAGTGGGCTCTTTTCTCGCGCGTGTCGTGCGTACAGTGCGTACGAAGAAGAATTTCTTTTGAAGATGACAAATCGTTCCAAAACAAAAAATGGGGACAAAGAAAGAAGATTTGTTGTTTAAACCCTAAACCCTAAACATGCTGCTTGTTTTTTCTTTCGCAAATTTTTATTTTTTCTTCTTCATCGAAAATGACGACGACGACGACGACGGCAGCAAAAGCGATGATGATGAGGATGAGGACGACGACGACGACGACGACGACGAGAAGACATCGTCAGAATCATCGGCCGTCTGTCTGTGGCGGCGTTGGAATTTCCTTCCTCGCGGCGGCGGCGGGGAGTTGTTGTTCAGAGAGAGAGGGAAGGACGACGACGAAAATGCGTTTAACGGCTTCACGAACGGCGAAAAAAAAAAGAGGCGCAACGCTCGTGCAGAACGCGGCGACGTACGGCGAGGAGCCGCCGGCGTTTCGAGAGAACAACAACAGAGGAGGAGGAGGACGAGGAGGAGGCGGTCGAGGTGGTCGAGGTACGCGCGAGTTTTGGTTTTGTTTTCGTTTCTCTTCTCGTTCGTTACGCGTGTTTCCCAGGGAAAGGCGGCAGCAGAAAACCTCGTTTTTCAACCTTTTTCTTCGCTGACAGTTACAAAAAAATAATATATTATTTTTCTCTCAACGCGTCAGGCGGCAGAGGCGGCGGGAGACAAGCGTCGAGCGGCGGTCGCAGTGGCGGTCGAGGCCGAGGTCGAGGTCGAGGTCGAGGCGTGCGCAAGTCTTCGGACGGCAAATCGCATCTCGGATCCTCGTTGGAGTATACGGAAGACAAGGCGTTTCCGAGCGTGTACGACGAAAAACCGAGAGGAGGAGGAGGAGGTTCACAGGAATATAACGACGATTTGATAGACGACCCGCCGATTAAGATTTTACCGCTCGGAGGGTTAGGTGAGATTGGGATGAATTGCATGCTCGTTGGTGTGGACGATAGGTACATTTTGTTGGACGCCGGGTTGATGTTTCCAGACCACGAGGAGCTCGGGATACAAAAAGTGTTGCCAGACGTCAGTTTTTTGAAAAGGTGGAGAGATAAAATCGAAGCCGTGGTGATTACGCACGGACACGAAGATCACATCGGAGCGTTACCGTGGGCGATTCCCGCGCTCGACCCGAACACGCCGGTATACGCGGGTATTTTCACCATGCAACTCGTCTCCCGACGCATGCAAGAGTTTAACCTTTGGAATCCGGACCGGTTTAAAGTTATGGAAATGGGCCAACGGTTCATGGCG
>Ga0182093_1097259_pt1 | contig 20953 bp, 11 predicted proteins | sample 041ome_21_FD_127776 | JGI IMG/M metagenome (GOLD analysis project Ga0182093, IMG submission 127776) | Metatranscriptome of coastal salt marsh microbial communities from the Groves Creek Marsh, Georgia, USA - 041411BS metaT (Metagenome... | ecosystem: Environmental > Aquatic > Marine > Intertidal...
ATGTGCTTCTTCGAATTTAAAGCAATCGCCGCACGAGAGAAGCGCGCTTTGTGAAAGCCATTAAAACGACACAAACGTATACCTCTTTTCTGAAGCATTCTTTCTCTTTGATTTGTTGTGTTTGTATCTTTGTTTTTGTCTTCTTATTCTTATTAATAATGGGCGTTCAAGATGACGAGAAAACCATCGGTTCCGCCGCAGAACGCGCCGCCCGATTCCGGCAGTACGAATACAAAGCGAACGCGTCCTTGGTCCTCCAAGCGGATAAAACGGAAAGACGCATGCACGAACCGAGCGGGATGCCGGAAAGTTTATGGGGCAGGATCGATGCGAAAGCGTTCGGGGATCGCGTTAAAACAACCAACGACGACAAGATTCATGCGAAGAAAAAGAAGACCAAAAATGCGATCGATGTGAAGCATTCGCAAGATTCGGACGCATTCGCGACGAACGCTACGCACAAGAAGAGAAAGAAAACAGGTCACAAAAAAGACGTCCTCTCTTCCGAGATGAACTTTAACAGCGGGTATAAACCCAAGACGAGAGAAACGCGAGCGGCGTACGAAGTTTTGTTGAAATCGATGACGGAACAATTCGGCGAGCAACCGTCGGACGTGTTGAGAGGCGCGGCGGAGGAGGTGTTGGAGACGTTGAAGGATACTTCCGTGAACGAGAAGAAACGGAAGGAAGAGGTGGAGAGTTTGGTTGGGGAGTTATCGGAGGAGAAGTTTGCCAAGTTAGTCGCGGTGGGGAAGATGATTACGGATTTTACGCCCGCCGGCCAGGGGGAGGAGGGGAATCCAGAGTACGAAAACGGCGAGAACGAAGAGATGGACGACGACGTTGGCGTTGCGGTGGAGTTTGAAGAGAGCGACGAGGACGATTCGGACGACGACGACGACGGAGACGGTGGAAACAGAGCGGAGTTGAGAGAGTTGAGGTCGGAGTCGGAGGAAGAAGATTCGGATGACGACGACGATAAAGACGAGGAGGAAGAGGATTCGGACGCTTCTGATGACTCTCTTGGTGAACCGAAAAAAAGACACAAGAAACAACACGTGATAGTTCGTCCGTCGGAAATTGACGCCTATTATTTGCAGCGTTTAATTTCCAACGCTTTCTCGGGTTCGTCAACCGCGACCACCGAAGAGGAGAAAGAAAACGATCAGACGAAAATGTCCGAAATCGCCGAGAAGGCTTTGCAAGCGCTGGAGGCGCCGGACGACCGATCGCGAGAAAATGAACTCGTTCGACTTCTCGAGTACGACAAATTCGATTTGGTGAAAACGTTGATGCAAAACAGAGACGTCATCTTGTGGTGCACGAAACTCTCGAGAGCGCAATCGGAAACGGAGAAGCAAGACATTGAAAATTTAATGAGCAACGATTCCAACGGCGCGTTGATCTTGTCCGAAATGAAAGCGACGAGGGCGTCCGCGCGAGAGCGACAGGAAAATGTCGAGAACAAAATCCGAGAAGAAGCGAAAAAGTTACGATTAGACGCGCAAAAGAGAAGAGAAAAAGAGCTCGGCGCGAGCGCGCACCGAAAAGTCTTAGAACTGGACGCGTTGGCGTTTCATCAAGGCAGTCGCTTGATGGCCAACGCGAAGTGCGAACTCCCAGAAGGCTCGTTTCGAACGCAAAAGAAAGGATACGAGGAAGTGCACGTGCCGGCGATGAAAGCGCCGCCGTTTGCGGATAACGAAAAGCTACGACCAATCGAGGAAATTCCCGAATGGGCCAGGCCGGCGTTTAAAGGCATGAAAAGTTTGAACAGAGTCCAATCGAGAGTGTACGAGACGGCGTTGTTGTCGCCAGAAAACATGTTACTCTGCGCGCCAACTGGGGCGGGAAAAACGAACGTTGCGGTGCTCACCATATGCCATGAAATAGGAAAACACCTCGATCCAGACACCGGCGAGATTGATTTGACCAAGTTTAAAATAGTATACGTCGCTCCGATGAAAGCGTTGGTCGCGGAAGTAGTCGGTAACTTGAGCGAACGGTTGAAAGATTTCGGAGTAAACGTCCGCGAATTGACCGGGGACGTTTCCATGTCCAAAGCAGAAATTGAAGACACGCAGATCATCGTCAGTACTCCTGAAAAATGGGACATCATAACGCGAAAGTCTGGCGACCGCGCGTACACGCAATCCGTGTCGTTGTTGATTGTCGACGAAGTTCACTTGTTGCACGACGGTCGCGGTCCAGTCTTGGAATCCATCATCGCGCGTACGATCCGACAAGTCGAAGAGACTCGCAAACACGTCCGATTCGTTGGTTTATCTGCCACGCTACCGAACTACGACGACGTCGCCGCGTTCGCTCGTGTCGACCACGGAAAAGGGTTGTTCGTCTTTGATAACTCATACAGACCGTGCCCGTTGCAATCGCAATTCATCGGCATCACGGTGAAGAAACCGTTGCAACGCTTTCAGTTGATGAACGAAGTGTGCTACGAAAAAGTCGACGAACAAGCTGGTCAAACGCAAGTGATGGTGTTCGTGCACTCGAGAAAAGAAACGTACAAAACGGCGAAAGCTTTGCGCGACATGGCCATAGAAAACGAAACAATCGGGAAGTACGTCGGGAGCGATACTGCCACGGCGGAAATTTTACGACAAGAATCCGAAAACGTCAAATCGAATGATTTGAAAGAGTTATTAAGATACGGCTTCGCCATTCACCACGCGGGGATGGTTCGCGCCGATAGAACGTTAGTTGAAGAGTTGTTTGCGGATGGGCACATTCAAGTGCTCGTGTCAACGGCAACCTTAGCATGGGGCGTGAACTTGCCCGCGCACACGGTCATAATCAAAGGGACGCAAGTGTACAACCCCGAAAAAGGCGGTTGGGACGAACTGTCATTCCAAGACGTCATGCAAATGATGGGCAGAGCTGGTCGTCCTCAATTCGATACGTTCGGGGAAGGGATCATCATCACCCAACACACAGAACTGCAATACTATTTATCTTTATTCAATCAACAGTTACCGATTGAAAGTCAATTCGTGGCCAAACTAGCAGATTCGCTCAACGCGGAGATTGTTTTAGGTTCCATAGCTTCCGTAGACGATGCCGTCAAATGGCTCGGGTATACTTACTTATTCGTGAGAATGTTGAGAAACCCAGTCTTGTACGGCGTGCCGCGATCTGCCGTGGAAGACGATCCGACGTTATCGAGCCGAAGAGCGGATTTAGTACACTCGGCGGCGTTGTCGCTCGACAAAGCCGGTTTGATTCGATACGATAAAAGAGGCGGAGGTTTACAAGCCACGGATTTAGGTCGAATCGCCAGTCAGTATTACGTCTCTCATGGGACGGTGAAAGCGTTCCACGAACACTTGAAACCGCAAATGGGTGACATTGAACTGTGCCGTTTGTTCTCGTTAGCGGAGGAATTCAAATTCGTCACCGTGCGTCAAGAGGAAAAAATCGAACTGGCGACGTTAGCGGAAAGAGTGCCAATCCCGGTGAAGGAATCCATAGAAGAATCGACGGCGAAGATAAACATCTTACTCCAAGCGTACATTTCGAACATGAGTTTAGAAGGTTTCTCGTTATCGGCGGATATGGTGTACATCACCCAATCCGCGGGAAGATTGTTGCGATGTATCTTTGAAATCGTCTTGAAACGAGGATGGGCGCAACTCTGTGAAAAATCGCTCAACTTGTGCAAAATGGCTGGAAAGAAAACGTGGTCCTCGCAAACGCCTTTGAGACAGTTCAAAGCCATCCCGAACGACATCTTGATGAAAATCGAACGCAAAGACGTCAGTTGGGAGCAGTATTTTGAATTGACTTCGCAAGAAATCGGCGAGTTGATTCGATTTCCGAAAATGGGTAAAGCGATACATAAGTTTGTCCACCAGTTCCCTCGAATGGATATTCAGGCGCACGTGCAGCCAATCACGCGTTCGACGTTGAAAGTGGACGTCGTTTTGACCCCAGATTTCGTTTGGGATCAACGGTTTCACTCGTTCGCGCAAGGCTTTTGGATCATGGTAGAAGACAACGACGGCGAGAAGATTTTGCACTCGGAATATTTCACGTTGAAGTACCAAAACAAAGACGAGGAACATTCGGTGAGTTTTACGGTGCCGTTGTTAGATCCAATTCCTCCTCAATATTTTATTCGGGTCACCTCGGACGCGTGGTTAGGCGGAGATACCGTCATTCCAGTCTCGTTTAAGCACTTGTTGTTGCCGGAAAAGTTCGCCGCGCCGACAGAGTTGTTGGATTTACAACCGATTCCAATTCGAGAGGCGAAGTTTGGGTTTGCAAAGATGTATTCAAAACTTCCCCAAGGCGACGGTTTCAAGTTGATGAATCCGATTCAAACGCAAACGTATCAAGCGTTGACGGATTCTGACGAGAGCGTATACGTGTCCGCTCCCGCCGGCTCGGGAAAATCCGTCTGCGCGGAGTTGGCCATCTTGCGCGCGGTGGAAACGCACGGCGTGGAAAACGCGAGATGTGTTTACTGTGCTCCCATCGATGACATCGCTGAAGCGCGATACGCGGATTGGAAAGTAAAATTCGAAGACACCATGGGCATTCCGACGTGCATATTAACCGGCGACGTGGCGACGGATTTGAAGTTGCTCGAACGCTCTCGAGTCATCGTCTCGAGCGCTAAGAATTGGGACATTTTATCGAGAAGATGGAAACAACGCAAGAACGTGCAAAAAGTGAAATTGTTCATCGCGGACGCGCTTCATTTAATCGGTGGCGCGCACGGGGCCACGATTGAAGTCGCCTGCTCGAGAATGCGATACGTCTCCGTTCAAAAGCAACGCGAAGAAGAAGAAGATGAAGAAGAAGAAGGAACGAAAAAAGATGGAAAAAAATCGGCGCCGCCGATTCGCATTCTCGGTTTATCCGCCTCCGTCGCGAACGCGAAAGATTTAGCCGAATGGCTCGGAGTAAACTCCAAAAGGCAGTTTAATTTCGCCCCGTCCGCGCGTCCAACGCCTTTGCGCTTGTTCGTCCGCGGATTCGACGTCGTCAATTACGAATCTCGCGTCCAAGCGATGTCGCGACCGACGTACAGAGCGATCAAGACGCACTGCGAGAAGAAAGAACCGGCGATTGTTTTTGCGCCGACGAGGAAACACGCGAAACAACGCGCGTTGGAATTACTCTCCTACGCTCTCAACGACAACGACGAAGGGTACTTTCGAAACGTCTCTTCGGAAGACGAAAACGTCTTAGAACAACTCTCCGAGAAGATTGAATCCGACGCCGGCGTGAAACACGCGATGACTTTTGGCATCGCCGTCATTCACGAAGGGTTGTCGAAAGTCGAAAAAGAAGCGTTGTTCTTGGCGTTTGAGTGTAACGCGTGTTCGCTGATGATTTGCGAAGCCGCCTCGGTGTGGACTTTACGACAAAAAGCAAAGCTCGTCGTCGTTTCTGGGACGCAACTCTACGACGCCGGAGGTTCCTCCGCGGCGGATTACCCTGTCGTGGACGTGTTGCAAATGACCGCCAAGTGTGGGCGTCCAGGCGCAGATGAACACGGCACGTGCGTGCTAATGTGTTCTCAGCCTAAGAAAGCGTACTACTCCAAGTTCCTTCACGAACCGTTCCCGGTGGAATCGCACTTGGATCACTTCTTACACGATCACTTCAATGCGGAAATCGTCACGAGAACTATCGAAACCAAACAAGACGCCGTGGATTATCTCACCTGGACGTACTATTATCGTCGATTAACGAGGAATCCAAACTATTACAACTTGACTGGGACGTCTCACAGACACGTCTCGGACGCGTTGAGTGAACTCGTCGAGAGCACCTTATCCGACTTGGAGGTGTCCAAATGCGCGCAAATCGAAGACGACGACGAGACTGGCGAGAATGAAATTTCACCTTTGAACCTCGGGATGATTGCGAGTTATTATTACGCGCAATATACCACGGTTGAGTTATTCGCGGCATCCTTAACTGCAAAAACAAAGCTGAAAGGTATTTTGGAAATCGTTTCAGGCGCGAGCGAGTTTGATTCGGTGCCGATTCGCCCGGGCGAGGCGGAAATCATACGTCGCGTCTTGAACCACTCGCCCATCGCGATGACGAATAGGAAAACAAACGACCCGCACGTCAAGACTTGCGCGTTGCTCCAAGCTCATTTAAGTCGCGTCGCGTTACCAGGTGACCTTGCGAGAGATTTAGAGTCCATCTTACCGACCGCTTTGCGTTTACTCTTGGCCATGGTGGATGTAATTTCCAGCAACGGCTGGTTATCGCCGGCGATGTGCGCCATGGAATTGTCGCAAATGTTAACGCAAGCCATGTGGGATAAAGACGCCGGCGTGTTACAATTACCGCACGTGACGAAATCCATAGCGTTAAAAGCGAAGGATAAGGACGTGGAATCCGTGTACGAGTTGTTAGACGCGGAGGATTCCGTGCGAGGGGACATTTTGAGCGACTTGTCCAAGCGACAACTCTCGGACGTCGCGAAAGCCGCGAATCGGTACCCGAACGTCGATTGCGAACACAAAGTCACCAACGCCTCGCAAATCTCCACGAGCTCAACCATCGACGTCGAAGTCAACGTCTCTCGCGAGTGGGAGTTTGGCGATTCCGTATCGCTTTTACCTCCTGTCAATTGCAGTCGATACCCGATACCGCGCGAAGAAAGTTGGTGGGTCGTCGTCGGCGACGAAAAAGACAACCGCTTATGCGCGATTAAAAGAGTCAATCTGGTCAAAAGCTCCAAGGTAAAGTTAAGTTTCGCCTCGCCCTCCGAGGAAGGTAAACGTAAATACGCGTTGTACTTCATGTGCGATTCGTACCTCGGCGCGGATTTGGAGTTTGAGTTCGACGTCGCCGTCGCCAAAGGCGAAGATGAAGAAGAAGAAGATGATTCATCGGAAGAGGAAGACGAAGACGAAGACGAAAAAGACGACGCGGGGAAGGAGAAGGACGCGCCAGACGCAGTCATGAAAGACTGATGACGATACGGGACTCGCCCATAAAAGACACCGTTTTAAAGAACATCTGACACCCTAAATAGAAACTCGACCCAAACTCTAAAAATCATCCGCTCGCTGCGCTTCATACATCGACGCTTCATCAGAGAGGCAGAGATATACACACGCAGAGAGAGAAAGAGAGAACCTTTGAAAGCTTTGTTCCTCTCGTTTCTGTCGTTTATATCTCTGAAGTTCTCAACATCAGGAGAGAGAGAGAGCGTTTTGCGTTGAGTCGTCTCTCGAATTTCCACTCATCCATTCCCCGCGCGCGCGGCTTTTTATACGCAGAATACTCATCGATGCTGACGTCGTCGTCGCCGCTGTTGTCCTCAGAAGACCGAACGAATGCGAGGACGAGTTTTGCAAGAAAATTTACCAGCAATGGCGTCGCGTCTTCACTCCTCTTCTTTATCGTCGCATTCGCCAGTCTGTCCAGCACATCCGCGGCATCACTGAAGGCAGACCTCTCGCAAACGAAAACATCGAACGAAGAGTGGAACCGGTTGCACCCAGGATTTTGCGATAACATGACTTGGTCCACGAAAACAGACGATGATGCACAGAATACTATCAACAACATCGAAGCGTTGGGTGGTGGTGAAATGAACGATGATGATGAGGAGATTGAGCTTTCGCCGTTCGTTCGCAAAGCGATGGCACTCGCCAAGTGGCGCGTGTACGACGAGTACCAGAAGAAGTACGCTTCTTTGCCGAGCGAGGAAAGCAGCGTAAGTTTGGAGGATATAAAGAGAGATGCGTTGTTAGGCGAGGAAGAGGAGGTCGCGTGGGAAGATTCTCCGGTGCGGATTCACTCGGCGGATATCGTCGTCATCGTTCAAAGGAACGACGCGGAAGATCACGAGAACTTTGATAAGATTCGAAAGACGTTGCCGGACGCGACGAGCGACGTCGGCGTGACGCCGACGGAGTGGCCGGAAAACATCGGCGACGCGGAATGGGCGGTCGAACCGATAAGGAAGTTGAATAAAGAGTTCTTCCAGAGAGGATGGAAACACCCGGACGCGTTGAGAAACGGAGACAACTTGAAAAATTTGCCGTGGTTGGGTATCGTCGACGAACGAAACAGCACGGGAGGGATGACTGAAGAACAATACGGCGGCGCGCATCACATCGGGTGTTTATTCGGCCACATGCACGCCTGGCGCACGGTGTTAGAGTCCAACTCGGGGAAGAAGTTTTCGTTGATCATGGAAGCGGACGGTTTGAACTGGCAGATGAAACATTTAGACGCGATCGTCGCCAACGTCCCCGAGGATGCGGATTTCGTTTTGTTGACCAATTTTTACGAAGCCGCGTGCGCGCAACCGGACGAGGGAGGTTTTTGCGATAAACAAGGCAACACGTACCCAATTTTAGCCGAAGACGGGCCGAAAAAAGGCCAACAATTGACCGGGAACTTTTACTATTGGCCGAAAGATCGCTCCGGAGCCGGATTCACGAGGTACTTGATTGGCCCGAAGTTCCAAGAGAAAGTGTATAAATTTATGGCGCGATTCGGCGCGGATATGATTGACGCGTTTACGTACGGCCACTTGTGTCAAGACGATTACGCGAACGCAAAGATGCGCGACGAAGGGTTTGCCATGCCGGACGGGTCCGATCCTTTTCAAAAAAGAGAAACCAGTCGAGACGAGAAGAACTACGGATTGAAGGTTTTGAACTGCTATTTAACGGATATGCATCAAGACATGATTTACAATTAAGAAAGAAAGAAAAAGAGAGAGTATGGGAAGACAGAGAGAGATTACGCTACATTACCTGCTTATCAGGTATACACATGCACATATATACTTTATTATAGCACCGTTATCAACGCATTGGTTGTATTTAACTATTACATACATTTTTAGAAGACCAACGCGGCGCTTCGATGTGCCGCGACACAAAAAAATCTGTCACTATTCCTATTCCTAATCCTACGACTGACTACAAAAGTGCGACAACAAACTCTGGGTGGTGGTGTTGCTACAGGTGATAACGACGATGGTACGAGTTGGACGACGTTTTTCCTTCTCTTGTATATATGATGATTGGTATCGTCGAATTTTGTGATGGCGATGGTATTCGCTCTCCTCCTCGTCAAAAAAGCGTTGGTGGAAACGAACCGCTTCTTCCCGTTGCCGATATCTCTGATTTCAAACGAATCGTCGTTTCCTTCTTCTGAAACCATCATCGCCTTTTTATTCATGAAACAACCAACGCTGAATAAAAAAAAACCAATCAAAGCGAACAACGACATCAAACTTCTCCGTTGCGTTTCGAAATCCGCTCCGGCGAGCATCAGAATAGCGACAAAAGACACGACGTTACTCGCATTCACTGCCGTGGCCGCCGGTCCTGAGTTTAACCCAAACTGTTTGGCGTATCGTATAGAAATCAAGGGCACCGGGGCGGTTAGCGCTAACGTCAACACCGCCAATCCACTAGCCCCTATGAATTGGTACATGTTCAACGCGATTGCCGTGGCGGCTATGAGTAATCCGCTTCCGTACCGAATCAACAACAAAGTCACCACGTCTGAAACTTCGCTCTTACTCATTTTAGGCTCGAACAATATCCCAAGCGACAACAACGCCAACGGCTTTGCCGCGACCGCCAAGGACCCTAAAAACTGATCCAGCGCGTACGGAATCGACGCGTTCGGAATGGCTTTCAACGCGATCGAAAGATACAACGCGAGTAAACACGGCGTGAACATTTGCGTCTTGATGGCTTTCAAAATAACCTCCTTCGTCGTTTTCTCACCTCCATCACCATCACGTCTTGTACTCAGCGCGAACAACACGTAGCTGGCGATTAAAATCGACACTTGATTAAAGAAATCAAACACCACCGCTCTCCTCAACCCGACCTCGCCAAACACCGCGAATACGAGCGGGTACGCAAACGTTCCCAGATTTACCCCAACCGTCGCACCGGCTAAATGTTCCCCTTTATTTCGCTCGCGATTTCGAAACAACAGAAAACCTACAGTCGTGCCGACCAGACACTGTGAGACGCTGTACGCGAAAAACACCAAGTACTCCGCGCTCGCGTGTATTGAAGCGAACGTCTGTTGAATTAAGTGCATTAAGAGTACAAAGAAAGACATTGATGAGTTTTTAGTCAACACCTCTCTCCTCGCTTGAATGAGGAAAGAAAATCCACAAAAAGCTCCCACAAAACGAGCGATGGATGCTGTTTTACGCGAGACGAAACTCAAAGTCGTTCTTCGTTTCGCGCGAGCCTCTCATCACGCGTAACACATTCAGAGAACAAAAGTAAGGGAAAAATGCATCAAACCTTACCTGGAGTAATAAACTGGGCAACAGAGCGCCGAATATCACGGCGAGTAACGATTCGCCGTTTTCTCGAGTCACCACGCGTAGTTTGCGAAGCGTAAAGCCGAGTAAAATGGTCGACGAGGCGAGACAGAGTTTAAACGAGACCTCGGTATTCATCGTCGAGAGGACTTCGTAGGTGTCACATCTGAAGGATTTTCCCCACGAATTTCCTCACTTCTCAGCGGTGTGTCTGCACTCTACGACCGCGAAGTGATGACGACTTCTCGACCAAACGCGTCGTGGGTAGGGCCGTCTTTTATTCGCGCGCTCTTACCCTTCGTCTCGTCGCCTTTAAAGACTCCCACGACGGCAGAACGGGCGAGAGATGAGGAAGTTTTGTTGTTGAAACCGTCCCCGGGGAAAGAAAACGAATCAGATTCTGACGCGTTTCTCGACGGCCAAGAAGCGTCGATGAAAACGAAAAAAGACAAAAGAACACCACCATCGAGAGGAGTAGTCATAGCAGCAGCAGTCTTAACATCCTTTGTGGTCGTTTTAGGGAGAGAGAGCGTTGGAAAAGGTGGGTTTGATGAGAGGATGAGATTCAAGGCCACGCGGCCTTTTTTAGGGGGAGGAAAAGGAGGCGAAAGCGTCGAAGGCGCGACGACGAACATCGAGGAAGAAAAGTCTGCGTTCGTCGCCGTTCGGGACTTGTTCAAATACGAATCGAGGATTCTCTCCTCCGATGCCGAAAAGGAGAACAACGGAGAAGACGCGAGGAAAAGAAACTACGAGATGGACGACGGCGCGTTGTTCGGGGCCAGTCGCCAGTGGGGGTCGATACGCGCGAAGATAAACGCAGAAGTCTTTAAGAACGAAACTACCAGTAGAGAAAACGGACGAAAGTTATTCTTGTTCGTTCGACACGGCGAGGCGGCGCATAACGTTTGGGGCGAGCGACAAAAAGGCGAAGCGCCGATGCCGAACGAACAAGTGCCGTGCACGGACGAAGTGACCGGGAAGTCGTTGCTCGATCCGAGTTTAACGCAAGTGGGTTTGCACGAAGCCACGGAGAGCGGTAAAGCGTTGATGACGTACATGGAGAAGGTTTTCAAGGAGAGCGGAGAGGAAGAGGCGAAAAGAGTGGCTTTTTTCACCTCGCCGCAAGCGCGGGCGATTGAAACCTCTCGACTCGCGGTGTTGCACACGTCTGGCGTGAAAAAATACCAAAGCGCGAGTGGAAAATCCATACGAGTGTCCGATTTGATTCGGAATAAGATCGATTTGACCGTGCCTTTTGAGATTCGTCGACCGTATAGCTTTGAAGACGACTTGACGGGAGATCCGATTCAATACGGCGGCCTCTCGCGAGCGTTGGCGAAGAGAGAGGAGAAGTATTTAGAAGGGTGCGAATTCACAAAAACACTGGGAGATATCACGTCGATACACGAAAACGACGACTACGAGATTGCCGCCAGAGAAAACGCCGCGCAAGAAACGAAATGTCGTTTGGGCGAAGCGACGAGCGATTCGGTGTTTACGTGCGCGGACGAACTCGGTTTACTCGTAAATAGCGACGGCGAATTGAGGTACGAATCCAACGAGTTGAGCATGCAGTCCGTCCGCGATCGAATGCGCGTGTGGTTCGCGAACGTGTTCGAGGAAGAGCGCGACGCGAAAGTCATCGTCGCGTTCGTTCACAGCGACATTATCGAAGGCGCGTTGAAGGAATTGTACGGAGACGACATGAAGTCGGAGTATAAAGCGTTGAACGGCGACGTGGTGCCGGCGTTAGTTAAAGACGTTCGTCCGAAAGAGTATTTAAACTTCTGGAATGAAACCGATTATTAATAGTAGAGTAGTAATATGTAGAAGAATAGAGCGCGCGTGCAATATACATGTAAAAGCAATGTAAAACTTTAGAAAGAGAGAAATAGCGCATTTACCAACAAAACAAAAACAACAGCTCTTCCCTCTCAATCCCTCTTCGCTTGATCGACTAACCTCTTCAACTCTTCCATCACTTGCTTCTCCTTCGCGGCTTTCTCCTCGTAGTTAATCATCGCTAACGCCGCTTGCTCTTCCGCCGAATACACTTGATTTTCTTTTCTCAATCGCACCGCGTTCATGCGCGCGTGTCGACTGCCGCTCATCACGTATCCCATCTTTTCGAAGTTTTCAATTTGCTCGCTCGAATACCCGACTTCGCCTCTCCGCGGGATTCTTTCCCCGGATTGCACGAACTGCGCCATGGCGGAGCCTTCGCCCGGTAAGAGTTGACCTCCGTATCCCGGTTTTCGTATTCCGGCGGCGATGTCGAGGTTATTCTCGTCCTCGGGAGGCGGCGCCGCCGGGCCGAAATCGACCGCAACATGTGTTGCTCCTTCTTTTCCTTCTCCTCCCGCGCTGCTTTGCAAACGCTCTTCTTTCTTCTTCCGTTCTTCTAACGCTGCGGCGGCGACGAGTTTTTCTCTCTTCTCTCTCTCTTCCTTCTCTAAAAATTGCAAGAAACGCTCGGGTTGCTCCTTCTCGTCGTCCTTACCTTTCCCGCCCTCGCCGCCGTCAAAATCTGGTACCAACTCGCCCTCGTCGATATCGTCGTCGTCGTCTTCGCTACTGCTACTCTCGCTACTACTCTCGCTACTGCTGCCGCCTCCTCGGCGCTTGCGCCGCGAGGAAGATTTTCGACTCTTCTTCTTCTCCTTCTTCCTCTTCTTCTTCTCCTTGCTCGAATGCTTTTTCTTCGTCGTCTTTTTTCTCCTCTTTTTCTTCTCGTCCATCTCGTCCTCGTCGTCGCTCGCTTTCGGCAAGGAAGGCCCTTGCACTTTCTTCCTCCCTTTCTTCTCCTCAGGATTCAAGATATCCTCGATCCTCTCGTCCTCGTCCGTCTCCGACCATCGCACCGGACTCCCCGCGTTCGCCATCGACTCGTACAACTTCCGGTGATACTCCGGATCTTCAATCCACCACAATTTATACCGTTTCAACCGTCTGTAATCCAAGTGATCTATCGCTTGCTCGTATAACTCTTGGTCCGAATACGTCCCGTCCGTTCGGTCCGGGTTGCGGAAGGTTGCGGACTTTTGTTGCTCTTTCGCGTGAAAGACGGATTTTTTCGCTCGTTTTTGTTGTTGGTGTTGCTGTTGGCCAGAACCACCCCCAAACCTCCCCGGGGGAGCATTCCCTTCTTCTCTCTCGCCCTGTCGCTTCCTGGAGGGAAAGCTGCCGAAAGCGGGCGCATCACCACCACCAAAAGCAGTGTTCGTCAGGCCGTTCTCGCGGGATGCGCGCACGTTTCGCGCGTAGTTGGAGGAATCTTTATCGTCGTCGTCTTTGTTGCGTTCGTTTCCTCGCCGTTGGGGGAAATTCGTCCGAGTCGTCTTTTTATTATTACGAGTATTCTCCAAAGAAGAAGGCTGTTGCGATCGGTGCGATCGGGTTTCCCTCATGACGACGGATGGTTTTGGCGTTTGAACGTTTTGTTCGTGCGTTTTTGCGCGTATGTATCTCTTCTCAGTAACTCTTTATTACTGCATCCAAGTTTGTGAGGATTTGGAGTGAAAACTACTGTCTGTGTGTGCGAAGCGTCAAAGACGAATAGGTATATATATAATGATACAGATTTACAGGGTTTATTAAATTGTTTTCGTCGTCGCGCCTCCCACCTCCTCCTCCTCCTTCGCTTTCTCCCGTCGTTTCGTCCGCTCTTCTTTACACGCCTCTTTGTGTACTTCAATCATCCGAACGAGAATATCGCCCATTTTTGGTCGGCGTTCGGGAAGCTTGAACCAACAATCGCGCAAGATGGATTGTAACGGGGGACGGAACGGTGTCGATGCTATCGACGATGATGATGTTGTTATTGTGCTGCTGCTTTCTTGATCTTGTTCTTCGTCGCTCCTTGCGTTCATTCTCAAATGTTGTTCGCACGCGGCGTATTCGGTGTCCGAGTTATCCAACGCCGAACTCATTCGGTAGACTATTTGATACTCCGTCAAGCCGTCCCACGGTATCTTCCTGGCGACAATTTCCCAAACGGTGACACCGTATGAAAAGACGTCGCTCGATTCCGTGAATTGATTTCCGATGATAACTTCCGGTGCGGCGTAAGATACCGTTCCAGTCACGCCGGTTTGCCTCGTCGCTTTGCTGTGTTGCTTGACTTTGGATAAACCGAAATCGGTAACTTTCACGGCGCCGTCTCGGTTGATGAGAACGTTGTTGCAGTTCAAGTCGCAGTGGATAATCGCGTGCGGTTTGTGGGTGTGTAAATACGCCATCGCTTTGGCGATACTGATGGACCATCGAATGCGCGTAGATAAGGTCAACACGGCTTCCGTGCGATGCAAAACGTCGTGTAAAGAGCCTCTATCCATGTACTCTAATATGATGGCGGTGTTTGGCGAGACGGTACACGCGCCGAGCCATAGGACGATAGACGGATGTCGCAAGGTTGATAAGACCGAAACCTCTCTCTTGAATTCGTCCAATCCTTTCCCAACAGGAGATTCGAACAATTTTTTTACAGCGACGAGACTGCCGTTGTATCGACCTAAAAATACTTCCCCAAAGCCGCCTCGACCGATTCGGTTCGAAGAGGACGCCTCGCCAGTTGAGAATTCAATGTCATCGTATCGAATCTCGCACTCTTCGGCGAGTTCCATGACCGAAGACACGTGCCGTAAATGATGCGCATTTGACGGCGACGCGCTTCGCGAGGACGGCTCCAACTCCCCTAAAGACGCCATCGACGTTCCGCTTCCAATGAACGATTGCGCCTTGGCGTTCAACAGTGGCGGCGGAGTTGAAACGCCACCACTGCTCCCCATCCAATTATTCGCGTGGTTTTCGACATCCTCCTCTTCTTCTTCTTCTTTCAGAAGTAAATGCAAAGCGATCAAGTTTTTTTGCAGCTGTCGCTCGTCCAACGTCTTCGGATCGTCGAACAATTCCAATTCCTTCGACCACCCCTTGACCGTTTCTAAGCTTTCTCTAATTCTACTTTTTCTCGCCGTCGTCGGCGTCGATTGTTTACTCCTGTCGGCATTGATTTCCTGTATTTCCAACTCTGCCTTTATCGCCGAGACGCAATACACGCTAATCTGTGCGGCGATTGTTTCACGTTTCGACCCGACGTCCACGTTGAATCGCTCTATGACTTCATCGACGACGTGAGAAAGCCACCCGCTCAAGACGGCTAATCTCCTCATGGGTAACACAAACTGTAACCAAGAAACGTCCGCTTCCAACAAATCTACCGGAGTGTTGAACGAATTAGTACTCGCCGTAGTTCGGTTCAACTTATCCCTCGTTTCCTTCTCGAGCGATCGAGTCTTCTCTTCAAACGGAACGCGAGAAGCTTTCAAAGCGTCGATGTTTCGAAACAATCTCAATCGTTCCACGTGAGAGGTTACCCGTAAATCTTTCAGAACGTCTTGATCGGTCAACCTCAACAACACGTACCCATCCACGGCGGAGTTGGCGAACCTAGAAACCAAAAAACCAAGCATGTTCGATTCCAACCAGTTCCCGACGTCCTTCACCGTCCACACGTTTGGATCCGCCGGCGTTTGCTTGTTGTTTTTTCTGCTACCACTGCTACTTTTTTTCTCTTCTTCTTCTGGGTCGCTCTTTTCGTCGTCATCGTCGTCGTCGTCATCGTCGTCGTCGTTATTGCTCTCCAAATCTAAATTCCGGAACATATTACTCGTCGCCGTCGCGTTGTTATTCGGGTACGTAAATCTTCGTTTGGCAACCGCCGCGTCTTTCTTTTTACTCCCGCTACTATTGCTACTCAACATCTTCGCCGCTCGGGATGTCCGTTTCCCTTCCTCCTCTCCGTCTTCATCCTCGCCGCTCTCCTCTCCCTTCACCACTAAAATCTTCTTTATCAACTCCGGTTTAAAATCCACGCGTTCAATCGTCTCTCTCGCGTCGCCTTCCGCGCACTCGAAAAACTCAAACGATTTCGTAAACTTCACCGGCGGTCGATGTAAACTCGACCGAAACGTGATCTTAATCAGCACGTCCACGCCTTTCAGCTCGGTTTGAAATGTCGCCACGAACGGCGCGCGCGCCATCTCCACGCTTCCTAACGCCTCGTTCCCGAACAAAACGTCCACGCGTTTGATGATTTTATTCGCGTACAGTTTGTCTAACTCGGCGTCTCGTAAGTGGACAAACATTTCCCCGACGTTCGAGTTACTCTTTTCGTTCAATTGGAGGACTTTAAACCCGACTCGAAAGTCAATCGTGCCGTTGATGAGATGCGAAACGGACGAACTAAACGACGCCGAATCGTTTCCCCGGAAGGGGCTTACCGTGTTCGTCTTTTTCTTTCCCGAACCAGGAGTCGTAGCATTCGCGGTAAAACCGCCATCGAAGCTACTGTCAAACTCCTGACCACCACCGTCTCTGCCGTGCAGTATCCCGCTCGCCCTGACTGGCATCGGCGTTTGTTTGAAGAACTCCTGCAAAGACATCTTGTTTTCTCCGTTCTTTTTTTTCTTCCCCATGACGAGATGTTAAAAGACGAACAAAAACGCTTCTCTCTCTTATTTAAAGAAGGGTATAAAATGATGTTTACATACACGTCGTCGTTCTCTTAAAAAGACGTTCTTCTTGCATCATCTGTTTGCGTGTTCTTTCTCCGAGTGTCGGTCGTAAACTGCGCGCTTCGCTTTGCCGCCTTTTCGTCCATTTTTGCTCGCGAAGCGTGCAAGGACATATTTAGGGTTTTAAAGTGGTACACTAAAACCCTAAATAGTGTGTTTCTTTCTCCCTTTAAAAACGAGACAAAAGTGAAGCGCAAAACACACACGAGAGAGAGAGTGAGAGAGAGCACGGAGGAGACAGTTCCTTTTGCGTGTGAAGAAGACTTTAGTCGAGCCGGTTAGGAGGTGGCGCACGAGAGAGAGAGTGCTGCTTTTTGTGGTATACTAAACTCTTAGTAGTAGTAGTAGTACTAATTAGGGGAAATTCTCGAGCAAAATGGCCTTAAATCCAGTGGAGAAACTCCGGAAACAAAAGCAGAAACAACTGCTCCTGAAACAAAAGAAACAACGACAACTGAAAAACAAAGAAAAGTTTACGAAGTTATCCCGCGAAGAAGTCGAACAGGAGTACGAAAAACTCAAAAGGAAACCAAAATCGAACGTGGATGAGAAAGATGTGCAGAGATTGAAAAGTTTAGAGAAGCGGTTGTTGGAGGAAAAGAAGACGACGCCGAAGAACGACATCGGACCAACAGCGGCATTAAATAATGGTGGGGTTAAAAGGAGTAGCAATAATGGCAACAAAATCGCGTACGATGATTACGTCGGCGACTCTGCGAGAGATGCGGAAGATAGCGTGTATTATCATCCGACGCTCAATCCGCTCGGGAAACCGCCGCCGGGGAAGCCGCAGAAGTACGTGCAGAGGAAGAGAGGCGGGAAGGTGGACGCGGGGATGGCGTTGCCGGCACCGGAAAAGAGGAAGAGGAAAAGAGACGGGGAAGAAAACACGGAGAGTAGTAGCGGCGAGAGTAGCGGCGAGAGTAGCGACGAAGACGAGGAGGAAGGCGGCGGGAATATTTTCACCAAAATGTTCAACGTTGACAGCGGCGCAAAGGCGAAGAAAGAAAAAAAAGTACCGGGCCCGCCGAAAGGTCCGCCGCCGCCGTTGTTAGAAGAAGGAGAAGATGCGAGCGAAGATGAAGATGAGGAAAAGTACACCGACGTTGTCGTTCCGCCGCCGGTAGGACCGCCGCCGGGATGGATGCCGCCTGCGCCGAGCGGGTCGCCGCCGCCGTCGGACGAGGAGGAGGAGGAGGAGAACGTAGAAGAGATAGTTATAGACGGTATCGTTGTTCCGCCACCACCTCCAGACGATACCGATGAAGACGACGACGAGGAGGAGGACGAAGAAGAAAAAGAAGTAGAAAAAGTAGAAACGACGGCGCCTCCACCTCCGCCTCCGCCGGTTGGTATCGACATTGCCAGGACCATCAACAAACCGCCAATGTTCGGCAACACGCTGGAAATGAAGGCGCAGTCGCACATGGCGTCGATATCTCGACCACCCCCTCCTTCCCACCAACCCATGCGTGCCGCCAACATCTACCAACGCCCGCCGCCGATACATTCGATGAGTAATGCTCGCGGCAACAATCCACCGCAACAACACTTCTTCTCCCCGGCCGCGCCAATGGCTGTAAAAAAGAAGTCTCAAGAGCAAGCCACCATACGCGGCGAAGCGACCACCATCGCCGCGCCGTCGCAAAACCCAGCGTTGCAAAAACTCGTCCCGGCGCACTTGCGCGTGCAAAGAGGCGGCGACCAGAATAGGAAGAAAAAAGTTAACCCGGCGCCAACGGTCGTAAAGGTCTCGAAGGAAAAGAAGGACGAGAAGGGTAAAGACGACCAATACTTGAACTTCTTAGACGACGTGGCCACGTTAGGCGCGTTCCAAGAGTAATAACGACTAATGCGCATTTAATAATGACTAGAAAAACTACAACCTAGATAGAAGAAACACGAAGAACCTCCTCCTCCTCCTACTCTTCTTCACCTTCCTCCTCCTCCTCCACGACCGCGGAATGTCTCCCAACCGCGCACGGCGGAATCTTCAAAAACTCGTCAAAGTCGTACACCGCCTTCTTCCCGCTCGCGCAACACGACCACCCTTTACTCCTCTCGTGGAAAATCGGCTTCCCTTTGTGATATCGACAACTATTATCGCTCGTATTTTCGCTCTCTCTAAATTTCATTCCACATCCTGTTCGTTTGCACGTTTGTAGCGCGTTCGGATCCATCTTCGCTCGCTCGAGTTCCTCTTCTCTTTTCTTCTGCTCTTTCAGCTCTTTCACTCGTCTCATTTTCTCTTCGTTCTTTTTGCTCTCTTCCGGGTGCATTTCGCACGCGAAGCCGTTCGAACACCGAGGACACTTTTCAACACCAAGTGCGTCGTCTTTCTCTTCTTTCGCGCTCGTCGTTCTCGTCGTCTGTGGTGAGACGACTCGTTTTTCGCTCGAATGCGAATCCAGTTCCCGGCAGCCTTTTATGCTCAAAAACGCGTTGAAATCTTTGCTTCGTTTATTACAACACGGCCAAAGCTTTTCGCCGTCTCGAAACTGAGGCGGTTGAGTGTGGTGCACGCATTTTTTATTCGTCTCGGAGAGAAGACAGTCGCAAGAGATGCGCTGACAGCGCAGAGGGAGAATGTTTGACATGTTGTTTAATGCATAAAAAATGCGTTACAAAAGTCAAGAAGAAGCGGCTAAAATCTCGATGTCGTCGTCTTCGATGTCGGCTATCGCGCTAGAACTCTTTTCGTTGTTGTCATTCGAATCGTGTATATCATCGAGTAAAGGTCGAACGCGCGTGATGGAGGAGACAATCGGCGGTCTCCTTTTTCGTTTCGATGACGGAGAAGTGGTATTTCTATTAGTATTGGTATCGTCGTCTTCGTCTTCGTCATCGTCTTCGACGCATACGGCGACGATACTTCTTTCGTCCTCTTTGACTTTTATCGTCGGTGTCTCGCGAAAGAGCTGGAACCGCCATCGACCGAACGTTTCTGGATCCGATTCAAAGAGTGAGATGTCTTCGCGCTCGTCGTCGTCGTTCCTTTTTTCTGTCACCGCGATGTCAAAGTTCCGGAACGGCCTGCCGGAAATCCCAACCCCTAACGCCTTCACGTAACTTTCGCACAAACACCAATACCTGACAAACACCCTCCTCCCCCAGTCCTCCTCTTTAGCTAACGCGGTTTCAATCCTCTCGACCGCCTCACCTTTCCTAAAATACCTCTTTGCTAATTTCAAGCACGCGTCTTTCGTCCTTCTCTTCTCCACTTCGCAATCGATCCCCACGCGTCTCCCGTCCGTCGTCACCGCCATCGCGACGACATTTTTCGAGTGCGACACGCTAAACTGAATATTCAAATTTTCAGACGACATCGACGACGTCGAAAACGAGTTCGTCGACTCCTCTTCCTCGTTCGAATTCGCAAAAGAACTCGTCGTCGTCGTCGTCGTCGTCGACTGTTTCAAAAACGGTTTCCCTTTCTCGTTGAACGTAAACTCCAACGAAGACGGATCGACGACTTTGCGCTGCGATGGTTTCCTCCCTTCTCTTCCTTCGTTCAAAATGGACGATAAAACCGTCCGAACCATCGCTCGGGTTTGTAATCTCTCCTTTTTCGTTTCCGGGTGTAAACTTTCGATTTGAATCGAATCCAACTCGCGTTTCGAGAGTAAGCGTTCGTATTTTTCGAGCAAACTTGGGGCGTCGCACTCGTTCCGTTGGAGAATAAATACTCGCACTCCGTGCTTCGTCTTCTTCGTCTTCAAAACCACGGGCCCGTCTTCTTTCTCGAGTACTACGCGGGATTCTTCAACCTCCTCCTCCTCCTGTTCGTTCGTCTTCGCGTTGTTCCGCCGCTGATGATGATGAAAATGCTTCCCCGACGGGGAGGAGGAGGAGGACAAAAACGAAGACATCAACGCAAACCGACGTCGACAATTACTCTTCGTCGTCGACAAAACGCTCGTTGTCGTTCTCATCATCATCGTCGTCGTTGTCGAACAACTCGTCGTCGTCATCGTCATCATCATCTTTTCTCTCTCTCTCTTACGCGCGAAACTCTCCGCAAAAGAGCGCGCACGTTTTATACGTACAAATAATAATGGCGAGAAAAGTGATA
>Ga0182093_1301656_pt1 | contig 20915 bp, 13 predicted proteins | sample 041ome_21_FD_127776 | JGI IMG/M metagenome (GOLD analysis project Ga0182093, IMG submission 127776) | Metatranscriptome of coastal salt marsh microbial communities from the Groves Creek Marsh, Georgia, USA - 041411BS metaT (Metagenome... | ecosystem: Environmental > Aquatic > Marine > Intertidal...
CCAGACACCAACAACCACACTCTTCTTCGCGCAAAACAACGACTCTCTTCTTCACGAACTTATTATATTGTTTCATATATTTTCGTTGAGAGAGAGAGAGAGAGAGCGGATAACGAGAGAAGAGAAGACGAGAGAAGAGCGCTTGTGTCCCGGGGAAAAGTTTTGTGTTGATGATGACAACAACGACGACGATGAAAAGCAAAGAGGCTTTGGCAAAGAAGAAACAGAAGTTCATCGAGCGTTTGCGTCGATCGGTGGCGGACGCGTCGAGGGTTTACGTCGGCGGCGAGGAGTTTGAGAGCTGCGAGAGAGATATGGGCGCGCATAAAGGCGCGACGCCAGATGCGGTGGTCAGAGTTGTCTCGAGCGAAGAGGCGCAAAATATCGTCAGAGCGTGCGTGGAGTTTAAGAAACCGTGCGTGCCGAGAGGCGCCGGGACCGGTTTGGAGGGCGGGTGCGTCGCGTATTTCGGAGGCGTCGTTTTGGACACGTCTCTGTTGAAGACGATGTCTTTGGACGAGATGCAACGGACCGCGACGGTTGGCGCCGGCGTGTTGAAGAACGAGTTGAATAAATTTTTAGCGCCGCACTCTTTCGTGTTTGGGCCGGACCCTTCTTCGAATCCGTCCGTAGGAGGAATGGCGAGCACTGGGGGCAGCGGATTGTCCACGCTGAAATACGGCACGTCGAAAGAAAATATCGTGAGCATGAAGGTTGTCACTCCGAAAGGTGAACTCATCGAAACGAGACGCAACGTTAGAAAAAGTTCCACGGGATACGAGTTGAACGCTCTGTTTTTAGGCGCGGAGGGCACTTTAGGCGTGATCACAGAGTTGACCGTCAAACTGTTTCCGATTCCAAAAACGAGAGTCGGAGCGGTGGTTCAATTTGAGACGGTCAAAGACGCCGCGGAGACGGTCGTGTTGGCGAGAAACGCGAATTTAGAGACGCTGTTGAGATGCGAAATGTTAAACTCGGAAGGCGTGCAAGTCTCAAACGTCGTGTTTAAGACGAAAATGGTTGAAACTCCGACGTTGTTTTTAGAGTTTGTGGATTCCAAGCTTCCCGACGAAGGTGGGTACGAGAGATGCAAAGCAGATTACGAGCACTTCGTCGAGTTGGCGAGATCGAAAAACTGTCGCGAGAGTTCGATACAGTTTGCCAAAAACGCCGACGAGTTAGATTCGATTTGGGAAGCGAGACGAGGATGCTATCTCGGTGCGATGCGATACCGCGGCATAGAGTTAGGCACGCACAAGAAAGAAAAAGTATACGTCGGAGACGTGTGCGTGCCTATTTCAAAACTCGCAGAGTCGATAGCTAACGCGGAAAGGTTGTTTAAACGAGCGAGATTCCCGTGCGTCATGTGCTGTCACATCGCCGACGGTAACTACCACTGCTTGATTCCGTTCAACGACGACAACGAGAAAGAGTTGCACAAATTAGAAGAACAATTAGTTAACGCCGCGTTAGATGTTGGAGGAGTCGCTTCGGGCGAACACGGCGTTGGCGTCGGGAAGATGAAACACATCGTCCGCGAACACGGCGAGGCGCACATTGAAATCCAAAGGTCCATAAAGAAAGCGTTGGATCCTTTGAACATCATGAACCCGGGGAAGGTGATAACGTGGACGAGCCCTTCTTTATCTTCTTCTTCTTTTCTGAGATCGCGAAGTAAACTGTGAGAAGAGCAGAGATACCATTTTTAGCGATAGTTTTAGTTTTTAAATAGAGAGTCGCGCAACAACGTTTGTTTACAGCAGAGTTTGTACAAATACGGTAACTGGCACAACTTTACACACAAAGCATACACATAATAATACACACATCAACCTTCGCTCGTGCTCTCCTCTTCCGCCTCTGCTTTCAAAGATACGAGTTCTCTTCTGTAACAGACGTTACACAACCGATCTCCAGGTTTAAACTTGCCTTTAGTCTTCGGTATCGCCCAGTTCCCGCTCGTGTTCTCGCTTCGACACTCGGCGCACCGCACGTCGAGCGCCGTAGCTCTCTCCCGACAATAGCACGAGTGACACAATCGCCCGGTTTTCGCGCCCGTGAACTTGTTCCTGTACCACTCGACCGAACTGGACGTCTGACATATCTCGCACGAGTGAGTTTGCAAATCGTTCTTAATCCGAATTCGTCTCGTTCGGTTGTAGCACGCGTTGCACTGCGTCTTGTTCTTGTACCAGCGAGAAGAGGCGGTTCGTTCGCAATAGTGACACTGGTGTTGTTCCTTCTCTTGGTTGTTATTATTAGCATTATTACCATCATCATTTGTCGTGGTCTTCCTCCTCCTCCTCCTCCTCGCGGCTCCAGCTGCAGCAGCATTAGCGTTCGAGGCGACGTAGTACCCTTCCTCGTCGTGCGTCGCGCTGCTCAGCACGTTCATCATCGTCCTCGTTTTCTTCGTAACGAACTTTATCTGTTTTCTTCGCCCCGATTTCCAAAAAAAAAGCACCTCATCCACGTTCCAACCTTTTTTATTAGCGTCGACAACAACGCTCTCTTCCAAAACGCGACAACGAGAAGACATCGAGTGGTGGTGATAGCACGCCGGTGAAGAAGAAGAAGAAGAAGAAGAAGAAGAAGAAGGTGAAGCTGAAAAATAGCATCTCAGCGCGAACCCTGGGGTAGTAAACACCGCCATTTCTTTTTTCCCCAAGTGTGCGAGTGCGAGTGTGTGTGGGAAAAAAAAGTTCTTCCAAAAAAAAACGAACAAAATTGTTTAGGGTTTCAACATCCTCCCCTTAAATTTTCTCCGTCTCGTTCGTCTCCCTCACAACAAAAAAAAAAGAAAAATCGAACAACGCGCGCAGAGCGCTCTTTTTTTTTCGAGAACACGCGCGACACCACCGCGATGACGACGATAATAGTGATGAGACGCGAGATGCCGTCGTCGTTGTCGATGTTAGCTATCATCGCGTTGTTGTTCTTCTTGTTGTTGTTCTGCGGTGGTAACGCGCACGCGCAAGGATTCGCGGCGGCATCATCGGAAGGAAAAGAGCAAACGACGACGACGAGCAGCGCGAAGACGAGGAACATCATCAACAAATCGGACGCGGAGTGGACGTTCGCGACGCCGGCATCGAAAGGTTTGAGTCAGAGCAGTTTAGAGGTACGATCTTGAATTGCGAGATATCTTTTTCTCTCTCTCTCTCGCGTAGGTAGTTTTCTTATTCTTATGAGGCCCGTGAGGCTTTGTGGGATGATGCGCTTCGTTCGAGCCGCGGCATTTCCCTCTTGGGAAGGGCGCATTTTTTGGGAGCGCGCAAATCCTTTCTCTCTCTCTCTCGAGATCGCGCGTCGTGATTTCGATGCGTTCGCTTTGTTATCGTTTCGTGTTCGCTTCGGAGTACTGACCGCTCTCTCTCTCTCTCTCTCTCTCTCTCTCGCTTTCATTATTTCTTTTTTATTTGTTTTATAGACCGCCGATGCGCGTCTTTCCGTCCTTCCCGGGCGAGACTGCTTCTTAGTCGCCAAAGACGGCGCCATCGTGCACGAGAGCTACCCCGGGTTCGCCTCGGGCCCGGACGCCAAGAGAACGACGGATACGTCTGGCGTGCTTTTGTCTTTGGCTATGATTGGTGCCGCGGTGAAGGATGGGTTGATTGAACTCGACGCGCCGTTGTTAGATTACACGCCGTTGGCGGTTGAGATTTTCGGACGAGATACGACGGTGACGACGAGGCACATTTTGCAGCAGACGCACGGCGGCGCCGTGGAGGAGAACCAAAGAGCGAACGAGCCCGGGCAAGAGTGGGACGTGGACGATAGTTTCGATAGAGATCACAGGAATTCGTTGTATTTGAAAGTCGTGGAGGATGCGATTCAACACGCTGTGTTTAGACGGGCGAAGAGAGACGCGAGGGAGTGGGCGACGAAGGCGGTTTTAGAACCGCTCGGGTTGGAAGAGGCGTTTTTGAACGGAGACGATCAAACAGACGGAGAGTTCTCGTTGACGGGAAGGTTTAGTTTATCCTGCAGAGACGCGTTGAAGTTGGCGCAGTTGTTTTTGAACAAAGGCGTGACGTTGGACAAAACCGGCCACTCCATTCAGTTGTTCAACAAAGACTTCGCTTACGACGTGTTCACGCAAACCGAGCAAAACGATAAGCACGGTTTGTTGACGTGGGTACACCAACCTTTAGAGAAAGACGAGAAGATCCCGGAGAAAGCGACGTGCTGTTCGCCGGTGGCGCTGGGGTCGAGCCCGTGCGGCCACGCGGCGAAGAATTTGCGCGGTCCTCTTTTCGGCGCGTCGACGACGTCGTTCGTTGCGATGACTTTGGGCGATAAAGGGTCCGCTATTTTCATGTTGCCGAAACAAAACGTGGCGATTGTGACTTTCGGGCGAACGAGCGGAGAAACGGGAAATTGCGAGAGTTATCAGAGAGACGATACGTTTTTAGCGCACGCGTTGTGGGGCGCCGCAAAGGTTGGATTAGAGCCGGATACGATTGGCATGAAAGGTTTAGACGATGGGAAGTTCCGCGTGGTGGACGGCGAGCCGCAGTTATCGGCGGCCGCGCAACAAGAAAGCGGCATTGAGGTTGGCCCCGACGGCAAGGAGAAGATGAACACAAAAGTGGTCATCGATCCGCAAAGCGGCAAACCGAAGAGAGTGCCGATTGGCGAGGGAACCATGGTCACGACCGCGGACGGAAGGAGAGTGCAAGAATACGAAGAAGACAGAGAGATCCACGATCAAGTCTGGAAGGAGATGATTGGCGGGTATTACGTGGAAGCTGTCAACTCCGCCGCGGAATTTTTGCAAGAGCACAAGAAAGCGGTCAAAGCCGGCCAGGACGTCTACGGGTCCATGCAAAGATGGCAAGACGCCATTCACATGTCCAAGCACGAACCGACCGTTGTCGAAGAGGAATATTACAAAGAGCAAGGTATCGACCCGAAATTCTTGAAAACGCCGATGGCAGAACTCGAAGAAGCGGCGGCGAGAACGGTTGCGGCGAAGAGGAAAGCCGGCGACGAAGACGCCAAGTACAGCGCCGTGCCGGAATATCCGGCTGTGCAACACGCTGAGCCGCACGACTATTCCGTCCCGAGCTTAGGTTCCGCGAAAGTAGAAAAGAAGAAAAGCTGGTTCCGACAGGCTTTGACGCCAACACAAAACATGGCGAGAATGGCCGTCCTCGGCGACGTTCCGGTGAGAGTCATGATGATGGGCACAAAGAAAGATACGGCGAAGCTCGGCGAAGGACCCACGTCCTCTAGAGAAGCGACACGTTTCGGCGAGTCTCCGTACGTGCATGAAATGCGACAGCGCAACGCGCAACGCAGAGTATTTCTCCAACCTCGATCTGAAGCCGCGACGAAAGAAAGGTTACTCGCGCCGAGAACAAATCGATTCGTTGAAAATGAAAACTCTGGATTGAACAGCGAGAATATTCAGAGAGTTGAGCGCAACATTCAACGCGAACAAGAAGCGCAAGAGCAGCAACAATATCGAGATGGAACAGAAGAAGATGCCGAAGAAGAAATGAGCGTATTAGGTGACGACAGGAGTCAGTTGCGTAACGGAATTAATCTCGCGCAGCAACGACTCACCGACGCGCCGATACGATCAAACAACTTTGAAGATTCACCATCAGCATACGGTTCGTGCTCGTGCGCGTGCCCGGGCAAAGCCGACGAAGTTGAACACCACTGCTACGATGTTGTCGACGAGACGCCTAACGGCGACGCTTCGATGGCGTGCGATACCGCGAGACAGCTCGGAAACGCGCAGTGCCCAACCTCTGGCGTCGTCAACGCCTGCGTTGAATCTTCCAAGGGCGTTTTGCTCGGCCCCGAACAGCATCCGGATCAAAGTTGCAAGCAAACGCGCGCGTGTCCAGACCCGAGCGCGAACGCGAGTGAGCTCGAAAGAAGTTTCGTCGCCGAAGTGTACGAGTGCCAAGCCGTTCGATACGCGAGTTGCTCGTTCTCGTTGAAACCGTGTAAGAAATCTACCATGGTGTTACGCAGAGCGAACACGGAAATGGAGTTCGCGCCAACGAAAGCGCCTGTCATCATTCGTGTCCCTGCTACGGGAGCTCAAGAGCAACCGCGAGTTCAGCAACTTCCGCAACGCACGTGGACACCGCGTCAACAAACCGCCGTTTCCTCATCCTCCTACGCGCAACCGATCGAGGATATCACCGACGAAGATTACGAAGTCGAACAAGTAAAGTATGAGCGACCGATGAGACCTGCTAACAAAGCTCGCGTGGTGCCCAAAAAATCTCTTCCTACTCCTTCTTCCAAAGTTCAAGAAGCTTTGAAAGAGACGAGCGGAACGGTTGAAAAGCCTTTGACGAAAGCACCTCGCCGCGCTGGCAAAATGAGCAACACTGCTTCATCTTCAAAGGAAAGCTCCTCTATCAGCAAGAAAGAGTCAGTGATGTCGAGTAATAGCAAAAGTAAACGCAAATCGTCGAGTAGCAAGAAGGAGAGTGTCTCTCCGCGCGACTTGACCGACGCCATCGAGATGGACATCAAGAAAACGAGAGAAAAGCCTCGCACACGCGAAGAAGCTTTCGTGCAGTGGGCAGAGTACTCTCCACCATTCATTGCGATCGGCACAGCGTGTGTAGCGTTAGCCGTCGCTTTGTTAGCGATCGCAAGAAAGTATCCGAGTTCTGTGTCGCATCCGTGGGCGATTCCAGGTGTGTTACAACGCCAAGACGTCGACGAAGAGAGCGGCGTGAAAGGTAAAGGCCGTCGGCCGATGCCTTCGCGAGGCGCATACGGCACCGCGAACAACGACCCATACGCAGACAAACTCTCCTCCCCAAGAACGCCTGAATTCAAGCAATCCGAAAAAGAACGCTTGCGCTTAGCTCAAGAAGAGCGCGAACGGATAGCTGCGGAGAAGATTCGCGCGGAGTTTGAAAAGGAAAACGAGGAGCGCAAGAAACGTTTCGAGCAAGAACTCGAGGAGTTGAAGAAGGAACGCGAAGCGTTTGAGACGATGAAGAAAGAGGAAGAGCGCAAGCGCAAAGAGAAGAAAGAACGCAAAGAACGAGAGCTTAAACGCATGAAGGAGGAGAAGGAGATGGAGAGCAAGTTGGCGCAAGCGAAGAAGGATGCCATGACGGCGGCGAGAGAAATCGCTCGACAGGAAGCGGAACGCATGCTTAGTAAACCGGTGATAGTTGAAGACGAAGAGGAAGAAGAGGTGACTGAAGAGGTGACGAAGAAGGTCTCGAAGGACGCGTCCATGACTGACCTCGTCGATAAGCAGCAGTCCTCTTCCAAGAAGAAAGGCTTCTTTAAGTCTTCGGCGGCAAAGAAATAAAATTTTTAGCACATGCATTGTACCAGTAATATCAACATTGAGTATCTAATAATATTTTATCTAAAATCTCAATCCTCCGATCTTCTGTTATACATTTCCTGTTATACATCTTTTTTTACAAACGTCTCTCTCTCTCTCTCTCTCTCCTTCTCTTTCTCTCACTCTACAGCAAGGCTATTCGAGCGAAGCGCATGGTACACAGCGTCGCTCTCGCGATGTTGGCGTAGTGAGCTCGGCGCACCATTCGCGCAGCCGCGTTTACGTTCCCGCCGCCCAAACCTTCACCACCACCACCGTTAAATCCACCACTATTACCACCGCCACTTTTATACTCGTAATCGTTCGTATGCGTCCCATCATCTATGGCGCTATTCGCCAACGCGTCCGCATCTTTATTAAATTCTCTTCTCACGTGCGCTATATCAAACCTGCGAAACTTCTTTTTCATCTCGTTACACTCCGCGTGCAACGGAATCAACCTCGGCTCTTTCACTTTCCAATCCCCTTTCACTTGACTGACGATTAAATTACTATCTCCTCTGACTCGAATATCCTCTATCCCAAGTTCAATCGCTGCTTTCAACCCGGTCAGCAACGCGTGGTACTCCGCTTCGTTCACCGTCGCCACGCCCAACGACGTGCAAATCTCCTTGATGATTTCGCCCTTCGCGCACTCCTCCTCCTCCTCTTCTGTTCTCTCCTCTTCCTCCTCCTGCACCGACGACGACGATACCAACGGAGCTCGAATCAACGCGCCGGCACCCGCTGGCCCGGGGTTTCCTCGCGAGGCGCCGTCGAATTCGAGAACGAATTGACGACGCGTCTGCGGCGCGTCCGCGGAAGCCGCTTTCGTGGATAATTTTCTCTTGTTGGTAACCGTTGTTGTTGTTGTTGTTGACATTTTACCTTTCTTACTCCTGGCGACGAGAGGAGGCGCAGTCGTTGGTTTCATCGGCTCGTACTTTTTCGCCCATCCTTCGTCTTCGTCTTCTTCGTCTTCTTCTGCAGTTTCTGAGTAATTTACGATGGAACCTTGCTTGGCGCTTGCGCTCGCTTTCCTCTTTTGCGTCGTCGTCGTCGTCGTCCTGCTCAGCGCGTCGTCCAAAACAGCGGCGGACGACGACGCGTTTGTCTTTACCCACGCCTCGGCGTCTGCTCGCGCGGAAAAACTCTGCATCAGAAAGAAAAAAAAACGATCGTGAGTAAAAGTTCGGTCCACAGGAAAAAGAGCGTTTGGTTCCCTCTTCCGTAAACGTCGCGTCGTCCGCATCGAGAGCGCGTTTTTGGTTTTAAAGGGGGAAAAGCACACGAAAAAAAAATGGAATGTGCATTATCACCTTGTGCGACGCGCCTGGATAGGAATACACCTGCGCTTTGCACTCGTCCCAGCTCTCGTAGACGCCCGGTTTACGACCAGAGGCGACCGCGTAGTACTTTTTAGACGACTTTGATTTCTTTCCTCCGCCCATACTATTTTGTGGTGCGCGCGTCGATGTGTTGTTGTTCGTTTACCCTAGAGAAGAAGAAAAAAGCTGGCACCTAGAAGGTTAGGGTTTAAGGTTAGGGTTTCAGATTTTGAGGACGTGCCGTTGTTCTTCTTTGAGATACACGGCGGGGACACGGGTCGCGAGATACGCAAGAGCAGCAGCGCAGCTGGGGAAGCGCGTTCCGACGCGAACAAAATCTCGAAGATGACGATGAATAATACTTTCAGATGTCTGAGTTATGAACGTGAATGACAAAATATGATTCTGATTCGGTTTTCCCCTCGCGCGCGCCCGCCTTTGTGCGCGCGTGCGAGTGTGCACGTGCGCACTTTCCCTCGTTCCTTTTTGGGTGTCTCGTTCTTCTTCTTTTTGCGCGCGCGAGAGAGAGAGAGAGAGGAAAGAAAGAGAGGAAAGGAACGCGAACCGACGATGATGAATAAACTTTACCAGCACGAGTTCGCAACTCTGAATGAATCGGTGGTTTCGCTGAGTCGGTCCGCGCGTTCTTTGATATCGTCGTATTTTTCTCTCTCGGAAAGCTCTCGTATTTTTTTCCTACGTAGCTCGCGCCTCGCGTTTCGCCCCAAGATCTCGACGATGATGATTACAAAATTTGAAGAAGTACCGAATTCGTCTGATTAAAACGTGATCACAAATTCCGTCTGAGTCGAATGTTTTTCTCTCCGTCGAGTGCTGAGAGAGAGAGAGAGAGAGAGCAGTGAACGGGCGTCCTCGCGCGCGAGTTTTTCGTTTGCTCTTTTTTTTCTCGCTCGCGAGAGAGAGTCGCGAGGTGTGTGTTCCTAAATATAGCGCAATAGAAGGAGTAAAGAGAGAGAGAGAGAGGAGATTGGGGGCAAGTTTCGACGATGATGTTTAAAAGTAATATTGTAGAATTCGATTGTCTGAATTCGGTCGCCCCTCGCGGATGTGAACGAGCGGCTTCCGTGCGTTGAAGATTCTTAATACTGAGTCGAAAAAGAATACGAGTCCTCTCGAAAACCTCCCTCGACTCGCGCGTCTTTCGTTACAGTTGTACCAGGCGATGATGTCCATAAATTTCCATGACTTGAAGATACTGAACACGTGATTAGAAGTTATTCCGACTGAGCCTAAAATCCACCCGCGATTCGAGACGTTCGCAGAGAAAGAGATAGAGAGACAGGGAGAGAGAGAGTTTCTACGCGTGTGCGCCCGAAGTGCTTTATTAGTCGTATTTTTGGGAAAACGTCACGGCGCCTTTTCGATATCACGTAGAAATCCACAAAACAAAACGCTCGCTCGCGCACACGCACACGCGCACTAGAATGGCATCAGCCACTCGCGCGTTACTCTCCTCGTTCTCCTCGTCGTCGCGTTTTACCACCAGCACGTCTACTCGCAAAGTCTCCTCTTCGTCTCTCAAAGTTCGTTTCAGAGGGAGAAGTTTTACGAAAGCATCGTCGTCGTCATCGACAACCGTTGTCAAAGTCGTCGTCTGCGCTAAGATGGCATCGGACGATACCTACGAAAAGTTGAAAGAGAAACTCTCCGAAATCGATTGTCTCTCCTCCTTGGCCGGGTTAGCCGGATGGGACGAGTTGACGATGATGCCTCCGGGTGAACACGCGGCGAGTTTGCGGTCGAAAGCGTCTGCGGCGTTAGCCGGGGTGATTCATCAAAAATCAGTCGACGAAGAGTTGGGGAGATTGATTGCGAACGCGAAACCGGAACATCCGAAAGATGTCGCGAACGTGAAACGCGCGAAGGAAGATTACGAACGGTCCGCGAAAATACCGGGAGATATGGCGAAGAAAGCGGCGGAGTTACAGTCGGAAGGGTACCAGACGTGGGTGAAGGCGAGAACGGCGAAAGACTTTGGGATGTTTTCGCCGATATTAGGACAGTGGGTGGAACTCGTCAAGGCGCGGTGCGAGTTGATTAAACCTGGGGAAGACGCGTTCAACACGAGTTTAGACGAGTACGAGAGAGGGATGACTGCCGAACGACTCGATGAGATTTTCCCGGTCGTGAAAGATTGCGTCGTGGATTTGATTCAAAAAGTGTACGCGAAAGAGTCGCCCGTGGCGTTGAAGAAAGGCGAAAACGTGGTGAGCGGCGGCTCGTTTGACGTGGACACGCAGGCAAAGTTATCGAAAGAAATCGCGTTGAAGCTTGGGTTTGATTTGGAAAAAGGGAGATTGGATGTTTCCGTGCATCCGTTTACCGGAGGATGCGGTCCCGGAGATGTTCGAATGACCACGCGATACAAAGAAAACGATTTGAGCGAAGGATTGACCGGCACAATCCACGAGACCGGGCACGCGTTGTACGAACAAGGAAGAAACGTGACGGAGTACGCGAACCAACCGGTGTCTCGTGCGCACTCGATGGGCGTTCACGAATCGCAATCGTTGTTGTGGGAACGCATGGTGGCGCTCTCGCCGTCTTTTGCCACGTTTCTTTTACCGGAATTGAAAAAATCGTTCCCGAAAGAGTTTGAAAACGTGACGGAAGCGCAGTTGCACGCGTCTTTGAACGTCGTGAGAAATCCGTCGGTCATTCGAGTGGAAGCGGACGAGTTGACGTACCCGTTGCACATTTTGCTGCGAACAGAGCTGGAAATCGGTTTGATGCGCGGGGAAATTGCCATCGACGATTTGCCGAAACTTTGGAACGAAAAAATGAAACAATATTTGAACGTAGACATCGAAGACGATTCGCGAGGCGTGTTACAAGACGTCCACTGGTCGTCCGGCGCGTTCGGGTACTTTCCAACGTATTTATTAGGTGCCATGTACGCGTGTCAAATCTTTGAAGCGGCGAAGAAAGCGTTGCCTACTTTGGAAGACGACATTGCAAAAGGCACGTTTGCGCCGCTTCGCGAATGGTTGCGCGTAAACGTGCACGACCGAGGGAGCGAATGCGATTCTGCGGATGACTTGTTGGTGTTAGTCACGGGCAAGCCGCTCGATGCGGAAGCGTTTACGAAGTACTTGACGGAAAAATATACCAAGTTGTATAATCTCTAAAGAAAAAAAGTCTATGAATATGTTACAGTGCTTATCATCACTCATCTTCTGCTACAACTCCTAACCTACGCGTGTGCTACTACTCTATATCTGCTATTAAATAAAATCACTTCTTGGAAGATGTCAACTTCTTCGCTTTCGCCGGCGCTTTCTTCTTTGGCTTTTTCTTCTTCAACACGGCATCGGATAATTTCTTTCCATCGCCGGGCAAAGTCTCGTCCCACGTTTTCGCGGCGATTTTTGCTCTTTTCCGCGCTTGTTTCTTCTCCGCTTTATCGAACATGTCGTCGATGTCGTCTCCTTCTTCGTCGCTCGATTTCTCTTCTTCATCCTCCCCGTCAGAAGATGAAGGGGATGACGAAGACGACGCGTTCTTCGCCGGAGGCTTCAACGAAACCAAAGGCACGTGTTCTTCTGCGTCGTCGTCGTCGTCGTCGTCGTCATCCGAAGAATCTTCGCTCGCTCGCGCTTCGGCGTCCATCGCTTCGGCGTCTTCAAGCAACGCGTCCTTCATGACATCCTCTTCCTCTTCTTCTTCTTTCTCGCCGGCGGCGGCTTTCATCGCCGCGCGTTCCAACGCGTCCGGGTCGTACTTCCGGCGTCGCGTTTTTTCATCCAAACGCTTTTGCTCGAATACTTCGTGCGCGTCCTTCATTTCTTTACACACCTCTTTCGCTAATTTACTCGCGGTGGAGTGCAGGCCCGCCAACGTCGTCGCGTCCACGCCTCGCGTCACGCTCTTACCTAATCTCTCGCCCATAAAATCCATGGTTGAAAAGCACGTTTCTCCGTGTTCATTCACCGCAATCGTCGCAAAACCAATCGCGCACGCCTCTTCTTCAACCGTCGCGTCAACTAACACGCCGTATTTCTGATGCGGCTTGCTATTCTCGTCCTCCTCGACGTTCTCCTCGCCTTTATTTTCTTCATCGTCCAACCCGCTACCTTTACCATTCCGTCCATCGTAAAACGCGAATCGCACCGCAACTGGATGGTGCATCAGCTGCAACTTTACGCTTTCTCTCTCGTCGTGGAACGTCACGCGATTCGTCTCGTTATCCATCGAACACTCGCACCTTCGAAAACTCCCCAAAGCGCAGTTCGCGCCGACGCTCGCCGCCAGCGGCAAATCCCCGCCGTGATTCAAAATCGTCACATCCAGCCGCAAATGCCACACGTACCTCCCCGCGCTGACGCACAAACTCTCCAAATCCAACGCTCGCGCATCTCTGAAACATTTCTCCAACATTTTTTGCAACCCATCGCACGTCTCGTGTTCCCTTCGCTTCTCCGCCGGCGCGTCCGTCGGGTGCGCCATCGGCGACATTTTCACATTCACTCGCAACGACCCTTCCGCCGATCTCCCGTGCGGCGCGTTCAAACTTCCACCAATCGCGCAGTGCACTTTCGTTTGCGTGTCGTTCAAATCTCCGTCTCGCGCTCCCAAAGTGACCACGCAGTTCCCCTCGTCGATGATTTCTATCCGTATATCACGAAGTGCGTTTTGTTCTCCGTTTTCTTCTTCATTCTTCTTCGTCGCTTTCTCGCTTCTTCGGGAACGGTCTCGGCGGGAGCCTTTCTTGACCAGCGCGTTCGTAAACGCGAAATCGTTCAGGGAGATTAAAGTGTCGCTCTTGTGCGTGCCGATGCCCATTTATTTATTTATGCGCAAATGTGTATCTGTTTGTGTGCTCTTTCGTGTTGTGCTCTCTTTCTTTATTCGCGCGCGCGCGTTTAGTGTGAAGTCGGCGCGCCGCGAGACGGACAGACGACGAGAGTGAAACCCTAAATAAACGAAGTTCATTTTTTGAAAAGAGGTTGTTGAGAAAAGACGACGATACAAAAATAGGCATCGTGTGCGCGCGCGTGTTGTTGTCTTCTGCGATAGAGAGATAGATATAGGGAGGAGAGAAGGAGCGCGTACTTTTGTGCGTGTGTGTGTGTGTGAGAGAGAGACAGAGTGAGGAAGAGAATCATCTTTTCTTTTTAAAAATTTCTCCCGGGAAAAGTAAATCTTTTCGATTTGAATTTTTTCTCACTCTCCGCGCTTTGTCTTCGTCGTCGTTCTTCGAAGAGAGACAGAGAGATACATCGTAATCGACTGCTTTTGATACGCGCGACAGATAACACGCGCGCGAAGAAAATGTCTCCGAACAAGCGTCAACCGCCGATGTGGCTCAACGAGGACCAAGATTACATCTTCCCTCGCATCAACAATCTCTTCGCTCGAACGAGTTTGTTGAACACGGAGGAAAAGTTTAAAAAAATCGACAAAACGAACGCGCAGGATCGGGAATCTTCGTGGAGAGCGTGGTTCGCGTACATGTCCGCGAAACACGTTCAAGCGGATAATATTCAGGGGTTAATGCCAGATGAGGTGAGGAATAACGCGATGTTCTTGGCGGATTTGATGGAGAAGGAGAGGAGGAAAGTGGTGGAGAAGAGCGGGAAAGCGCCGGTCGGGAGGCCGAGGCAGAAGAAGAGAGAAGAAGGAGGAGGAGGAGGAGGGATGAAGACGCCAATGCAAACGACTGACGCGAAGAATAGGACGTCGATGATGACGACGACGGGTAAGAAGGGCAAATCTGATTCGGCGCCGGCGTCGACAATCAACATGGACCAAGCGAAGGCGATTCAACACTGCGACGACGGTAAGAAAAAAATAACCATTCGATTTACGCCAGATTCAGAGCTGATATCGAAAATGATCATATCGACGAAACACAATCCAGTCGTAGACTTGACGTTCCGATTGAGAAAAAAGTTGGGAGATATTTGCGATCACTTCAGCGAAAAGTGGAAGGAGGCGGCGCAACTGTTGGAACAAGTAGCGAGAGAGGAGGAGAGGAAGAGAACGGGAAACGAGAACGGTTTAAAGAATAAAGCGTTCATGTTTACGATGCGCCCGAACATGCGAGGGGATAGTTTGGTGAACACCGAACCTTGCGTTGTTTGGGATAAGCAGATCATCGGCGACATGACCGCGGTGAAAGCGTACGAGATGCGAGGGTATCCGGAGACGTTTGAAATCAAATACAGTTGGAGGTTCGCACCGTTGCCACCTCCGGACGGCACCGGAGATAAGAAGAGGAAAGATTACACGTATAGAACTAAACTGGCGATTAAAGATCAAATGATAGCGAACAGAGATAGTGCGAATAATAACAAGTTTAACCTTTCGACCGTGTTTGACGAAAAGACGCGAACGCCGTTCCCGCCGCCAGAATTTACCATGTCGGCGTTTGATGTTGGGGCGTTTGTGAATGGCAACGAACAACCGTTCGAGACGACGAGACCCTCCAGTCAAGAAAAGAAGCGTAAAATAGATACCAATAGCAGCAAAAAGGGTAAAGGGAAACAGTTTTCGAAGAAACCAGTCCCGAAAGAACTCAAACCAGAGACGGATTCGATGTTGGCGTTAAAATTGCAAGCCGAACTCAACGGCGGCAATCGCGAAAGACGCTGCCGCAAACCGATGCTCGAAGCCGAGGAAGAGCCGGAAGAAGAAGAAGAGGAGGAGGAGGAGGTGAAAGAAGAGTACGGTGAAGAAGCTGATTTAGAAAACGACGACATGCCAATAAAGATGGCATTCGGCGAAAAGGAAAACACCGCCAGCGATCTTCCTCAAGGATTGGCGGGATTTGATTCCATCTTCGCTGGTATCGGTAGAAACGACGACGACGCATTGCGCCCATGCGGAGAGTCGACGATGAATGGATTGCAAGCGTTCTTCGGTGGTGGTGGCGAGAGCAAAGATGCCGCGGCGGTGGCGGCGTTTCTTCCAAAGCGAAACGTGGAAACAGGACCGAGTAATTTCGCGGGATTGTTGAGTTAGACATACCTAAATATTGAAGCGCCGCGAGTAATAAAAGATAAAACTAATCGTATACATACTGGTTCATCATTAAAACGCGTTTCTACCTTTGGCATTGTATCTCCACAGCGCGGCTACCTTTTCTGAGTGCGTGCGAAGCTCGGTCACAAACTGCTTCGCCTTTTCGTGTTCGCAGTTGTTCGAGCGCTCGAGCTGTTCCATCGAAAAAATGTTCTCTTCTGCGGATGAGGCGCGACAATCCGCCTTCGCTTTCGCGCTAATCAATTCCACATTTTCGAGCTGGTTGCAGTATAACTCCATCTCTTTAGCCAATCCGAGTTCCCAGTTTGCGTAGACGTTCGCGAGCGCTATGGTGCTCACATCCTCGACCATTTCTTTTTGGTTGTTGTTGTTGTTGTTATTGCCGTTCAACCCGCACGCCCTGTACATGGATGCAACGCTTTGCTTTCGATTTTTCTCACACTTCTTCTTCGTTCGTCGTATTTGTCGAGCGCGATCGTGCGCATCCGCCGCGATACACTCCAGCCACGCCGCGGATGGATTGCGTCGAATCAAATCTGCGCTCAGTTTCGTCACGCCTTTCAAATATCTCGCTCTTCTACACGCGGCATCGATGAAGACGCCATCTTGGTCTTCCGCGCCTGCTTCGTTCTCGTAGTCGTCTTCGTCGTCATCTTCGTCTTCGTCGTCCTCGTTGTTCTTGGTCTTTTTGCTACTCGTCCTAGTCGCGGTCGATTTCCTTCTGATTTTGAATTCCTCCTCGGTATCGTCAAAACACATCGACGCTTCTCGCACCGCCTCATCTTCGCCTCGCGCCATGGCTCGCGCGAACGCGACCCAACTTTTAGGCACGCTCGCATCCGCCTCGAGCCGTTTCATGATGAAATCCGACAAACCAATAAACGCGCTGCTTTGCTGTTGTTGATGATGTTTCATAGAAACCGTCGTCTCTTCCTTCTTCGCGGCGCGGTACTTCTTCCCTTTCTTCCCTTTCTTCTCCGTCTCCGCCGCGCACGTTGTAAAATCCAACCCCTCTCCGTCCTTTCTGGTCGCCGCAATTTTCTCCTCGCCAACCGCCGCGGTGTTAAACTTCGCCGACAGTCGCCGCTTCGTCTTCGTCGTCGTCGCCGGAGTCTCCGCGTTGGCACTCTTCTTCCGCTTCCTCTGTCCATTTTTGTCTCTGTCGTTGTTGTCGACAGAAGTGGTGTTCACGTTGTTGTTATTATTATTCTTCGCGTCCGCTTTTCCGAGAGCGGCGACGGCATTCTTCGTCGCGCCTCTAAAAAACGCGCCTCCTCTTCCTCCTCGTGGATGCGAAGAGGACATCAGCTCGAACAAAATAGCTGCCGATTCGTGTTCTTCCGGGGAAGTTTTCTCTTCCCGGTGGTTGAGAAAGAACGGCAACGCGTCGTCGTCGTCGTCGTCGTCGTTTTCGCCGACGCTTCTTCGTCCGACGAGAGATGCTTTTTTTGCGGTCGCGCGCGTCGATTGCTCGTTTTGATTTCGAGGATCGTCGTCGTCCTTGGCGCCCGCGGCGACGACGAGCGGCGTGGCGAACATTTTCTCACTCTCTCTCTCTTTTGAATTTTGAAATTTTACACCCCACAGGAAACCAACCGCCCGCTTTTTGATGGAAGAAGAAGAAGACGTGGATGTTCACGACGTCTCGTGGAGGCGAAGAAGCGAACGGTGCGCGTGTGTGTGTGAGTGTGCGCGCGCGGTGGATTATTGATGCGTGCGTGCGGATGATGCCTTTTTTTTGTGTGTCGTATCTCTCCCTCGTGTTTGTACAATTTTGAAAATCTCAACTTCTCAAAAGTGTCAAGTCTCTCTCAAAAACTTCCTCGAGTTGCGGTCCAACTTTGTTAGAATATTATGCGTTTGCACAACCCGCGGATACTCGCCGAACAGCCGATACAAAAACGGCGTCGGCGTTGTCGTTTTCCGATGGCGCGGTTCACGGAGCATCCGTCGCCATCTTTTTTTAATCCGAATACACTTCGCGTGGTACGATGCAAAGCGCGCGTGACGAGCGTTATTTCTTTGACCCGGCGCGTATTTTTTCTGTGATGGACATTTCCACACAAAAAAAGTTAGGTAAATAATTAGGTGTGCGAACAAACGATGGGACAACTCTGCTACGTACTGATCCCGAAGGCGCTCGCAAAAACGTTCAAAACTGCGTGGGAACGCGCGAGTTCGTGCCTCAAAGACCACCCGAAGTATTCGTACGTGTTGTGCGAGAGCAGTTCAGAAGAGCTTTGGCGCGAATTCATGACAAAATGTATCCAGAAGTCGGCGACGGCGACGGCACGGGAGATCGATAGTAGTGAAGACCCCAGTGACTTTGTGTGTTTCCCGATCCGCGAGGACGAGCGGGAAAAGATGAACGAGGCTTTTCGAGAGGTGGCGGGATCAAATGCAGGAACTCTCGCAGTCGCGGACGCCGACGAGTTCGAAGGGGATTTGATTCGGTTTTTAGAGCAGAAGGAAAAGAAGAAGAAAAAGAAGAACGGTAACGGCAGCAACGATGATGTTCAAGGGCGCGTGATGGTTAAGGAGGCGTGTCCTCCAGGTAAGTACGTCAGATCAGATGAAGGGAAATGTCTGTGGCCGCCGGAATTAAAGCGTGTGTCAGATTGCTTACCGGGTGTGAATAAATACGCAAAGTCAAGCAAGGACGTGCCCGAGTACCCATTCGAAGCTATGACTGATTTGGCCAGTCAAGATTGTCAATATCCGTTTAAGTATACCTCAGATGAAGTAATGGTGGAAGGCACACATAGCGAGGAGTTTCTAGGAGATTTGATGGTGGAAGTACACGTGATTGATGTGAACGGAAAAGAAGGTAACGCGCACGTCGATCTCGCCGGGCACAGGAAACCAAACACACCGAGGAATTTCACGTTTCAGAAAATGCCATGGCGAGAGATGATTCAGAGAATACGCAAAGGAGAGAAATTGTACATGCGCCACACTAACGGATCGAAAAAAGCAGCGAACGTGTACAAGGATTTCCAGGATCCGGAAACTAAGCGAAATCCGTTTGATACACGTTTGTTTCATAAAAGATGTGGTCATTCCAAGAATTTATTTCACAGTTCTGTTTTACGGGTCAGCTCGCCGGGGACTACGCTATGGATGCATTTCGATACTCGAGATAACTGCTTACACCAGCTGAGTGGTAGGAAACGCGTCATCTTGTACGGGCCGCAGTGCGAGCCGTACTTGAACGTCGAAGGCTCCTCGGCAAGATTGAAATACATGCGTGGTGTTGAAAATTTCGACGAGACGATTTTGAATGAGCTCGACACCGAAGAGATTCGTAGATACGAGTGCTTTGAAAGTATCAGATTAGAACACGCGCACGTGTGTACTCTTGAGCCTGGAGATGCTTTGTGGATACCGGCGTTTTGGTTCCATAGAGTCACATCCCTCCCGAGCGAGACGAACGAACCATCAGTTGCCGTGAACGAGTTTTTTAATGACGCCGATCTAGAAGCCCAAGATTACGACGCAAAAGATGTATACGGGAACAAGGATCTCGTCAAGGGGAAAAAAGCTTTGCAAAATGCGAGCGAAATCGGTGCGATGTTGAGTACATTACCTTCCCAGTATCAGGAATTTTATGCGAGACGTTGCTTAAACGAAATCGCGGCACAGCTTGGGATGCATTTGCATGTCCCACCTTTACGCTCTGGTCATAGTGAGCATGGTATTGGTGAAGAAGCAATTAAAGCTTTTGAGGATTAGTGATAGCGACAGTATATAGATATTTATAGTGTTTTTAGATCGATAGTGATAGTTGTATTAGTGATATAAAGTTGAAAAAGCAAGTTTTTAACTGCGCACGCCGAATCGCTTCGGCACCGGCGATACCATATCCACGAACGAGCGGCTCATTCTTCGTACGCTCCCTACGACTACATCTTCCATCCGCTGCACATGCAATCGCAAACTCTGTTGCTCTTTAATAATTCTATAACACACGAGCGCTAAAAATACCGCGTTCACCCTCGTTTGCGTGCTCGCCAATTTGAACACCATAACCGATCCGCACACTCCGCTCGTCACTTTCGTTTTCGGCGAAAACTCTGCCCACTTCGCCTGCATCGCCATTTGTACTTTACAATACATCTCGTAAACGGTTACCTTTTGTTTTTCCCAAGCGCACGGCATGGTGAACGCTCCTATATACGCTAAAAACAACAGTTGTCTCGTGGACAACGCGCTGCCGACGAATTTTACAACTTGTAACGCGAGAAATGCAATCAACGTCGCCCTGTTATCCCTCCCTGCAAAAAACCGCTCGTGTCTCTCCGTGAACGCGTTGAATTTATAAGACATATTTCTCGCTCTGATTGCCATCTTTTCCGGATTCATCGTAATACCTTTCGCCGCGTTCGGGAACGCGATGGCGAAAATATACTTCCCCATTACGACCAAGGACATCGCGTACGCCAAATGCGAAAACACCGACGCCTTCGCCGCAGATAACGCGTGAAACGTGCCCATGAGCACAAAACCACCAAAAAAGTGTAACGTTGTTCTCGCTGGATCTTTCCAGTAAAGCACTTCCGGCACAACAAACGACGATATCGCCATCGTGCTATTCGATCCGTCGCGGCTGCTCGCGTGCGTATACGGTTGTTGTTGTTGTTGTTGGTTCGTGAATCCATTCGTAAACATCGGGTGTTGACTACGATACGTTGCCCCAACCGGCGTTCGATGTTTCATCTCCTCCTCGTCTAATGTGTGTGCAAACTCAAACGGCTCGTCTTCGTCTTCTGGCGCACGAATGTTGTTGTTAGGAGCGCGCGTATTCGAGGTGTTCACTTTTTGAAAAGGATTCGCTCGTCCTGAATTCTCGTGAATCCCACCAGATATGGAACCATCCTGGCGTCGAATCCTCGGATCTCTCGGCAAACCCATTTTCATCGACCCCCTCGACACGTTCAAATTCTCTTGATTGTTGTTGTTGTTATTCGATATGTCTTGAAAGTGCTGCCTCTGCCCGCCGGTGTGCGTTTTCGGTTGGGGAATAGTTTTGGTTCGCGTAAATTTGTTTTTGAATTGCGTGGGCCATTTCGACGCCGTGCGCGGGTTTGGGTCCTCGCTCGTGTCGTTCAAGATGTTGGACATGTCGTTGTTGTTGTTGTTGTTGTCCTCGAGTACTAACGTTCTTTTTGGTATGCGGTACTCTCCCGTCGCGGTGGACATTTATTATTACGCGGGCTCGCGCGGTTGAAAGAATGAGGAAATTCGAGATTTGTTCGTCTTCC
>Ga0182093_1097196_pt1 | contig 20507 bp, 19 predicted proteins | sample 041ome_21_FD_127776 | JGI IMG/M metagenome (GOLD analysis project Ga0182093, IMG submission 127776) | Metatranscriptome of coastal salt marsh microbial communities from the Groves Creek Marsh, Georgia, USA - 041411BS metaT (Metagenome... | ecosystem: Environmental > Aquatic > Marine > Intertidal...
GCGCGGTGGCTGCCAGCCATGGCATCAATGAGGCATTTTCGACTGGGTCCCAGAACCACCAGCCACCCCAGCCAAGCTCGTAATAGGCCCACCAGCTGCCAAGCGCGATTCCCAGTGTCAGCGCGCACCATGCCGCCATGATCCAGGGCCGCATCCATTTCGCCCATAACCTGTCGACATCACCGCTGATCAGTCCGGCGACGGCAAAGGCAAAGGCAATGGATAGCCCAACATAGCCGAGATAGAGCATCGGTGGATGGATGGCGAGGCCGGGATCCTGCAAAATCGGGTTCAGGCCTTTGCCGTCCGTCGGGGCGTCGGCCAGCCGCGCAAATGGATTGGAGGTGAATAGGCTGAACGCCAGAAAGCCAGAGCTGATCATGCCCTGAACCGCCAAAATACGCGCTTTTAAACGGGTTGGCATGCCACGACCAGACAGCGCCAGCACGGCGCCATAAATCATCAAAATTAAAATCCATAAAAGCAGCGAGCCTTCATGATTGCCCCATGTGCCGGAAATTTTATAGATCAGCGGCTTGGCTGAATGCGAATGATTGGCCACCAGCGCGACGGAGAAATCGGAACGGATAAAAGCCGTCACCAGCGCGCCAAATGCAATCAGGCTGGCAATTGCAGCGCTGAGCGCGGCAGCCGGGCCGATCAGCATCAATTGCATATCCTGACGCGCCGCACCATAAAGCGGCACCGCCGATTGAATCAATGACAGAACAAAGGCCGAGATCAATGCAAAATGGCCAAATTCAGTCAGTCCCATATCCCTATCCCTATCACTTGCCGGGTTGCCAACCGACATCGGCTTGATTATTTTTGCCGGAACAGTGTAAACAGCTTTTTTGCCGACGCAGCGCAGTTTAGCACAGCTTGACACCAGTCAAAATCTTCCGCGTCAGACAAGCCGTACAAAAGACGATTTGTCGCAGCATATGATCATCTGCCCGGCATCCTGATTACCCGGTATCTTGATCACACGTGTAAATTCGATAATACTATCACACTGGGCGAGCTAAAGGCGCATTATGACAGAAAAATTGCCGGTGATTCAAATCCAGGATCTGCACAAAAGTTACGATAGCTTGGACGTTCTTAAAGGTGTTGGTCTGCTGGCATATGAAGGCAGTGTTGTCAGCTTGATTGGGGCGTCCGGGTCTGGCAAGTCGACCTTGCTGCGTTGTGCCAATTTGCTGGAAAACAGCCAAAGCGGCGATATCTTGTTTTGTGGCGATGCGGTGCGGTGGACAGGTACAGGCACGTCCCGCCGCCCGGCTGACAAACAGCAAGTGCAACAGATGCGTAGTCAGCTTTCGATGGTGTTTCAGCAATTTAACCTGTGGTCGCATATGACAGTTTTGCAAAATGTCACCGAAGCGCCGGTCACGGTGTTGCAGGAAGCGCCGCACACAGTCGAGGCGCGCGCCCGCAGCCTGCTTGATAAGGTTGGCATTCTGGACAAAGCTGATATGTATCCGGCACAATTATCCGGCGGTCAGCAACAGCGTGCCGGCATCGCCCGGGCATTGGCGATGAATCCAAAAGCCATTTTGCTCGATGAGCCGACATCGGCGCTAGACCCTGAAATGGAGCAAGAGGTCGTGCAGGTTATAAAAACCCTTGCAAAAGAGGGGCGAACGATGATTTTAGTTACGCATGACATGAATCTGGCGCATGATGTATCCGACCATGTGGTATTCCTGCATCAAGGTAAAATTCTTGAAGAGGGAACACCGCAGACACTGTTCAAAACACCGAAATCAGATCGATTACAACAGTTTTTGCGTTCGACGAAGATCACTAGTGTATAACCGAATGGAGATAAACATGAAAAAATTAATAATGACTGCGGTTCTGGCCGTATTTACCGCGACTGGCGCATTCGCCGAAACGGTTCGTCTTGGCACCGAAGGCGCTTATGAGCCATGGAACTTTGTCAATGACGCCGGCGAGCTGGATGGCTTTGAAATCGAGCTTGGCAATGAGTTGTGCAAGCGCGCCAGCCTGACCTGTGAGTGGGTAAAAAATGACTGGGATTCGATTATCCCAAATTTGAAATCTGGCAATTATGACGCCATTATTGCCGGCATGTCTGTTACCGAAGAGCGTCAGAAAGCTATTGATTTTACAGAAGAATATTATCCTGCTGACCCGTCATCCTATGCCGCATTGGCAGGTGCTGACGCATCCGTATCAAGTGGTGTTGTAGCGGCGCAAACAGCCACGATTCACGCCGGATATCTGGCTGGCTCGTCGGCAACATTGGTCGAATTTGCCAGTGCCGAAGAAACCATTGCCGCGGTTCGCAATGGCGAGGCAGATGCGGTGCTGGCCGATAGCGGCTATCTCGCGCCGATTGTTGCTGAATCGAACGGTGCGCTGGTATTTGTCGGCGATCAAATTCAGATCGGTGGCGGTGTCGCTTTGGGCATGCGCAAATCCGATGGCGCGCTTCGTGCGAAGCTGAATGCCGCAATCGAGTCAGTAAAATCTGACGGCTCGCTCAATAAGATGATTGCCAAATGGTTTGGTGCCGACGCACCACAATTCTAGGCAGATTGTCACTGGTATTGGCCGGCTGATCCACCGGGTCGGCCGGCCATGCCGGTATCCAATTGATGTTTTCATTTTGCGCTGATCCCACCACAATTGATGGTTTGCTGTGGCTGTCTTGCTATCTGACAACCGGCAAGCATATGGCATTCTATCTGTCATTTTTAGTGGTTTTGTTTCTGTTGGCGCTGGCGGCACCGGCGGCGTTGCTGTTTGGCTTTGCCGGGGCGCTGGCTTGCCGATCCAGCTTGCCGCCAGTGCGTATGTTTGGACATGGCTATATCACCATGGTGCGCGGTATCCCTGATATTGCGTTTTTTCTATTTGTGCCGGTGGCGCTTGATCAGGCATTTGAATTTTTACGTCACAAAACATTGTGCAGTGAGATCACCGAGCCAGTGTGGCGCGGCAATGAATTTTTAGTATGCGATGCGGCAAAGCTGCCGCTTGGCACATCACCGCAATGGGTGCATGAAATCTATGGGTTTTTGCTGGCGTTGCTTGCGTTTGCGCTGGTGTTCGGGGCATTTGCCGGCAACACCTTGCGTGGCGCGATGCGGGCGGTTCCCGATGCCCAGCTTCAGGCTGCGGCTGCCTTTGGCATGACACGGCGACAAATCTTCTGGCGTGTTTTGCTGCCGCAAATGTGGGTCTATGCTTTGCCGGGCTTGTCTAACCTGTGGATGATATTGGTCAAGGCCACACCGCTGCTATTTCTGTTGGGGGTGGAAGATGTGGTGTATTGGGCGCGTGAACTGGGCGCCAGTAAGACATCGGCGCACAGCTATCCGCATGGCGACTGGCGGCTCTGGTATTTTCTGGCCTTATTGGTGTTTTATTTGGCGCTGACCTGGCTCAGCGAGCGGATTTTCGCAAAATTGATGAGACGCTTCTCGCGAGGTCAGGGAAGCATTGGCAGCGCCGAGGCCACATCGTGACCGGCTGTTTTGTCACCATTCAGGATTATGGGCTTCGTGCGCTTGGCATTGGCGAGCGACTGCTGCCGAAAAGCGATATTACATTATGTGAACAATTCGTGCTGATTGGCAGCGGCCTTTTGTGGAATATTTATTTTGGCTTTGTCGCCATGTTGCTGGGGTTTTGGCTTGCCACCGCATTGGCACTTGGCAAACATAGCCGGTCTTCGTGGCTGCGGCTGCCGTCACATTATTTTGTGTTTTTATTCCGCGGCTCACCATTATTCATCCAGTTTTTTCTGGCCTATGAAGCCTTTGTGCTGTTGCCGAAAATAGGTTTTGAATTTGAAGTTTTTGGCACTGTCTTTGCGGCTGAGACACGCTGGCTGACGCGGGCATGGCTTGGCGCCTTGCTGGTGTTATTTTTCAACACTGCGGCCTATTCGGCGGAAATTTTCTATGGTGCGCTCAAATCGATTCCGCTTGGTGAGATCGAGGCGGCTGATAGTTTTGGCATGAGCAGCGGCAAAAAATTCACCCGGATTATCTGGCCAACAATGCTGCGTTTGGCCTGGCCATCCTATACCAATGAAGCGATCTTTTTGTTTCATGCCACGGCGCTTGTGTTCTTTTCCTCGTTTCCGGCCTGGCGACAAAAAGGCGATGCGCTGTATTATGCAAGCTATCTGGCTGACAAAACATTTAACCCGTTCATCCCCTATCCGATTTTAGCCGGCTATTTCATTCTGGTGACGGTGCTGATTGTCTGGGCATTTGGGCGGGTCAATCGGCGGCTGAACCGGCATCTGCCGGATGGGCAATTGCCGAAACGAGCAAAATTTCAATTTATCAGATAGCTCTTTGCGGGGTGGCCCTAATGCGATGACGCCGCTTTGGTCAGCGCTTGCACGGCGCGGATCCCGCTGGTAAAGGCATGTTCGACCCGTGCGCCCCCCAACCAGTCACCGGCAATCGCCAGATTGTTCTGGCAAATCAGCGCATCGGGCGCGGCCGCAGTGGTCACTTTCGCATATAGCCAGCGATGTGCCTGCGTATGCAAAATATCACCAACCGAACAGCCGCTTGCCTGCTGATATTTGTCAATAAGCTGCGCGATGCTGGTGTCGTCCGTATCGTTGATATGCGCGGCGCTCCATTCGGCGCTGGCCTGAATGGTCAGGGCTGGCCGCATTGATGCGGCATGCGGCCGTGCGGTTTCCAGCATCGCCCAGCCAATATCATGCTGCGGCGCGTGTAGCGGGGTTGCCGGCAGGTGGCTGTCATCGGCAAGCCCAAGCATAATGGTCACACAAGGGGCATAGGTCGCACTGGCAGCGGTTGCCGCAAGTGTGGGAAAATCACTGGCCAGCAATGCGGCGGTTTGCGGCGCCGGCGCGGTGCAGATCACCTGACCGGCACGCAGCGCCTCGCCATCTGTATCAACGCACAAAATATGATCCGCTTGGCGGCTGATACGCGCAATGCGGCGGTTTTGCTGAATCGGCAGGCCGTCTGCTAAAAAACCGGGAATGGCGCGCATCATGGGGGCGCCGATAACGACGTTTTTGGCCGGATCAATCTGCCAGTTACCTGCCATTCCGGCCGAGGTTGCGGCGGTTAACGCCGCGGTAAATTCATCGGTTCTGGCGGTGATATATTGGGCACCATGATTGAACATAAAACCATCACTGCGCCGCGTTGATACGCGGCCACCAACGCGGCGTCCTTTGTCAATCAGCATCACTGAATAGCCGGCGCGTTGCGCCATCCGGCCAGCGGCAAGCCCGGCGATACCGGCGCCGATGATCAACAGATCATAGTCTGGTGGTGTTGTTGCTGTGTTCGTCGCGGCGCTCATACCCTTTACCCCTTCACAAATACCGGTGTCTTTCCTAAACGCTATCGCGATCAATTCATAGATGCTAAAGCTGTGAGGCTGGCGGTGCTGGTAAGGCTGGTGATAGAAGATGAATGCAAGCTGATGGATTATCTGATGCAGGATCAACAAGAAAAAGCGGGGTTTGCAGCGGGGTTTGCAGCAGGGTTTTCCGGGTTTGTCGGCATTGACTGGTCGGGGGCAAAAACACAATTTATTGCCGGCATTCAACTGGCGATGGCGGGCCCGGATACAGCGTCGCCACAAACCATCGCAGCCCCCCAGCAGCAGCATTGGTCGCGGCAAAATGTGCATGATTTTTTATGTGATCAGGCAGCGCAGACAGTGGCTGGCGCGCCGCTTTTGGTCGGTATTGATTTCGCCTTTGCCCATCCTTTTGCTGATTGTGACAGTTATTTTCCAGATTGTGCGGATTCGCCGCGCGATGCCGCCGCCCTATGGCAGCTTGTCGATCAGGTGAATGGCGATATGCCGCATTTTTATGGCGGTGCTATGTTTCGTCATGCTGTTTGGGGCGAATATTATCTGGCGCCGCCCGATTTTGACGCGCCGCGTTATGCGACAAGACGGCGGTTGACAGAAATTGTCGCAAAAGCCAGCGGGCGCAGCCCGTCGCCCACATTTAAAGCTGTCGGTGCGGATAATGTTAGCACCGGATCAATGGCTGGCATGCGGTTGCTGCATCAGTTGCGGTTAACGCTTGGTGATCAGTTGGCCATCTGGCCATTCGATGATGTCACAGCAAAGCCGGACACCGTGCGGCTGGTGCTGGTTGAGATTTTTCCCAGCTATTATTTTTACCGGGTCGGAATGTCGCCGGCAAAACGGGCCGCAGCGCAGGCTGATTTTTTGACCAAAGCGCTCGGTTTTTATGACAGTGATGGTGTTGATCCGCAATTTGTGGCGAAAGGCGCTGACGCCGATGAGGCTGATGCCATCATTGCCGCGGCGGCATTGCGCTATTTTGCCCGGCACCCATCCGCATCATCACAGACAATGTTTGACTTGCCCGATGCAATCGGCTTAACTGCGCGGCAAGAGGGATGGATTTTTGGCGTTGACCCGCGTAATGCCCCGGCATCTTAGGCGTGTCGTTTTAGCCCAGTCATTTTAGCCCCGTCATCTTTACAATAATTCCATGCCAAGATACATCATTTGCGAGGCCTGCTTCGTCTATGAGAAACATCGTCTGAAATTATGGAGAGACAAACCCATGCCATCACTTCTCCCGCATATTGATCCTGACGGATTGCTTGAATATTCCGTTGTTTTCACCGACCGTTCGTTAAATTCGATGTCGGTGTCATTTCAGACGGTTATGACGGATATATCGGCATTACTAAAAGACGCCTATAAAGCGGCGGCTGTGGCGGTGATTCCCGGTGGCGGCACATTCGGCATGGAATCGATCGCCAGACAATTTGCTAATGACCAGCATGTGATGATCATCCGCAATGGGTGGTTCAGCTATCGCTGGAGCGAAATTCTGGAAAAAGGCAAAATTGCGTCAAGTACGACTGTTATGATGGCGCGGCGCGAAGATACTGGCGGCAGTAATCAGATGGCGCCGTTTACGCCGGTGCCGGTGGATGAGGTCGTGGCGACGATCCGCGATGAAAAACCGGCCGTGGTTTTTGCGCCGCATGTTGAAACATCGGCGGGCATGATTCTGCCAGATGATTACATCCGGGCGGTCAGCGATGCGGTGCATGAGGTCGGTGGCATTTTTGTGCTGGATTGTGTGGCGTCTGGTGCGCTTTGGGTGGATATGCCGGCGCTTGGCGTTGATGTACTGTTGAGTGCGCCTCAAAAGGGCTGGAGCGCATCGCCCTGTGCCGGATTGGTGATGTTGTCCGAGCGCGGCCGCGCTGCCGTTGCGGCGACCGAATCATCCAGCTATGTCTGCGATGTCAAAAAATGGCTGGCGATCATGGAAACCTATGAAAATGGCGGGCATGCCTATCACGCCACCATGCCAACTGATGCGCTGAAACTGTTTCGTGATACGCTGATCGAAACCAAAAATTACGGGTTTGAAGCGGTGCGTCAGGAACAGATACAGCTTGGTTCCTCGATCCGTGCGCTGTTAGAAGAACGCGGTTTTGCCTCGGTCGCTGCTGACGGGTTTAAAGCTGCCAGCGTTGTGGTCAGCTATACCGATGATGAGGCGCTGAAAAATGGCAGCAAATTTGCCGCTGCCGGGTTGCAGATTGCGGCCGGTGTGCCGCTGCAATGTGGCGAGGGGCCGGATTATAAGAGCTTCCGTATTGGGCTGTTTGGTTTGGACAAGCTGCATAATATTCCGCGCTCGGTGGAAAATTTTGCAACGGCACTTGACCGGGTGATTGCCAGTTAAGGTGTGATCAGTCGCATTTTTTCGGGTTTGCGAAGAGATTTGATCGCATATTCACGCTGGCTGGCATGTTTCCGGTCGGCGGCTGGCTCGCTGTAGCGCAGGCGCACTGGCCGGCGCGATTTGGTGTATTTTGCGCCCCGCCCGTCATTGTGGGCGGCGATACGTTTATCGAGGTCATTGGTGATGCCGGTATACAGGCTGCCGTCACTACATTCGATAATATAAACATGCCAGGCCATGAAAATAGTCGTCTCCACTGCGCGATTGGGTTAGCATAGCGATACCTGGCGCCTGCCCAAAATCTATTTTGAGATGGTGTTTCGACAGCACCCTAACACCAGTGGATTATGTTTTGTGACTTTTGATTTCGATGTGGTCATTATTGGTGCCGGGGCAGCCGGGCTGATGTGCGCGATTGAGGCTGGCAAGCGTGGACGGCGTGTGTTGGTGCTTGATCATGCTAAGAAACTTGCCGAGAAAATTCGCATTTCCGGCGGCGGCCGCTGCAATTTCACCAATCTTCATACCGATGCCGAGATGTTTTTGTCGCAAAACCGGCATTTTTGTAAATCTGCGCTGAAGCAATATAGCCAGCATGATTTCATCAATTTGCTGTCCAGTCACAAAATTGCTTTTCATGAAAAAAAGCTGGGCCAGCTATTTTGTGATGGGTCATCACAAGACATTATCACGATGCTGCAAACAGAATGCGCCGCTGCGCATGTCAGCATCCGCCTCGAACAGCATATTGACGATATCAGCCGCCATGATAATTGTCATAACAGCGGCTTTGTGGTGCAGGGTAATTTTCCGCCGATACATGCAGAATCGGTGGTGATTGCAACGGGGGGGCTGTCGATACCAAAAATTGGGGCGAGTGGGTTTGGCTATAAAATAGCCGAAAAATTTGGCCTGTCACTGGTCGACACCCGGCCCGGGCTGGTGCCGCTGACATTTGATGCGGATATGTTAACACGCTGCAAAGGCCTGTCGGGCTTGTCGGTCGAGGCGCGCGTGTTATGCCAGCGTACCGGGTTTGCCGAGGGCTTGCTGTTCACGCATCGCGGCCTTAGCGGCCCATCAATTTTGCAGATTTCGTCCTATTGGGATGCCGGCTTGCCGATCACTGTCGATCTGGTTCCCGGCACCGATATGGCGGCGTTTCTGAAAGCCAGCAAACGGCAGACTCCAAAACAGGATGTCCGCACCTGTCTTGGCACATATCTGCCGAAACGTCTCGCTGCTGATATTTGCGAACAGGCGGGAATGGCATCGTCGCTGACCGCGCATAATGATAACAGCTTGCACCAGCTGGGCACCGCGGTGAATAGCTGGCAATTGGTACCGGCAGGCACCGAAGGTTACCGCACTGCCGAGGTTACAATTGGCGGTGTCGACACGGCCGGCCTGTCATCGACGACAATGCAGGCGCAAAATGTGCCCGGGCTGTTCTTTATTGGCGAGGTTGTCGATGTCACCGGTCATTTAGGCGGGTTTAATTTTCAATGGGCCTGGTCATCTGGCTATGTTGCCGGACAATTTGCCTGACAATTTGCGTGATCCATACCAATAGATCATGACTCAATCGGGTCAAATTTATTGGTTTCGGCATCATATTGTAACAGCGCCCCATCACCAATATTCGTCCATAATCCATGAATAGATAATGTGTCGTTGGCAACAGCGGCGCTGACAAACGGAAAACTCATCAGATTTTCAATTGATACGACAACCGCCTCACGCTCAAGCGCGGTGAGTTGTTCGTCTTGTGCCGGCATGTCTTTGATGCGGTCATAACCGGGGCGTAATATATCCATCCAACGTCCAACAAAGCTGGAACTTTTTTCAAGTTCCGGGGCGGCCCCTGAACACATCTGATAACAGCCTTTCACACCACCGCAACTGGAATGGCCAACCACAATAATATGCGCAACCTTCAATGTTGTGACGGCATATTCAACAGCCGCCGAGGTGCCGTGGTGATCGCCATCTGGCTGGAACGGCGGCACCAGTGCGGCGATATTGCGGTGAATGAAAAATTCGCCGGTGTCCGAGCCAAAAATGGCGGTCACATGCACCCGGCTGTCACAACATGAAATAACCATGGCACGCGGGTGTTGGCCGGATTCTGCCAGATGTTTGAACCAGCTTTTATTCTCGACAAATTTGGTGGCTTTCCAGCCGCGATAACGCTGCACAAGATAAGAGGGTAGAGGCGTCGCCGTCATGGTTTAGATCCTGTGGTTAGAGGTAAATCTGCATGTTATCGGTACCAGTATTCTGCCGAAAAATCCAGTGCTGGCGGGTATGATGGCGCTATTGATTGAGCTGATCAGGAAAGCGTGAACCAAGCGCGGCAACGATGCTGTCCAAAAACTTGGCCGCCGCCACCGGCAGCACCCGGCCACGCAAATGGCCGATATGTAAGGTGCCTTCGGGCACGTCAGTGATGTCGATTGGACGTGCAACCATGCCATTGACCGGGCGACCTTCAACCATTTCCTGAGGCATGCCGATAGGAATCTGAAAGCTGATGACCTGTTCGGATAACAAATAATTATGGATGAACTCCTGACTATCTGTCTCAATCACCGTGGCAAATTTGATATTGCGGCGCATCAAGCCAACATTCAAAAGCTGCCGTATGCCGCTCAGCGCTGTTGGCAGAATAGCCGGGACATCAATGCAATGATGCAGGCGTATCTGCTCAAGTTTTGCCAGTTCATGTGTCTCGGACATGCAACAATATACAGATTGCCGGGCGGCTGCCATGGTCTGAAAGTCGCTGCTGCGGATCGGATCAAAAATAAGCGCCAGATCGGTTTCGAGTGATTCGAGTGCAGCTTCCGCCGCATCGCCATATTGGCGCTTGATATCAAATGTCACGGCATCATGCTGGGCGCGATAGCCAGCGATGACGTCAGGCAGAAAATAACGCAGCGTTTCAGCGCCACAGGCAACGCGGACATGTCCCCGGCGGATGCCGGACAAATCAGCAATCTGCGATTGGACACGCGCCAACTCGGCCTGTTGGGCGCGGATATGCTGGACAAATAACTCACCCGCTGTGTTCAGCCGGACGCCGGATGGCAGTCGTTCAAATAATGGCTGCCCGATTTCTTCCTCAATCTGCAGGATGCGGCGGTTCAGCGCGGTCGAGGTGATGGCCAGTTTTTCCGCAGCTTTGCGAATTGATTTTTCCCGTGCAACCGCATCGATAAAGCGGAGTGATGTCATAAAACGCATAAAATTACCCTGTTACCGCAACAAAAAATGACGTGGACTGCCCCATCATAACGGCTGGTGCAAAAAACGCATCGCTATAATGCAATTTTAGCAGAATTTTTTTTCGGGCATGACTGCTACTAGATCTGTGCGGGCAGATGGCTGTGGGGCGGTTTTTCCATTGCAGGCCTCGCTGGAACGGTAGCGCCATCGGGTTTGTCCCGTAAATGCTACCCCGAATTTTTTACGGATGTCGTACAGGCATCCGCCATAGCAGCGGCGCCAGAGCCGTGAAGAGGAGAAACCGACTATGAAATATATCGTTGCAATCATTCAGCCAGGCAAGTTGGACGCGGTGCATGACGCCCTTCTTGAAATTGGTGTGACTGGCCTGACGACAAGCGAAGTCCAGGGCTATGGCCGGCAAAAAGGAAAAAGCGAAATCTATCGCGGTGCCGAATATGTGGTGAATTTTCTGCCAAAGGTGAAAATCGAAGTCGCAGTGCCATCCAAAATTGCCGAAAAAGTTGTAGCAGCGATCAAATCCTGCTCCGCTACCGGTAAAATTGGCGATGGCAAAATTTTTACACTCGATCTGGCGGACGCGATGCGGATCCGTACCGGCGAAACCGGCGCAGACGCGCTGTAAGCAGTTTTTTTAGGAGACTATAATGTTGAAATTTTACTATAAATATGCGCTGCCCGCTGTGGCGGCTTCACTTATCGCCAGTCCGGCATTTGCCCAGGAAGTGCCGGAACATGGTGTGTTTATCTTAAACTCGCTGTTGTTTTTGATGGCTGGTTTTCTGGTGATGTTTATGGCCTGCGGCTTTTGTATGCTTGAGGCTGGTTTGGTGCGTGCCAAAAATACCACGATGCAGCTGACCAAAAACGTGGCTTTGTTCTCAATCGCCGCCATTGGCTATTACCTGATCGGCTACAACCTGATGTACCCGCTTGGCAGCTGGTCAGTAGAAGGGGTGTTATCGGCGGTGTTCCCGTCTGTCGCGGTGATGGAAGCCGTTGGCATCTCGCCGGATCAGGCGGATGATCTGAGCTATGCAACGACCGGCTCTGACTTTTTCTTTCAGTTGATGTTCTGTGCGGCGACCGCGTCGATTGTATCGGGAACGCTGGCCGAGCGCATTAAGCTGTGGCCGTTTCTGTTATTCACCTTCATCCTGACCGCGGTGATCTATCCATTACAGGCGAGCTGGAAATGGGGCGGTGGTTTCCTCGATGCCATGGGTTTTCTGGATTTTGCCGGTTCTACAGTCGTGCATTCAGTTGGTGGCTGGGCTGCGCTTGCCGGTGCCCTTATCCTCGGCCCGCGTCTTGGTAAATTCAAAGATGGCCGGGTGATCCCGATGCCGGGTGCAAACCTGCCGCTGGCAACGCTTGGTACCTTTATCCTGTGGCTTGGTTGGTTCGGCTTTAACGGCGGTTCGCAACTGGCGATGGGAACAATTGGTGATGTTGCTGATATCTCGCGTATTTTTGCCAACACAAATGCGGCGGCTGCGGGTGGCTCGATTGTGGCGCTGATCCTGACCCAGCTTTTATATGGCAAGGTTGACCTGACCATGGTGCTGAACGGTGCGTTGGCCGGGCTTGTCTCAATCACCGCTGAACCGCTGACACCGACACTTGGCGTGGCCACGCTGATTGGTGGCGTTGGTGGTGTGATCGTGGTGTTTGCTGTGCCCATGCTCGACAAAATGAAGATCGATGATGTGGTGGGTGCGATTCCTGTACATTTGCTGGCCGGTATCTGGGGCACATTAGCGGTGCCGCTGACCAATGGTGATGCCAGTTTTGCGACGCAGATTATCAGTATCCTGATCGTTGGTGCCTTTACCTTTGTGGTTTCCGCCATTGTCTGGACGGTGATTAAAAAGACCATCGGTATCCGGGTCACGGAAGAGGAAGAGCTGGCCGGGCTGGATAACGCCGAGCTTGGCATGGATTCCTATCCTGAATTTACCCGCTAAGGGGAAACACAAATTTTTAAACAGCCCCCCGCCTTTGCTGGCTGGGGGCTGTTTTTGTTTGGCTGACGCGGTGCAAAGGTGATGGGTTGATCGGAATTGTGATCTGTCGGCATCTGTGCCGGTGATGGCTGTTCGACGGCTTTACTTTTGCCGCGCCCAGACTTACCATCCGCGACCACCGAAAGAGTGGTTTAGTGCGCTGATTGGCGCACGATATTTTATTTGTGGCCAGATGTTTAATGACGCATGCGCACAGTGCTATATCCGCTGAAACAGCACCGGTTCTCGAAGCTGTCGGAATCACCAAATCATTCGGTGACTTTCGTGCCAATGATGCGGTGTCATTTGCCATAAAACCTGGTGAGATTCATGCTCTGCTCGGGGAAAACGGCGCCGGTAAATCAACATTTGTGAAACTTGTCTATGGGTTGTTGCAGCCGGATGCCGGGCAGTTTTTCTGGCACGGAAAACCATTGACCATTTCCGGGCCGCAGCAAGCGCGGCAGCTTGGCATCGGCATGGTGTTTCAGCATTTTTCCCTGTTTGAATCACTGAGCGTCGCGGAAAATATCCAGCTGGCATTGCCGGCTGGAGAGGTGTTGACGTCATTATCGGCGCGGATTCGTGACATGTCAGATGCCTACGGGCTGGCGGTCGACCCGGATGCCTATGTTTATGATCTGTCGGTCGGCCAGCAGCAGCGTGTTGAAGTGATGCGGTGTCTGCTGCAAAACCCGTCTTTGCTGATTATGGACGAACCAACGTCAGTTCTGACACCGCAGGAGACCAACCAGCTGTTTGCGGTGTTGCGGCGATTTGCCGATAGGGGCATGGCGGTGTTGTTTATTTCGCACAAGCTGGATGAAATCCGTGCTTTGACCAGCCGCGCCACAGTATTACGCCGGGGCCGGAATGTTGGCACGATGGATACCAAGGGCAAGAGTAACCGCCAGTTGGCTGAACTAATGGTTGGCAGTGAGGTGGCTGATATCAACCGCCATAAAGAACCGGGAAAGCTGGCAGACACGCCGCCGGTGTGTCGCATCACAAAATTACAGCGCCCGAAATCAACCGCGTTTGCGGTGGCGCTTGATGATATTAGCTTTAGCGCAAATGCAGGTGAAATTCTGGCCATCGCCGGTATTTCCGGAAATGGTCAAGACGAGTTGATGGCGGCGCTGTCTGGCGAGTGGCAACCGCCGACAGGCGATGTGATTGTGCTGGAGGGCAAGGATATCAGCCATTTTGATCCAGCCGCCCGGCGCCGCGCTGGTGTCGGCGTCGTGCCTGAAGAGCGCAATGGCCATGCCGCTGTGCCAAGCATGCGGCTGTCTGATAATGCGCTTTTGACGCATCACTCGCTGGGCCAGACGGTGCGCCATGGTGTCATCGATCACGCCGCGACCAAAGCCATTGCCGCACAAATTATTCAGGCATTCGATGTACGGGTGCCGAATGATGATCCCATGGCTGCGGCGTTATCCGGTGGCAATTTGCAAAAATTCGTTGTTGGGCGCGAAATCCTGAAATCGCCGCGTTTGCTGGTGGTGGCACAGCCAACCTGGGGCGTGGACGTTGGTGCGGCGGTATCGATTCGCACAGCGATGCTGGATCTTGCGGCAAACGGGTCTGCGGTGATTATGATTTCACAGGATCTGGAAGAAGTGTTCGCGATTGCAGATAAAATTGCGGTTTTGCATGATGGTCGCCTGTCCGATGTGATGCCGGCCGATCAGGTAACAGCCGAACAAATCGGGTTATTGATGGGCGGCGATGATGCGCGGCGCGGTGCCAGCCGATGATTTCGATGACGCCGCGAAAAGATATTTCGATGCAGCGTACGGTGCTGACGCCGGTTTTTTCCGTGCTGCTGACATTATGTGTCGGTGCGGGCATTTTTGCGGTGCTGGGATATGACCCGTCTGCAGCGCTCTATCAGTTTTTTGTGGCGCCATTATCGCGGCCTGACCAGGTGGCAGATTTGTTTGTCAAAGCCTGTCCGCTGATCATCATTGCGACCGGGCTGGCATTTTGTTACCGGGCAAATGTCTGGAATATCGGTGCCGAGGGTCAGATTGTGATGGGCGCGGTCTGTGCTGGCGGGGTCGCATTGTTTTTCCCCGCTATACCGGATCTGTTGATGATGCCGGCGATGATCATTGCGGCGATGGCCGGCGGGATGGCATTGGCGTTTATTCCCGGCATTTTAAAAACCCGCTTCAACACCAACGAAATTTTAGTGTCGTTGATGCTGACTTATGTGGCGGCGTTGTTTATCGACTGGCTTGTCCGCGGGCCGTGGCGCGATCCAGAATCGTTTGGCTTTCCGCTGACCAAATCCTATGGGGACGCGGCATTGATCCAGCGTGTAGAGCTGCCGGGCATTGGCACTATTGGTCAATTGCATTGGGGCGTTGTGGCGGCGTTGCTGTTAGCGGTCGCTGCCTATTTTGTGATGTCGAAGACGGTGTTTGGTTTTCAGGTAAAGGTGATGGGGGATGCGCCGCGCGCCGGCAGATTTTCCGGCTTCAACCCGGCCCGGACAACCCTTGGTGTTTTGTGCTTGTCCGGCGCCTGTGCCGGGGTTGCCGGCATGGTAGAGGTGTCGGCAAATATGGGCCAGTTGCAGCCCGAAGTTTCCTTTGGCTATGGGTTCACCGCCATTATTGTGGCATTTCTGGCGCGGCTAAACCCGCTTGGCGTTATTATGGCGGGGCTGGTTGTGGCGCTTGCTGAACTGGGCGGTGATCGCGCGCAGATGGCACTTGGCATGCCAAAAGTTGTGACCGGCCTGTTTACCGGCATCTTGCTTTTTTTGTTGCTGGCTGGCGAAACCTTTAACCGCTATCACGTGCAGATAAACTGGCCAAGGTTTGACCAGTTGAAGAGCGGCCAGTTGAAAAGCGATGAGGAGGGCTGATGATGGATGCTTTGATTCTGACCGTTATTCTGACATCGATCCCGTTGATACTGGCGGCCACCGGCGAATTAATTGCCGAACGCAGCGGCGTGTTAAATTTGGGTGTGGAAGGCATGATGCTGATGGGGGCTGTCGCCGCCTTTGCCATCACCAGCCTGTCCGGCAATCCATATCTCGGCGTTATGGCGGCAGCCGCTGCCGGGGCTATGACGGCCGCCATATTTGCGGTTTTCACGCTGGGGCTGGCGACCAATCAGGTGGCAACAGGGCTGGCGCTGACAATTTTTGGTACCGGCTTGTCGGGATTGGTTGGGGCGCCGTTTGTTGGCGGCACCGTTGATGGTCTACAGGCTGTGTCGATACCGGTTTTATCTGACCTGCCGGTGCTGGGCGGGTTGTTATTCCAGCTCGACCTTTTGGCCTATGGTGCATTTGTGATGCTGGCTCTGGTGGCGTGGTTTCTGAATAAAAGCCGTGCCGGTCTTATTCTGCGGGCTGTCGGGAATAATCATGACTCGGCGCATGCGCTTGGCTATTCGGTTTTGCGGGTGCGGTGCGCGGCCGTGATCTTTGGCGGGTTGATGGCTGGTCTGGCCGGGGCTTATTTGCCATTGGTGCTGACCCCGCACTGGTCAGAAGGGATGACCGCCGGGCGCGGATGGATTGCGCTGGCGCTTGTTGTGTTCGCGTCATGGATGCCGTCACGTATTCTGATTGGGGCGTTGCTGTTTGGCGGCATCACCATTATCCAGCTTGTTGGTCAGGCACGTGGCTGGGAAATGCCATCACAATTTTTATCTATGCTGCCCTATCTAGCAACGATCGCCGTATTAGTGTTAATATCGCGTGACCGAAATTTCGCCCTCATGCGTGCGCCAGCCCATCTTGGTCGTATCTTTATCGGTACAAGGTGAATTTGGATGCTTGTTTTTATTGTTTATCGTACCAAGGAGACCTGAATGAAACTCAATAAATTTGTTGTTATATTGGGTGTCGTGGTGGTGGCTGGTCTGGCTTTCATCATGACATCTCAAAAGCCCACGGAAAAAGAAGCCGATGTGTCTGCTGACAAACAGGTGAAGGTTGGTTTTGTCTATCTGACCACGCCCGGTGATCATGGCTGGACGTATGCGCATGAAGTTGGCCGGCAAAATGTGATCAAGCATTTTGGTGATAAAGTTGTGACCAGCTATGTCGAAAATGTGCCGGAAGGCCCGGATGCTGCCCGCGTCATTCGTGATATGGCAAAGCAGGGAAATGATATCATTTTCACCACATCATTCGGCTATATGGATCCAACGTTAAAAGTTGCCCTGGAATTTCCGGACATCAAATTTGAACATATCACGGGTTATAAGCGTGCGCCGAATATGGCCACCGGTAATATCCGTTTTTATGAAGGACGCTATGTTCAGGGTGTGGTCGCGGGAATGATGACAAAGAGCAAAAAGATTGGCTATATCGCGTCATTCCCAATCCCCGAGGTTATTCAGGGCATTAATGCCTTTGGTCTCGGACTGCGCTCGGTCAATAAAGATGCGGAGGTGTCGGTGATCTGGGTGAATTCATGGTATGACCCGGTCAAGGAAGCCGATGCTGCAAAAGTGCATATTGCTGAAGGCGCTGATATTCTGGCGCAACATACCGACAGCCCGGCAATGCTGCAAACGGCTGAAAAAGCTGGTGTTTATGGGTTTGGGCAATCCAGCGACATGAAGGCATTTGCGCCAAAAGCCCAGCTGTTTAGCTCGGTAAATAACTGGGGCATTTATTATATCGACAAAATTCAGGCGTTGATTGATGGCAGCTGGACAACAGGTGAAGGCCCGGATCATTGGGCGGGGAATAGATGGGTCGGTATGGCGGATGATTATCTGGTGCTGACCCCGTTTGAAAACATGCCAGACACGGTTGCCAAAGCGGCAAGCAAGGCGGCAGCTGATATTAAATCGGGTGCGAATAAAATTTTCACCGGGCCTATTCGCGATAATAACGGCGTTGAGAAAGTGCCAGCCGGAAAAACCCTCAATGATGGTGAGCTGTTCACCACGCTCGATTATTATGTCGAGGGTATTGTCGGCAAAATCCCCGGCTAGCGCTGCGGGACAAAAAATTTTCGTGGCGGGCGCCAACTGTGGCTGGTGCCCGCCATTTTTGCAATTTGAATCATACACAACTTTAGGGTGCCTTTGTCGCATATAGAAACCATGTCAACATCATCTGAAAAACCGACTATTTTTGTAACACGGCGTTGGCCGGATGCGGCGGAAGACGCCTTAAAGCAATATTTTAAGCCAACCTTTAATGTCGATGACACGCCGTTAACGGCAGCGCAGATCGCCGCTGGATTCGCCAGCCATGATGCGCTGGCACCGACCGTATCAGACCAGATTACGGCTGATATTATTGCTGCCGGGGCGGCCGGGTCAGGCCGGTTGATTGCCAATTTTGGTGTTGGCGTCAATCATATTGACCTGTCTGCGGCTGCGTCTGCCGGGCTGGCGGTGGCGAACACCCCCGGTGTTTTGACCGATGCGACGGCCGATCTGACCTTGACCTTGATGTTGATGATATCACGCCGGGCTGGCGAGGGTGAACGCGAATTACGCGCCGGTGCATGGGCAGGCTGGCGGCCAACGCATCTGATGGGGCGCTCGCTTTCCGGCAAAACGCTTGGCATAATCGGGATGGGGCGGATTGGCAAAGCCGTGGCACGGCGGGCTGCGCTTGGCTTTGGCATGAACATTATTTTCTTTAACCGCTCGCCGGTTACCGATATCACCGAATATGACGCCCGGCAGGTGGCTGATATTGACGATTTATGCGCCGCGTCCGACTTTGTGTCGCTGCATTGTGCGGCCAGCAAGGATACTTTTCATATTTTAAACGAAGCGCGGCTTCAGCGCATGCAGAAACATGCCTATGTGATCAATACAGCGCGCGGTGATGTGGTTGATGAGGCGGCGCTTGTGAAAGCGCTGAATGCCGGCAGCATTGGTGGCGCCGGGCTTGATGTGTTTCAGGGTGAGCCGGATATCCACCCGGATATTTTGAGCGCACCAAACACAGTGTTACTGCCGCATCTTGGCTCGGCAACAGTTGAAACCCGAACCGCAATGGGGTTGAAAGTGGTTGAGAATGCGCGGGCCTTTTTTGCCGGTGATGATCTGATTGATCCGGTTGTCTAATGCCGATGACGCACGCTGCCGATACTGATTTTTCGCGGTCTGCCGATTGGTTGCGCGCTGCCTTTGATGCGGCGTTAAAGGCGGGCCAGCCATTGCGCATTACCCAGTCGGCTTGTCAGGGAATCACGCCGCCAACAGCGGTGATTGCGCTGGGCAAGGCGGCCGGTGCGATGGCTGATGGTGCGCGGGCGGCTGGTGTCACCGCGCCGGGCATCCTTATCACCACGGATGAAAATCACCGTCAGATTGATGGTTTTGAATGTTTGGCGGCATCGCATCCGGTGCCGGATTCGCGCGGGTTGCAGGCTGCCGGCAAGGTGGCGGCGCTGGTCGAAAGGCTGGGTGCTGATGATCACTTGCTGTTGCTGATCAGTGGCGGCGGCTCAGCTTTGTTACCGGCACCGGCATCAGGCATATCGCTTGCCCAGAAAATTGCGCTGAATGATGCGTTGCTGGCAAGCGGGCTGGATATCCATGATATGAATGTGATCCGGCGGCTGTTTTCAACGCTGAAAGGCGGGCGGCTGGCGCGTTTGGCGGCACCGGCGAAACTGACGCAATTTTTACTGTCTGATGTGCCGGGTGACAGGCTTGAGTCAATTGCCAGCGGCGTTGCTGTGGCTGATCCGGTACCGTTTGACTATGCCTGTGATCTGGTCAAAGCACACCGGCTTGATCAGCTTGATTTTGTCGCGGCACAAATGGCCGCGCTGGCGGATAATCCGGCGTTGGGGCCGGTGCGCCCGGGTGACCCGGCGCTGGATCATGTGGATGGTCGCATTTTAGCCAGCAATGCGCAGTGCCGTGATGCCGCTGCCGCATCGCTTGCGGGCATCCTGCCGGCGATGGAACAGCTCGATATGCCGGAACTTGGCGGTGAGGCGCAACAGATGGCACAGCGGCTTGTCACAGAAATCTGCCAGCATAAAGCCGACCGGTCTGCGGCTGGTGAAACCGGCAAAATTTTCGGCTTTACAATGGGTGGTGAGACCGTTGTGACACTTGGTGGCGCGACAGCCGGGCTTGGTGGGCGGTCACAGGAACTGGCACTTGCCTTTGCCCGGCAGATGCGACTTGCGGGTGATGCCGGGCCAGCGCATTGGGCTATTTTAGCCGGTGGTACAGATGGCCGCGATGGGCCAACCGACGCGGCTGGCGGGTTGCTGACGTCACAGCATAGCTTTGATCTTGTGGCGGCGGCGACAGCGTTGCAAAGCCACGATAGCTACCCATTTCTGGCGGCGCATGACGGCCTTGTCAAAACCGGTGCAACCGGCACTAATCTGGCCGATCTCGCGCTGGTCGTCTGGGCGTATTGATAGCGCAGGCCATCGGGTGGTAAACGGCGGTTCCGTCATTTGGTGCAGTCTGCTATGGTCGGCTGGCGAAGTTGGCTAGCGAAGTCGGCAGGGATTGCAGCACACGCAGGGCAAGTATAAATGGCAGACAGC
>Ga0182093_1383506_pt1 | contig 20414 bp, 5 predicted proteins | sample 041ome_21_FD_127776 | JGI IMG/M metagenome (GOLD analysis project Ga0182093, IMG submission 127776) | Metatranscriptome of coastal salt marsh microbial communities from the Groves Creek Marsh, Georgia, USA - 041411BS metaT (Metagenome... | ecosystem: Environmental > Aquatic > Marine > Intertidal...
CGACTTTTCAGGAAACTAAAAGACGTTTTTTTAAAAAAAAAGCACATGTGTAATGCGTTTTTTTTTGTGAACACCACTCATATCTGATGCGTAACGTAAACCCGATGTAGCCTCCTATAGGCGCCTATATAACGAAGAAGAAGAGGCGTGGTAATAATACGTCATCGTCTCATCGAGGAGGCAGAGAGACGGTGTGTGGGAGAGGAGAGGACAGTTTTGTGTCCTCCGTGGTATGTTGAGTGAGAAGGTCGCAGAGGGATGAAACGAGGGGAAAAGCGACTGCTCGACTTCCTTTTTTTTTTTTGGAGGTGAGATTTTTTCAAAATTCGTGGCGCTCAAAGAGCGCCTCTTGAACTTCCTTTTTTGTCAATACTGTGCGAAGAAGAGCGGCGCGTCTGTCTGCGTAGGAGTTTGTGAGGAGTTTGTTCTATACGAAGAAGAAGAAGACAAAGAAGAAGTGTGTAAACGTTTTGGTGTTGATGAAGTGATTGTTTGTAAAGAGTAATAACTTGAGTATCGTGTGAAAATAAATATGTGTGCTATGCGTGCGTTTTTATTCCTCCTCCTCCGTCTCGGATTCGATGTCGCGCAGTTGTCGTTGTTGTTTTCCTCCTCCTTTCACCACCTTTGTGACGACGACGTGTTGTTGTTGTTGTTGTTGCTTCAACTCTGCTTCGACTCCTTTTTGCGCCGCCATGGCAACGACCGCCGCCGCTCGCTCGTATTCAGCCAATTTAATCTTCAACGCTTCTGTTTCTCTTCTGAGTTGGTCGACGTTGTCTTCGTCCTCCGCCATCGTCGCGCCCGCTAATGTCCGCTGACCAAACGCGCCTCGATCTCTCACCGGCGCGCCTAACAGCATTCGGTTGCCGCGTTGGTTAGAAGTGACGAGCTCACTCATCAACGCCAACGTTTCCGCCTCCGGACGCATCTTACTTTGGTCCGCGTCCGTGACGTTTGGTGAGACGTGGATAACTCTCGGCCAACCGACGACGGCTTGGCCACCAACCGTGACCCACACGACGTAACTCCCAGCTTTCGAAAACATCGATCGGAATTGGCCTCGGATTTGACTACCTCCGCCCGATGACTTCGACTGGATCTCCTCGAATCGCACATCTCTCGGTCCAGATGCACGAACTTCGAGCGTTTGCCATTCCTTCCAAACGGTAGCGTTGCCGAATCGGTCTCGAGCGTGCATTTTAATGGTGAGAAAATCACCCGCGCGAGCGTTGATTTGACCCACGTTCGGGGTGATACTCGAATTGGTATTGGAGGAAATGAACCCTTGGTCGTCGTGTGCGCCTTCGACGGTGGCAACGCAATGCGCCGCCGCCGCTTGACCAGGCGACACGCGAACTTCGATCGGCGCGCCTTTCACCGGGTCTCGTTTGTACCCGGACCAGACGTACAAGGTGTACCTACCCGCCACTCTCGCTTCGAATCGAACGTCGCACGATCCGTCTCCAGCTTCCACTGTTTCGATTTCCGCCGGTCCTGCGCCAGACGCTTCCACGCGGAACGGTAACGAATCAGGATACGCTTTCAAAACGTTGCCAAATTTGTCGCATCGTAAAATTCTCGCGATACCAACCATGCCGGCTTCCAAGTTGCGCAAGCCAGAAGCGTCGATTTGACATCTATTTGGATCCGCTTCCGCGGCTTCGCAGATACCATGCAGCGATCTTCTCGAGTCGTCAGCGACCAACTCGATTTCATACTTACCGGCGATGTCGACAAAGTACGAGACGACGTATGACCCGTCGCCTTGATCGAGAACAGAGCCTTCGGTATTGACAATCGTATCCTCGCGCCTTTCCACGCGTTTGTCTTCGGCTTTGATGATGGAAGTGACCACGCACTCAATCGGAGAGCCTCCCATGCGCAAGCGATTACCTCGGTGATCGCGCGCACGGATGATGAAGGAGGATCGTTTTCCAGCGACGCATTCGGTTCGACCAGAACCGGTGATTTCAGAGAGTGGTAAACAAATTTCAGCCGGTTTGACGTCGCACGTAAACGGAGAGCCGACTAACGGTTCGCCGTCCAGGTTGGCAAATAACGTGTGTCGACCAACTTCTGGCCATCGAACGACGGCGCGGTAACGGATTTTGTCCTTGGTTAACTTCAAAGGAATAATTGAAGAGACACCAGATGGAGATAATAATCGCGCGCAGACGGCTTCTTTACCGCCAACTTCTCGGTGCGAGGCGTCAAAGTCAGTCGATTGTAAGGTAAACGCGGTTTCCGCGCCGACGAAAAACATCGGTTTGGATTCCAAACATTTCAGCGTCAAGGCGTTGACTTTGCCGCGGAGGCACTCGATGACGCCGGTGTTGGACACGTCTTGCGATTTCGTACCCGCATCACCGGTGACGAAGGAGTTGAAGGACATGCGAACGGATTGCTCTGGCTTTTCACCTTTATCCGGCCAGCATTTTAAGTGCACGGTCCACTTACCGCTCTTAGGCAGCGTAAATCGTACCGAATACGTACCGTCCGCGTGATCTTCGACATTCGCATCAACTTCCAAACCTTCGTCGATGAAATCGTTTGATTTCAAGACAATCTCCACGTTGTCCCCGCCTTCCAGTCGAGCGTTGCCGAAGGAATCGTTCGCTAAGAAGATTGCGTGGGCGGGAATGCCCGCGCGGACTTGCTTCTCTGCCAACGCGTCGCCTTTCAATACGGATGTCTTCGCGTCGATTTCGTTCGCGACGACTTGTAATACTTTCGGGAAGCCGGCGCAGATTTTTCCGTCGACCGTCGCGCGCATGGAGTACGAACCAGCTTTGGTAAGCGTACCCGAAAAGGCTTTTTCATTGACGTTAATTGCGCTCTTTTTCTTCTTCAAGTCCTTCTTCGAGGCTTCCCGTAAGAGTAAATCGCTCGCGCCGGCGCAATCCACGCGAACTTTTTGGTCCGCGTCAAACGAGCACGCGTTGCCGTAGGCATCAAAGGCGTCCAAGTACGCGTCAATTTCTCGACCGGCGACGGCGATTAATACTGCGCCGGCGCGTTCTTTGACGCCTTCAACTCTGGCTGAACATTTCGAACCATCCGCAGCGCCAGCGACTAAATCGAGTTTAATCGGCGCCCCCCGGATTGGCGATTCGGCTTTGCCGCCACGTTCCCACCATTTCTTTTGGTTGTCGGCGGTGAAAACGAGCAAAGTGTACGAGCCGCAGGCGGTTGCGCGGAATCGCGCAACCGCAGTTGGACCGTGCTTATCGTTTTTATCAAAGCTCTCGATTCTCCCGATATCTGCTTCAACCGTTCCTGGCCCGTCGCCGTCGGCGACGATCGCGAACGTGGACGTCAAATCTTCGTGTTTCGGCGGCGGCACAATGTTTCCGTGCTTATCCGCACAAATCATTGGGATTTCAACGACATCACCAGATCGCCAGACGTACTTCTTTAACGGCGTTTTAATAATCTCGTAGTTCTTTTCTTCATCCCCCGAGGCTTTCAATTTTTTCTTCCCGTCACTGGCGGTCGTGATTTCTTTCCTCGTAATGGCGTAATCGAGGACGACGCACGATTTCGGATCGACTTCACCTGGGACCACGATAATGCGCGCTTTTCGTTCTTGGCCGGCGCAAGTTATGGATAACTCGTGCGGCGATGCTTTCAAGCACGTGTATCGAATTGCGTACGACCCGTCGCGCAAATCTTCAACTTTCGCTTGGATGGGAATCTTCGAAGTTCGTTTGTTCGCGATATCCAACTCGTACACCGCGCAGTTGATTTTTGCGCCGCCTTTGAAGATGCGTTTGCCCGCTGGGTTCGTAGAAAGCATAATAAATTCGGCTTCAATTCCCGCCGTGGCTTTTTGCCATCCGTCGCCTTCCAACTTGGAAGACGCCAAGACGACGATGGCGCGATCCGCGGCGCGGTTGCGCAATTCGTCGTCCTTGACTAAGTTGCAAATTTGGTCGGCGTTAGCTGGCGGTAACGCAGCGATGATACCATCGGCGATGTCCATGTCGAGACCGTCAATAATTTTTGCCGCAATGTCCGGTTCCACGGCACCGGCGGCAAAGATGTTCGCAACCGCAGAAGATGGCATATTCTTGATCGCCGTTCGTACCGTTTCCATGTTGCTCGAAATGCTCGTAAGAATTTCGCCGGCTCTGAATGGATCCGCGGCGGCTAAGATTTGCGATGCGCGTTTGATGGCGTCCTCGTCGTCGGTTTCCAAGATGGCGCGAATAGCAGCCGAGGCATCGTCTAAAGACAGGTATTTCAAGCACGCCGCAGCCGCTTCCGGCGTCATCTTTAACAACATCGCAGCTCTTTTCGACTCCGACATGTTCGTCAAGATGCTCGCCGCAGTTTCGGGCGTCAACGCAGAAACGATATCAGCCGCGTCTTTCGGCGTCATGTTCCCAATCGCGTGCGCGGCAACCTTCGCGTCCATTGTTTCGAGACAGTCGATGCATGCCTTCTTCGATGTCACTTTTTGCTCGGCATCTTTTTGCTTGTGAACGTTGTTGCTTTCGTGCCATAACTTCAGCAAACAATCCGCGACGACGCCTCTCGACTTCGTCGTTTCGTGCTCGGCTTGCTTTTGGTTCGCCCAACTTGGACCGTATTTCGACAAACTTTCCAAAGAGGAAGAAAGCGTTTTCGGCGTCGCCTCTATCACGGACGCGTTGGCCAAGATTTCCATCCCTCGCTTCGGCGATAAGTTGTGCAAAATTTTCCCTGAATCTTTCGATTCCATGCGCGAATAGACTTTCGACCTCGTCGGTTCTGGCATGGAATACAACAACTCGCTCGCCGCGTGTGGGTCTAACGGTAATAGCGCTTGTAAACGCAAAGCGACTTCGTCTGGTTTCATGAGCGCCAACGCCGCGTTCAATTTCCTCGCGCCTTCCTGAGACGAGGCAAACATGGAAGACATCGCACTCGCGGATTGTTGCGGCGTCAATTTTGAGAAGATTTCTGCAGTTTTATCCGCGGTATATTGCATAAGAATTGCAGCTAAAGCCGACGGAGGTTTTACGCGTCGTAAAATGTCCATGACTTTATTTTCGTCTTCAATCATCTTCAGCGCTTCCACCGCGGATTGTGGATCTAAAGCGCCAACTAAGGAGCCGGAGGCTTCCAAAGACAAGTTTTCCAAAATATTCGCGCGGTCACCTCGTTTACAGGACGCGAAGACTCTTTTGGCATCGTCCAATTCCATTTGTGAAATAGCTTCTGCAAGTTTCTTCGGGTTCATGTTAGCGATGATTTGCGCGGCGCGTTCGGCGTCCATGGTCGCCAACACGGCACCCGCCGCCGCCGCCCGCATATCGGCGAGCGCTTGTGCGGCAACCTTGGGTGGGACACCTTCCAAAGATTTGGCCGCTCGAAGAGTGGCTGACTTGGACGGTTTTACACCGTTTGCGCCCCACCTGTGTTCTTTGATTTCACCAGATGAAGCCGCGTTGCCGCCGAGCGCTTCGCCGCTCAAATTCACCGGCGGCGGGGTGACCGCCCCAGTCGCGACCAAATTCTCCGCCAAATCTGCAATCTTCGTCCCAATACTCGTCGCTCTTAAAGCTTCGTCCAATCGTTCCGATTTCGGTTTCCCAGAAACCAACAACGTTGCATAATGTTTCGCAGCCAAGTCAATATCCGTCATCGCCATGACGCACAGTGCCGCCGCTGCAACTTCCGCGTTTGCCGGCGTCGATTGCAATTTCCACAATAAGTTCGATGCGACATCGGAATCCACTCTCGATAAAACCAAGGCGACTACTTCTGGGTCCACATCAGTCAAGTTTGGCATGGACGCTAAAAGCCTCGCCGCGTAATTTGCATCTAGAGCGCCAAAGGTTTCGCGCATCAAGTGCGGGTACACCTCCGAGAAACGAGCCATAATCTCTGCCGCTTTCTTCGGAGACATTGAACGTAAAATGTTCGCTCTCGCTTCCGCAGACGCGTCGGACAAGATATTTGCCGCATCTTGCGCCGTCATTCGCGTGAGTAACGTTGCTGCTGCCATGGGTGAGATTGCGTTCAAAATCTTTTCTCTTTCTTCAGCCGTCCCGGCGTATAACGCCGCCGACGCGTTATCTTCCTCCATCGCGACGAACGCCGCCGCCAAGGCGCGTTCGTCTTGCATGGCAGCCAATACGCTCGCCGCTTCTTCTGGCTCCATCATATCCAAGCACGCACCAGCCAAGTTTGGCTTCATTCCACAGAGCATCTCCGCCGCTGCCTCCAACGAAGGTTGGCTGCGCAACGCGTGTAACGCCGCTTCGGCTTGTTGCGCGGTAATTCTCGGTTCGTTACTGTTCGCACTCCCAAAGATGACTTGGTGTTCTGTGGAGCTCATCTCGTCGTCATCGTCGTTATCATCGGCCCAATCAAAGTAATCCGGAAATGGGCCGTGCGTATCTGTACCGTAAACGTAGCCAAATGCGTTATTCGCACGCACCGCCGAGGACGGCGCGCGTTCGCGAGCGTCGAGCATGAACTCGTCGTACGCTTCCTGGTTCGGGTCCCGCACGCGAACGACAAACGGGCAGCCGGGTAAGATGTCACCATCTAAAGTAACGCAAACCGAGTGGTTCCCGAGCTCGACCCAAAACAATTTAGACCAAAAGTGTCTCGATTCTGGATTGAACACCACGGGCGTATTAAACGCCAACCCTGACGGCGTGTGTACCGTGCACACAATGGCCTCGCGTCCGGACATGACTCGAGACGGATTCGCCGGTTGGACGAATAACGTTTGCGTGTCGTGTAGCTCTGGACGTTCCCCACCTACGCCGCGAACGACGCATTCGCCGGCAATTAAAACACCTAAAGATGGCGAGAGCGAGTACCTAGAAATTTTTTCCTTGACGCCGTTGACGCTTAAATGCACGTCGTGTCGAATCGGTTCGTCCATTTCAAATCGTAAAACGTACGTGCCGTCGCCGACATCTTCGACGTAACAGTCAACGTACCCATCTTGTTCGGTTTTGATCGTAGCTTCGACTAAATCACCGCCCATAGATCGCATGTTGCCAAAAACATCGGCAGCTTGGAGCATGAGCGTGGTTTCCGTGGCTGTCGTGGAGCGCGATAAAGCTTCGCCAGAAATGATGCACGCGTTGGCGTCCGCCGGACCAGCAACAACTTGGACGGTACGAGGCCATCCAGCGCAAGAGCTGTCGCCGACTAACGCGGAAACGCAGTAAGTACCCGCGTCCGTAAAGGTTGCTGAAAATGCACCGACATCGTCACCAGGCGCAAATGCAATCTCCGTCGGGCCTTTGCCATGAACAGCGATGCGTTCGCCGCCAGTCCATTGCGTTTTGTTCCCGTGCGCATCTCGAGGCAAGACGTAGACGTTGACTTTGTCGCCGGCAACGATTGTGGCCGGTAAGGAGGCATCGGAGTCGTGCTCGCCCAAGCGCTCTTCACCGGCTGATTCGTCGAGAGGATCGATTTGTAGCGCGATTCTCGCGACGCATGCCGCCGGGAAGGTTTGAGTAGACTCGCACTCCGCGACGAACGTCGCAACGAGTTCTGGATCGGCTTCTCCTAAGATGGCACCACCACCGGCGATGTCGTCGACGATATTCGTAGCATCGATGGCAACCGCAAGAACGTCGATTTCGTACACGCCGGATGCCGCCGCTCTCAAGCGCAACTCGCACGTTCCGTCGCCTAACTCTAACGCTTCGCAATCCACGACGGCGGGGCCTACAACTTCCGCGGCGAATCGGTTCAACCCGTTTTTCGCGCTTCGTCTCGTCGGATTTCCGTACCGATCGCGACGTTGAACGCGAACGATGCCGGGTTCACCGGCGAGCCATTGCACGAGCATTTTGGAGGCGTCCACGCGACATTCGGACGGTTCGCACCACGACGCTTCGCATACGCAGTTTAAAGTGCGACTGCTCGGATTTTTTGTCTGCAACGCGATGAACAAATCAACTTTACCAGCTTTCGTGCACACATACTCGAAATCGTACGTCCCGTCTTGATTATTCACGAATGAAGCGGCGATCGGACTTTCTCCCGGGCACCTCGCTTCGACGTGAATCTTCTCTGCTGCGCCAAAGTTAATCGGATTCCCACCGTAATCTCTCGCGTGGAGTCGAAACTTAGCTGGTTCGCCGGCGATGCACCTCGTCGCACCTTCGCCAGAGACAACGCAGGCGGACAAGGAAATTTCCCGACCTTCGGCGATGACGCGAATGGGAGTTTTCGGAACGCGAATCCCATTGATCAAAACCGCAATGTGATGAACACCCGGATGAAGCCAACGAATTTTGGCCACGTATCGAGTCATATCTTTCGCGAGCGTACAGCGGAGCGACTCGGAGACGCCTGACGGTAAAGTTAAAACAACCGAAATCGCTTCTAAACCAGTCATTAAGCGTTTGTTAACTTCGAAACCGGCGCCAACGATGATTAAATCCGTCGTCGTCCCGCACTCTGCCGCGCCTCGCGCGTCAAGCGCTGGGTTCAGCGTAATATCGGCCTCTTCCGCGGTCAACGTACCAAAAGCGACGTGGAAGGCGATGCCGCCTTCAATCAATGGTTGGCCGTTGATGCGGACGGATAAAATCCAACGACCGGCGACGGTGACACCGAACTCGAGAGCGTACGTGCCGTCGCCATGGTCGACCACGGAAGCACCACGAGCGTAAGCGCCGTTCGGACCTTCGAGCGCCAATTGCACATCATCTCCGCCTTGTACTCTCAAGTTGGCGTATTGATCCACCGCTCTTAACGTTAATCGGACTAAATCGCCCGTTTTCACGTCTTTCAAACCTTCCATAGATAAGAAACATCGATCCGGGTGCGTCGGTCCAGCGATGATTTGGACAACTCTCCAACATACCGGTAAACCGTCGCACAAGACTCGCAGCTCGAACGTACCAGCTCGAGTCATTTTTGACGTGAAATCGGTTTGACGCGACGTTGCCCCCGTGACATCAAAAGCGAAGAATTCCGGACCTTGAGCTTGCACTTGAATCACCTGGCCTTCCTCCCAGGACGTGTCGTTGCCGAATCGATCCCTCGCAGTGACGCAAACGAGAACGTTTTCTCCCGCTGGTGCAACCCAAGACGCTTTAGAGCCACCGTTTGTGTCGTAATCGTCGCCATTACGCTGACGCGCGCCAACGACGATCAAGTCGCAATTCTGAGGTTCCGCAACCGCGGCGACCAACGGGATTTCGAATACGCCTCTCGGTAAAGGGAAGAGCATCGTACCATCCGCGGCGTTGACTTTTTGCAACGATTTTGGCAACTCGCTGATGGATTGGCCGCCAGCAATAGCTACCGCCGTGCGCTCTTCGAAGGTGATTTTAGAGTTGCGCTCATCGTAACCTTTCTTTTGCGCAGATTTCACGGCGCCTGCTAACGCGTCGTCTCTTTCTAAAGCTTTGTTTGCGATTAAAATGCGCCTGGTTTTACCCTTGTCATCGATGATTGTTTTCGCGTGTTCATCGTACTCGGTCGTTTTCGCCTCGATGCGTTTTTGTCTTTCGGCTTTGGAATAAACGTCCTCACCTTCGTGACTTTCAACGCCCGGCAAGGCTTTCGTTTTGCCTTCTGTGCGTCCGTAATGCATCAACTCTTCCGCTTCTTCGTTCATGAATGGCAGTAAAGGCGCATCGGCGACGTACACGCCCAAGTTGTACGTTCCAGCAACCGTCGCCGTGTATCTGATTTCACAGGTGCCGTTACCAAGTTCTAAGGACTCCACAGCCACTTCGGCGTTGTTCGGTCCAACGCCGTAGCCATACAAAGGCGCTAAACCTTCACGTCGCGGGACCCTGTTACCAAATCGATCGACACGCGTAACCGTAAACGCAAGTTGTTGTCCAGCAATCCATCTCGTGTGCGTAGCGCCATCCACTCGGCACTTGGCGTAATCGACTCTCCCCGGAACGCAATTCGCGCGAAAAGTTGCTGCTTCTGAACCGAGGAAGAGCGACAGTTCAAACGGACCGGCACGTTCGACGACGTATGCTGCCTCGTAAGTCCCGTCGCCTAAATCGAATACTTTACCTCTCGTGGTATCGCCACCACTTCGGATGGCCAAACCTAATAAAGCGCCTCCGGTGAATAATCGGTTGCCTCTCGCGTCTCTCGCCTCGATCAAAATCGTCGCCTTCTCACCGGCAACTGCACCTTGCAGACCCGGACCGGAGAGACGGCACATTGGCAAGCTCAAGTTCTGCGCTTCGACGTCGACAATTAGCGGCGATCCGACGATGGGCTCACCATTAATCGTAGCTACGATTTCGTGACGCCCAACTTCCCACCACCTCGCGGAGGCTTTGTAGCGAGCGCCTCTCTCGGCAAAAGAAACGGCCAACGTGTGCGAAGCACCAGAAGGGGCGATTAAATGCACGGAACACGCTTCTTTCCCAGACATGCCTCTCCCAGTCGCTTCAAATTCCAAAGACTGGACGTAAATGTCTCGCAACGAGCCGCACGTATCAATAACGACGTTGTCGTTATTATTCCCCGCGCCAATCAACCCGGCGACGCGATCGACATGTTTCGAATGCTCCACACCCGGTGCAGCGCGTAAAATACACCCAGATGCTGAAACTGGACCGTAAGTAGCAATCAATTCGACCGTGGATTCTTTCGCGACTTTCCCGTTGATTACCGCGGAACACGTGTACCTCCCCGCCGTGGGGACTACAAACTCCGCGGTGTACGAACCATCGCCGTGGTCGTGGACGTCCAAACACGTCGATTTGTTCCCACCCGAAGAAATAATGCTCAAATCAACGCGATCGCCACCCCCGTGACAATTGTTCCCATACTTGTCTTCGGTTTGCACCGTAAGCCTGGAGACGTGGCCGGCCAAGACGCCGGCTAACGCATCCCCACGCAACGTCGCTCGTCCAGTCACGCACGGTCCAGGGAACACATGCAATGCCAACGGAGATGCGGCGATGGGAATACCATCGACGGCAACGTGGACGACGTAGCTTCCAGCTCTCGGGCAAATCGTTCGCAAAATGACGCGACCGCCGCGCATGTCCGCGACTTCAAACGCTCTTTCTTGAGGTAAATGCGCCGGACCGGATGCAGATACCGTCACCGTTTCGCCTTTGAAGACAGTTGGGTTCCCGTATCGATCGCACGCATCAACCAGTGCGGTGACTTCTTCACCAGCCATTGCGGCGCAAACGAGCGGAGACTTTTTACTCTTATCTCCTTTCGCGCCGTTGAATCCGTTGTCCAATTTGAAGCCTTTCGTCGAAGATGTCAAGGTTTGCAACACGGCTTTACAACCGGCGTGCGAGAGTTTTCCAGTCACCATTGCCGCTTCAAAGGGAGTCGTGGGAATGATTTCATTCGTATCCACGCACGAAACAGTGATGGTATACACTCCGGTGGTGTTCGTTTCGAGTTCAAACTCGATTCGACCATCCGGCATCGGCAAACGTTTGTTGCTCGCCTTGACCGTCCCGGGGCCGACGCAACGAACCTTGAAGTCCAAGACGCAATCGTTCGCGTCGATTTTGTTACCGTAGGCGTCAACGAGCTGCAAGCGCAACAGCCCGCCTTCGCCGGCTTTCCACTCGTCTAACCCTGACTTATCAAGAGTAGATTTGAGCACGTCGCAGTCACCGGCATAGCACGTGGAATCGTAAATGGCCTCTTCGGAGTTGCCGAGGACAACAACTTCAATCGGACCAGCGGTTTTGGAAACGTAAATGATTTCATAATCACCATTACCTCTGTCTTTAATCTCACCTTCGATGGGTTCCATTTGGGACGCGAGCTTTGAATCAGCCGGTCGCGTGAAAACGGAGAGTTGCGCGCCGCCGTGGGGGATGCGCGAACCGCCCTTTTCTCTCGCTTCGATGACAATCTTCGCCGGAATGCCCGCAATGCATTGATATTCAGCAAACTTCACCGTGCATTGCGGTAAGCATAATGTCGAGCGGTTCAAGATGCGATCTTTCAAGTCGCGTCTTTTCAAGTGCTTCATTATGTTTTGAATCATTTGCTCCGGCATCAAAGAAACGAAGGAAATAGCAAAGTTTGGATCGATGTCTTCGATCAAAGCTGCCGCAGCTTCCGGAGATAAACCAGCCGCATATAAAGCGACGGCGTTAGCCAATGACGATTCAGAGTCCAAATCGCCACCTTTAAGATTACGTAACATTTTAGTCACCTCATCCGGCGACATGCCGCGCAACGCGCGACACGCGTCCTCCGGAGAAAGCTTTCCCAAAATATCGTGTGCGTTCATCAAACCTTCGCAAGCTTTACCCAAAGCTTCCAAAGGGTCGATGAGCGCCAAAATCTCTGCAATCAAAAACTGGAACATTCCGGACAAGTCGCAGTTACTATCGGGTTGTAAAGAAATCGAAATGGCTTCTGCAGCCAGCACCGGGTCTAACAAGTTGGCCGCATTCGCCGCCAGCTCGTGACCTTTATGCTTGCACACTTGGCAAAAGGCGCGTTCGACGGTCGATGAATCTTGATCTTTGAGCAAATCTGCGAGCTCTTCCGGTGTCATTTCCAACGCTAATCGACCAAAGGATTTGTTATCCAATAAGAAGGGCAACGCCACGATGCGTTGATCTTCTCGACAGCATCGGAAAAAACTCAACGCGTGATTCGAGTTCGTCTCGTCTTTGGTTTGCATGACCCCCCCGGTATCGTCCGCTAAAAGTAAGGCATATACGACAACTGCGACGTCTTCGCCGTCGGCATCGTCAAAGCCAGCTTCATACAGCGCACATCCGCCTTTACAGGATATGTCTATCATCACCGGCGCTAAATTTTCTAAGCGTTCTAAAGCGTTTTGTCGTCTAGTTTGTCGTTCGTGGGCCGGCAAGGAAGGATCCGAAAGCCAAGCGTTGGAACACCCGGCAATTAAATCGATCCAGTTCCAACCGTCTCCACTCGTAGACTCGCTAAATCCAGCTTCTCTCCGCATAGTTTCAATCATCTCTAACATTTCCGCGCGCTCTTTCACGTCCAGAGTTCGCATGGCTTTTGGTACGAGCCTCGGCGGTAATCGTGCTAGAATACCAGCTTTATCCTTTTTATCTTTACATTTTCCGACGACATCGGCGATATCGATGTCTTCGCATAGCTTCTCCAAGTTCCCACGGTCTAAGTTTTTTAAAAGCGGTCCTAAATCTCCCGGGCTTAATTGCTTCAAAGCGTCGAGGAATTTGGCGTTGTCTTCCGGATCCGCGTTGGCTAAGATTTTTGCCAAGTCTTCCGTACTCATAGCGAGGAGAACGTCTGTTGGGTCACGCATAGCACCTAAAATATCCGCTGCATCTTTCGGAGGAAGTTCGGAGAGAATTTCAGCGCAAGTTCCAGGCATGACGCCACTCAACATTCTCGCGACGTTTTCCACGTCTTGGCCTTGGATGGCGTCCGCGGCGTCCTTCGGAGACAAGTTCGAAAGCGCTTGCGCGGCGCCTTCCGGAAGAAGGTTCGGTAACATGTCCGCAATCTCTCTGGCAGAGAGGTTCTCGGGAATTTGCGGCAACGACAGGAGGATTTCGACGTTATATGGCGACCCGATGATAGCTTCTTGGCTTAAATTGACCGAAATCGTGTGCATGCCGACTTGCGTCCAGCGGTACGTGCCGGTATACACGCCGTTCTCGAACGTCAATTTCACCTCGGCAACTTCACCAGATGGTAACAGAATTCGAGTAGTCATAGCTTCCGTGCCGTTAAATCTGCGACCGACTGAAGTATCGTTCACGGTTCCGTTGCCGGCATGGTTCGGGTAAATCGTAATCGTGCCGTTTTCGAAGCAAACGACGCCACCTAAATTATCCGAGCCGAGTCCAACGAACGAACATTCTTGCGCTATAACTGGACCGTATTCTGCTAAAATCGATTGAACGTCCGAACGACCAGTTTGGCCATTGACGACTAATTGACAATCCCACATTCCCGGTTGGTCCAGTTTGAATTCGCACCCATACGTGCCGTCGGAATGGTCTACAACTTTCGCCGTCACGACAGATCGTCCATCCGGCGAAACTAAAGTCATGTCTAACACGTCGCCACCAGTAGCTCTCAAGTTGCCAAACTTATCCGCGGCGTGAATGGTGAGATGGCTCGGTCGTCCGACGCGAACGCCAGCGGCCGCTTCGCCAAATACCATGCACTTACTCGGATCTGTTGCTCCCGGAACCACAATAAGAATGCGCGGGTACCCGGCTAACGGTTCCTCGGCAGCATCGGCAGAAAGCAAGTACGAACCTGCGGTTTGAAAACTCGCCGATAAGGTAGCTTCAGCTCTGGGACCTCCGCGATTTTCAAAGTGGTACTCTTCGTCGTCCATGACGGCGGTGAAAAAAATCGACTGATCGCTCGTAAACGACGTCGCGTTGCCGTAGATATCTTTCGGGGAAACGTTCGCGATGACTTCATCGCCCGCAACGGCGACTAAGGCGTCGCTGTCGGGAGAGGCGAGTTGTGCACCATAAATTGAAGTTACGCACGCAGATCCCGCGGCAATGCTTGGCGTGACGACAATTTCAAAAGGCGCGCCCGGTAACGAATCCATGTGTTCACCTCCCGAAACGGAGACAAAGTATCGACCGATAATCGTACACTTGACAACGACGTCTGATCGACCGTAAGAACCGTCGATGACGTCGCATTTCGCTAAACCTGGGCCGTCGATGGTACACCGAAACGCCAATTGACCTTGCCTCGAAGGGCAATCGTTCCCGTACGCGTCTCTTCTTTGAATAGTCACTCGACCTTCTTTACCGACGATTAAATCGAGATTCGAGTCCCCGAGTAAGACGCACGATTGAATCACCGCCACATTTGGTTCGCAAATAGCTTTCATGTTTAATTCTTCTTCGCCTAAAGCAACGACGAGTTCGAAATTTCCAGCTACTTTGCACACGTACGACGCTTCGTAGGAACCGTTCCCGAAATCAATAATCTCGCCTCGGAATCGCTCGTCGTTTCCAGCTTTTGTTTTACACTTGAGGGAGACCTCCAAGTCAAACCCGCCTTCTCGTAAGCGGTTGCCTCTTTGATCTCTCGTTTCGATGATGAACGTGGCTCGTTCGCCGGCGATGCACTTGTGCGCGCCCGGGCCGGTGATTTGCGAGGCGGCCAAGCACGCAACCTCCGGGGCAACTTGTACCGCATGCGGCGCACCAGGTAACGAACGACCGTCTAACGTAACCGAAACCCAATTTTCGCCAACTTCTGGCCAGCAGATGGTTCCAACGGCTTCAATCGACCCTGGTTGACACTCGATGGGAATGCCGACGGAAACGCCCGACGGGGCCGTGAGTTTCACTTGGAACCCTTCCGCACCGGAAAACTGGCGTCCATCTTCCGGACGAGCAATGCGCACGCGAACAGGGGCATATCCACCACACGGCTGCGTACCTTGCGGCAAATCCAAAATCAAATCTGTCGCCGTCAACGGTCCGTGTGAGACAACGAGTTTGTGCACTTCGTTGCTCAAACGTCCGTTGTATGCGCATCGAAGCATCCATACACCCGCGGAAGGGCAGGAAAAGTCGAGCAAATACGACCCATCACCATGATCGGTTACTTTACAGCTCGCACGTTCGTTCGTTTCCGTGTGCACGACGACCGCTTCGACATCGTCCCCTCCTCGGGCGCGCGGATTGCCGAATCGATCGATAACTCGGACGTTAATTTTACAGTTTCTGTTCACCATCAATCGCAACGAGCGGTTACCCGGAACCAACGTATCTGTCGCTTCCACGCCGCCGTCGACGTTTTCAAAACGTAACTGTCCTTGCATTGGCGCTTGTTGGATTTCGTTGTTTTGACCTTCGCCTCTGTACACAAAAGCGCTGTCGGCGTTGTAATCGTATCCGAGCGCTCCGGTTTGAATTTTATTATTCTCATCACTGTTTACACGAACATCATCTTCGCTGGAATACATAGATTCTTTATCTTCCTGGTAGTCATCATCATCATCATCATCATCATCACCGTACGAAACGTTCGCTTTCTTCGACCTCTTCTTCGCCGTCGAGTACGCTCGCGCTCCGCCGACGTCCGAGGACGCCGTCGGATCCGACCCTCTCTGCGGCGGCGACAGATCCTCCGAAACCGACGGCACAAAACTTTCTTCAAATTCTTCTTCTTCGAGGACAGATTCCAGTTCCGCGTTAATGTCTTGCTCTCGTCTCTTTTTCTTCCTTCCTTCCGCGACGTCGTCTTCGTCAAAATCGCTCAAATTCGCGATCGACGCGTCGCTCGAAATTTCCGAAAACGCCACCCCTTCCGCCACCGGTACCGCTCGCACCGAAAATTGCACGTGCGTCAGTTGCACCGTCTTCTCTCCTTTCCCGGTTTTTAAAGGGACCGTCTTCGTGATTTCCTTCCCTGGTTGGAGGCAAAAATCCATCAGATCGATTTTGCTTTCCGCGTACACTCGCGTTTTCGTCTTGGACATGATTTCCTTCACGGTGAGCAACATCGGTTTACTCTCGTACTCTCCCGTTCTCGGATTGACGAACAGAGAGGTGGAAATACTCAACACTTCGTCGTTGAAGTCGCACTCGCCGTTCGACGCGTCCACGATTTGTGTTTTCGCAACTTTCGAGCCTCGTTTGAGGAGCAATTGCGTTCGTTTCGTGCCGGGGAGGAGATTGTACACCGAGCGAACAGTCACCTGGAATTCGTACTTGTCCGCTTTCCATCCTTTGGATTTCATCACGAGTTTACTGCCGCTCGTGGGACCAGTAGTACCACCGGTGCCTTTACGAGAGAACATCTTTTTGTTGTGTGTTTGTCGAAGGATGCGATGTAGGAGTGTGCGTGCTCTACACAAAGCTCTCGCGCGTCCTTTCCGAACAAAAATGTGCAGGAAAAGAGGCCGCGCTTTGTTCTTTTTTCGCTCGTGGCAGAGAGAGAGACAATTTTTTTTTGCTTAGGGTTGCAAACCCTATTTTAGAACCCTAAACTTTTGTTTTTTTGCTGAGCTGGCATTTTTAGTAAATATCTGAATTAGGTCAACACAGATCCCTCGTCACAGAGAGAGACGCGCGAACGAACGAACGAACGAGCGAACGAAACAAACAAACAAACATGCAAAGATTCATAAACACATTCTGCGGCGGCAGTCACCAAGAAAACGCGAGAAAATATCAACGAGAACCAAAGTCTCCCTCGAACGCATCCATCGGGAAAGGTTCGTTTTTCATGTGCCTGGACGAAGCCTCGTCGGTGTGCAACCCGAAAGAGTTAAGCCACGACTCTTCGAATAAAGCGCGAATATTTACGATCGCGGAACACGCGAAACGCGTCAAACTGCTCCGGGCGAAACGCGAACTTCGCCTGCGACGCGTTTCTAAATCAGACGCGTTTAAAGAGGCGACGAGGACGTACGAAACGTTCGGTTTGGGTGCTTTTGCCACCTGGGTGAGCACCGAACACGCCATCTCGGCGGTTTCGGACGACGAGGTGACGGTGATGTTCTGCGGGGACTTTTGCGTGCCGAATTTGCACACACTGGACGACATGCACTCGGCCTTCGTCAGGTTCGTTTTTGTTCTTCTTTTTGTTCTTCTTTGTCTTCTTCGTTTGTAATGTTCGCGCGCACGGAAAAGAGGTGCACAGATGGTGTGAAAATATCTTCATTTTGTGTCCCTGAAAACGCCAAAACAACACCACTTTTGAAGAGAGTTTAAAAATACTTACATATACTTCTCCGAACAATATAAAAAACAGAGGCGAACACGTGGACGCGTACGCGCAAGTCTCCAACGCGCAACGTATGCTCGATTTCTACCGCTGGTCGAACAATTTTCGCTTACACGAAAGGAGAACGCACAAGTGCGATCCGGCGCTGAACACGGACTTCATCGCGTCGAAGTTGGAGCAACTCGCCGAGGCGAACGAAGCGGAAGGGAAGCGAGGCTTCGCGTTTGTGATTTACGATAAGAAGGCGCACAGGTTAATCGTGGCGAGAGATTCGACGAGGAATCCAATGCCATTGTATTGGGGGTTAGCGCCGGATGGAGAAAAAGGCGATTGTTTGTTCGTTTCGACCGAGGAGAAGAACGAGTTGTTTTCCGAGTGTTTCCCGGCGTCGAGTCCGTTTCCCAAAGGGGCGGTGTTCGTCGCGGAAGGGACAATTGGGTGGGTTCCCGGGGAGAAAGGCGTCGCGTGTGGACCGACAAAGTCTGGAGAGACTGCCATGAGAGGCTTCAGGAAGTACGGGACGATGCCGGTGAGATCGATTCCGAGAGTGAACTCGTCCGGGCAAATGTGCGGCAACGTCTTCCGCGTGGAGTCCTTTTCTGATATGATCGGAGAAGTCATCGACGTGCACGATTTGAAGAGACACGGGAGTTATCCCGCGATGATTCAATAAAGAATGCGACTGCTGCTCTCAGGTATATACATGTTCGACGAAAACGAAGAAGAAAACGAAAAAAAAAATCAAAGAACGAACGGACGAAGAAGGCTCACCACGCTCTCAAGCGCGCGCGGCGACATATCCTGTATTTTAATTGTATTTTCAAATGTGTGCGCGCACGCGGTGGAGAACGACAGAGGACGCTTAAAGATAGAGCCTGTTTTTATTTTAATGCTATCTGTTTACTACTTGGTACTACTATATTATTAATATATTCAACGCGTTTACTACTTCTACAATCTCTAAGATATCAAACTACTCGCTTTCGGTACGGGCGAATTCAAAAACGTTTGCCCGTTCGTTTCTAGTTTCCTCACTGCGTTCAATTTAGCACGTCGACGGCGTTGGCGGCGAACGAGAATAACGATAATAGTTAACGTTACGCCAAATAGGATGTATTTACTTTTCTTACTCTTTGGCGATATTCGAGTGGCGCCGCCGCGCTGCGAGCGCGCCCCACCGTGGAATGATGAAGAAGAAGGAGAAGAAGAAGAAGAAGAAGAAGCTCTCAAAGCAGCCATTTGCTTCACGTCTACGGTCTTTTTACTGTTTGAAGTTAAGATGCGAACGACCAAATCGACGCCATTTGAGACGTCCACGTCGGTAATCTTTTGCCGATGCGTCTGCGACGCGTCCGGACACGTCACCATAATTTCAAACGTGTTCGTCGTACCTCCGCTCGTCTCGCCAGCAATAAAAACTGGTTTCACAAAATATCCTCTCTTATTCGTAAACACCGGCAGCGGTGGTTTATTCGTTTGCCCATCGTTGCGAAGTTGTCGATCGAAATCTAAATTTTCGACGCGCACTTCGCACTTCTCCAACGCTTCGTTCGAACTCTTATCGAACACAAACCCGCGAGCGGAAACAAACATGACGTCGTGTGCGGTATCAATAGACGCTCGACAGTGCGCGCGGATAATCTCCCCGAGTTTTTCATCCTCCAAAGGCCATTTGCGATCGTTCACTTCAATCGTAATGTCTAAAGTTTGCGTCTTGACGTAGTGCCAATCTTGCATGCCGCCCCACAACGGGTACCACTGCGCGCCGTTCGTCACGCCTCCGACAAACTCTTTGGACTCTTTCATTTCACCGTGCGATTGCGCGTACAACGAGGCCGCGCGTTTGAAAATCTTGTCGTCCGGCGCTCGCGAGTACTTCGTGGATCCATCGAGATTCCCGTCCCAGGGATAATTCGCGACCAACGCGCCTTCGTGATAATTCAACGCGCCGGTCAAATTAACTCGTTTGCTGAACTCAATAATCGACCGCGTTTCCGGTTGTAACTGCCTCAAGGTATTGTCGTATAAATCATTCACCCTCCTATTTTGCACGTGAGGTGCCCCCATCTTCACGTGATGCGGCACTCTCCTCGGTTCCGGTTTCGCGAATTCGATAAACGGAAAATCTCTGTTCAAATCGATATTGTTCGCGTTCTCTCGTCTCCGTTTGGCAAACCCGTCCGGGTTCAACGTCGGGATGAAATACAACGTCGCTTTCGTTTTCACTTTACTCGCTTTCTCGATATCGTTCCCAAAAAACGAGGAGGATTCCTCGTTCTCGCGATGATTGTCGTCCTCTCCGCACGCCCACTCCGCTAAGCGCAACGTTATTTCTCTCCCGACTGGTTCGTCGCCGTGCATATTCCCGATGAATCCAAACGAAGGCGTCGTTTGTGCGTTCAAAACGTCGTCATCCTCTTCATTTTCGCTCGTCGTCCTCTCTCCGTTATTGCTCTTGTCTCGGTGGTCATCGTATAAGTTCCTCACTCGCATCGCGAATATCTCGAACCCGTTGACCGAACTGCCGATTGGAATCACCTCTCCGTGCCGTTTCCCCTGGGACGTCTCCACGCAGTTCTTCGCGATTGCATCGAACGCGTCGCGTAACTCCTCGTTCGTTTTATACTTGTTTTTGGGTGGTGATGACGGCATCCTTTCCGTCGTCATCGGTCGAATCGCCTCGACTTCAACAGAGAAGACGCGTAAAAGAAGACAAAGAGAAAGAAGCGCTTTCGTCAACGCCGTCGTAATCATCA
>Ga0182093_1772920_pt1 | contig 20145 bp, 19 predicted proteins | sample 041ome_21_FD_127776 | JGI IMG/M metagenome (GOLD analysis project Ga0182093, IMG submission 127776) | Metatranscriptome of coastal salt marsh microbial communities from the Groves Creek Marsh, Georgia, USA - 041411BS metaT (Metagenome... | ecosystem: Environmental > Aquatic > Marine > Intertidal...
ACGGCCGCTTTTGTTGAACAATAAACCGCAACATAAGGTTCACCGCGGCGACCTGCTTGGCTGGCCATATTGATTATCTTGCCGCCATGACCTTGGGCAATCATCTGTTTTGCAGCCGCTTGAATTGAAAACAGCGTGCCAAAAACATTGACCGCGTAAAGCTTGTCAAACTCTGCCGTACTAATTTCAACGGTAGGTGACGCGCTAAAAAGCGCAGCGTTGTTAATCAGGATATCCAGCTTGCCCGCATGATCGACAACCGATGCAATGGCCGCGTTGATCGACGCAACATCGGTTACGTCCATATGAACCGCAAAAGCCCCGGCACCCAGTTCTTTGGCGGTTTGTTCTGCTGCGTTCAAATTAATATCCGCGATCGCAACCGTTGCGCCCTCGGCTAAATAGCGTTGCGCAAAATGTTTGCCGATACCACGTGCAGATCCCGTAATGAGCGCCGATTTACCAACAAGCCGCCCTGTCATTTCCGCAAACCCTTTTCATCAAAACGATGGATTTTATCCTCTTGTGGGCTTAACCAAACGGTATCGCCGTGTTTGACACCGAATTCACCGTCAACACGCACAGTGATGGAGTCAGCGAGGCCCGTTTCAAGCACATGCAAGAATGTGTCTGATCCTAAATGTTCCGAGACCCCAACACGACCTTTCCAAACGCCGCTTTGGGTCGATACGTCGATATGTTCTGGTCGAATGCCGATTGTTTGTGCGCCGCGTTTTGACGCTTCTTCGCCTGTCATAAAGTTCATCTTTGGGCTACCGATAAAACCTGCAACAAACAGGTTGCGGGGCGAATGATATAGTTCCAACGGACTGCCGACCTGTTCGATCACACCTGCCTGCAGGACCACAATTTTATCGGCCATCGTCATGGCTTCGACTTGGTCGTGGGTTACATAAATCATGGTGGTGTTCAAACGTTTATGCAGCTCAGAAATTTCCAAGCGCATTCCAACGCGCAGCGCGGCGTCTAGGTTAGAGAGTGGTTCATCAAACAAAAAGGCTGCAGGTTCGCGGACAATTGCACGGCCAATGGCGACACGCTGGCGTTGACCGCCAGACAATTGCGCTGGGCGGCGATCCAAATAATCATTTAGGTTCAACGCAGCAGCTGCGGCTGTGACCCGTCCATCTTGTTCTTCTTTGGGTAAACCCGCCATTTTTAATGGGAACGCAATGTTTTTGCGAACGCTCATATGGGGATAAAGCGCATAGGACTGAAACACCATCGCCAAGCGGCGCTGGGCCGGAGGCAAAGCTGTCGCATCTTGGCCGTCGATGTTGATTTGGCCATCGCTCACGTCTTCTAAGCCGGCAATCAAACGTAAAAGCGTTGACTTACCGCACCCCGAAGGACCGACGAAAACAGTGAACTCGCCTTCTTCGATGGTCAGATCTAGGGGTGGGATGACTTCGACATCCCCAAAGCGTTTGACCACTTTATCAAGTACAATACGTCCCATAGTTTTCGTCCTTATTTCACCGCGCCAAAGGTTAGGCCGCGGACAAGTTGTTTTTGGCTGAACCAGCCAAGAATGAGGATCGGCGCAATCGCCATTGTGGAAGCCGCGCTAAGTTTTGCGTAAAACAACCCTTCGGGGCTTGAATAGCTTGCGATAAAGGCGGTCAATGGACCGGCCTTGGCCGCGGTTAGGTTCAGTGTCCAAAACGCTTCGTTCCACGCAAGGATCACGTTCAGCAATATTGTCGACGCAATCCCCGGGATCGCCATAGGGGTAAGAATATACAGGATCTCTTCGCGCAGGGTCGCACCATCCATGCGTGCTGCTTCTAGGATTTCACCAGGGATTTCTTTGAAATAGGTATACAGCATCCATATAATAATCGGCAGGTTGATCAGCATCAATACCACAACCAAACCCATCCGGCTGTCCAAAAGCCCAAGTTCAATGAACAAGATGTATATTGGATACAGAACACCAACCGCAGGCAGCATTTTTGTAGATAACATCCACATCAAAATATCTTTGGTGCGCTGGGATGGCACAAACGCCATAGACCAGGCCGCAGGTACTGCGATAATGATACCCAAGAGTGTCGAACCGCCCGCAATTATGATGGAATTCGTCAGATATCTCATATAATCGGATCGTTCTTGGACAATGAAATAGTTTTCCAATGTCCAATCAAAAAACAGAAACAAGGGTGGATCCGCAATCGCCTGTCCTTCGGTCTTGAAACTGGTCAGGATGGTCCAAAGGATAGGGAAAAAGATTAACAGCCCGATGGCCCACGCCAATATCGTATTAATCGCTTTTCGTTGTGTGGTAACGCTACGTGCCATTATACGCCCCTAGTTGTCCAAGTTTTTACCAACGATGCGCATTAGAAAAATCGCAACGATATTGGCAAGGATGATGGCATAGACGCCGCCCGCGGACCCCAAACCAATGTTTTGGCTTTCGAGAACGCGCTGAAAGATAAGATAGCTGAGGGTTTTGCTGCCAAAGGCGCCGCCTGTGGTCACAAAGATTTCTGCAAAGATTGATAACAAAAAGATTGTTTGGATTAACAAGACAACCGTAATCGCACGCGCCAAATGCGGTAAAATGATGTACCAAAACCGCTTTAACACCGAAGCACCATCCATTTCGGATGCCTCAAGCTGTTCGCTGTCCAACGACTGGATTGCGGTCAACAGGATCAACGTTGCGAACGGCAACCATTGCCAGCTGACGATCATAATGATGGATGGCAAAGATGCCTGGGACATCCACTGAATAGGTTCTGCCCCAAAGAATTTCCACAAATACGCGAATAACCCATAGTTTGGATCCATAAACATATTCTTCCAAACCAAGGCTGATACGGTGGGCATGACGAAAAACGGCGCAATCACCAAAATGCGGACAATGCCCTGACCCCAAATCGGTTGGTCCAACAAAAGCGCCAACAAAACACCAAACGTGATGGTAATGGCTAAAACGCCGCCCACAATCATCAAGGTGGCTGAAACGCTTGGCCAAAATGCGCTGCTGGTCACAAACCGGACATAGTTGTCAAAACCAACCCAGCCCAGATCACCACCGCGCAATGGCAGGTATTTTTTGAACGAGAAATACAGTGTCATCACAAGAGGGACGAGCATCCAACCCAATAATAGGGTAACGGCCGGAGCCATCATTAATCGGGCAGCTGAGCGAGAATGTTGGGTCGCCATTGATACAGGTCCTCTGTTGATGGCGGTTAACCATCCGAAAGATTAAGCTGTGTAAAGAGAAAAAAGAATGGGTGGCGGATTAATCCGCCACCCTTCAGGGAGGAATTAACGGTAACCCGCTGCTTCCATAGCGTCGTTAGTGATCGCTTGTGCTTTTGCTAGCGCCTCATCAACAGTTTGCTGACCTGCATAAACTGCCGAGAATTCTTGGCTAACTTCCGTCGCAATACCCGCAAATTCAGGGATAGCAGCGAATTGGATACCAACATATGGGCTTGGCTCAACTGTCGAGTTGTTTGGATCTGCTGACAAGATTGAGTCCAGTGTCATTTGTGCGAAAGGCACCTCTTTGTAGTTTGGATTTTCATACAAAGATGTACGCGCACCCGGAGGAACGTTTGCCCAACCTTCGTTCGCCGCTACCAATTCGATGTAACCTGTTGAAGTCGCCCATTCGATGAACTGTTTTGCAGCCGTTTCCTTTTGTGTGCCTGCTGGAATTGCCAGAGCCCATGCCCACAACCAGTTGGAACGTTTACCCAAGCCATTGTCAGGTGCCAAAGCAAAACCAACATGGTCAGCAACAGTCGAATCTTTTGGGTTGGTCACGAAAGATGCCGCAACCGTTGCGTCAATCCACATACCACATTTGCCTTGTTGGAACAGCGATAGGTTTTCGTTGAAACCGTTTGTCGCGTAACCCGCTGGGCCTGATTCATTCATCATACCAGAGAAGAATTCCAACGTGTCTTTCCATGGTTTTGTGTCGAACTGTGCGTTCCATTCCATGTCAAACCAACGTGCGCCGAATGAGTTGGACATCGCTGTGATGAATGCGCCACCTTCGCCCCAACCTGCTTTACCACGCAAACAGATACCGTTGATGTCGTTCGCACGGTCGGTCATTTTTGCCGCTGCTTCACGTACAAAAGACCATGTTGGTGCCGCTGGCATTTCAAGGCCTGCTTTTTCCATCAGGTCTGTACGATACATGATCATCGAGCTTTCGCCATAGAATGGCGCCGCGTACAATGTGCCATCATAGCTTAGACCACCTGACATCGCAGGCAGAATGTCTGCAGCATTGTATTCTGCGGATAGGTCGTCCAATGGAACCAACCAGCCGTTTTTGCCCCAGATCGGTGTTTCGTACATGCCGATTGTCATGATGTCGAATGCGCCACCTTTGGTGGAGATGTCGGTGGTCACACGCTGACGCAGAACGTTTTCTTCTAATGTTACCCACTCAACTGTGTGACCAGTTTTTGCGGTAAAGTCGTCGGTCAGACCCTGCATACGGATCATGTCGCCGTTGTTCACGGTTGCGATTGTAAGTGTGTCAGCAACTGTCGCACCTGCAATCAATGCCAGCGCGGATGCGCCGATCAAAGTTGTCTTAAGCTTCATTGTGTCCTCCCATAGATACAAAGCATGCAGGGGAGTTAAGCCTTTTTGTTTCTTCGTGTCAATAAATTTTTTTACGCGCGTAAATTATCGTAAAATTATGCCGAATCTCGCATAATCAGGCGCGCGCGGTACACGGTTTCTTTACGTTCAGACAGCTTTCCGCCGCTTTCGATAACTTGAAACAGGGTATTTGCAGCATTGTCTGAAACTGATTCATAATCGTGCGCTGCCGTGGTCAAAGACGGTCCTGTGAACCGCGAAAATGGGTGATCATCATGGGACGCGACGCGCAAATCACAATTCGGCCAACGTCCGACACGAATATTCTTTTCATAGCAGGCCGATAAAAATCCGATCGCCAATCGATCGTTGCTGCATAAAACCGTATTTGTTGGCAGAGTCCCGTCATGCAACAGCTTTAATGCACCTTGGCGACCAATCTCTTCAAAGCCCCAGCCCGTGCCTTCGATTTGGATCACGTGCGGTTGTAACCCGACACGTTCCATCAAATCCAAATACGCAATCCGACGTTTATTGGCATTTGGGTTAGCAGGGTATTTCATTTCAAAAAAACAGGGCGCTTCGCCCGTTCGACTTAGGTATTCGACGGTTTGTGATACAAAACTAAAGTTATCAGATCCGATAAATGCTTGCCCCATTCCTTCGATATTACTGTCGAACAACACGGTTGGAACGTGCTTGCAAAACCGTTCAATGCCCGCTTTGTCTGACGCGCGACCTAAAGGTGCCAGCAACACGCCGGCGGGCTTTAACGACCGCAGGTTTTCTAGGATGTCAATCTCGAGCTCTGGATTGCCGTGCGAAGAAAATAAGGTCGGGCGATACCCCGCATCGATACATTTTTGTTCAATATTGCGGGCAATTTCTGCAAAGAACGGGTCCGCCAGATATGGAACCACGATACCGATATTTTTGGTCAATTTGCGATTCTGGTTCATCGCAAAGATGTTTGGACGATATTCAAATTGCTCAAGCGCACTTTCGATTTTGGCACGGGTCGAGCTGCGCACACTATTAGGATCATGAAAATATTTCGACACGGTCGGCCGTGAAATTCCGCTAAGCTCGGAAAATTCTTCCATATTTCGGATTTTTTTCGGGGCCATATTTTTATTCCTAACATTCTGTCCGCTATAAAAATTTTACGCGCGGTATTTTTGAAACTTTAGGTTAGGTTTCCGTTTCCGGTCAACCCAGTTTTGTATATGCGCGACCAATCTGGTTTTGATGTTGATATCTTTGACTTATTTCCGGGTTATCCTTTACCCCTATGCGCGAATGTGATTTAGTTTACGCAATCTTTCCACGCTTTTAGAACGGCGCCTCATGACCGTTCATCCGCTTTGTACAATTCCGTCCGCATTCCATTCTGGTGCACATTTGGGCATCACCTCGGTTTGTTCAGCGCATCCCATTGTGATCAAAGCGGCGTTGATGCATGGCGCACAAAAACAAAGCCTCGTTTTGATCGAAGCCACGTGTAACCAGGTCAACCAAGACGGCGGGTACACAGGTATGACGCCCGCAGATTTCCGGGAGTTTGTTTTTGAAATTGCCCATGAGGTCGGGTTTGACACAAAGGCGTTGATCCTTGGGGGTGATCATTTGGGGCCAAACCCTTGGAAATACCTTGATCCAGAAACAGCGATGCAAAAGGCCGAAGATATGATCGTCGCCTATGCGCGTGCTGGGTTTAGCAAATTGCATTTGGACACGTCGATGGGCTGCAAAGGCGAACCTGCAGCATTGGACGATATGATGACAGCCACCCGTGACGCACGCCTGGCCGCCGCGGCCGAGGCGCAGGACATGCCCAAACCGCCTGTCTATGTCATCGGAACCGAAGTCCCCGTACCCGGTGGTGCCACCCATGCGTTGGACATGCTTGAGGTTACCGCGCCTAACGCGGTAATCCAAACGATCAACATTCATCGCGACGCCTTTGCCAGCAACGGCCTGACTGCGGCTTTTGATCGTGTGGTCGGGATTGTTGTGCAACCTGGTGTCGAATTTGGACACAGTGACGTGATTCAATTCAATCCTTCTGCTGCGACTGGCTTGTCCGCGACCCTGTCCGATTATCCCAATTTGGTGTTTGAAGCCCATTCAACAGATTATCAAACACCGGAAAACCTTCGGGCACTCGTGGCTCAAGGTTTTGCGATCCTTAAGGTTGGTCCATGGCTGACTTTTGCGCTGCGCGAGGCGCTTTATGGGCTAGATGCCATCGCAGATGTTTTGGATGGTAAAACACCAGAAAATTCAGTCATGCGGTCGATGGAAACGGTGATGCAATCCAACCCCAAAAATTGGGCGACCTATTATTCTGGATCAGATGATGAGCTATGGTTTCAGCGACATTTTAGCCTGTCTGACCGCATACGGTATTATTGGGGTGATCCTATGGCCCAACAGGCAGTCGCCAACCTGATGGATCGTCTGAAAGGTCGCACAATCCCTGTGCCATTGTTAGGGCAATACCTTGGCGGGCTTGGCATCAAGGATGATCAGCCTGATGCAGAAACCGTTTTAATTCGTTCCGTCCAAGATGTCTTGGCCCGATATCATCGCGCGATCACAGCATAAAAAAGGGCACCCCTAAGGGTGCCCGAAATCACAAAATCTTTGCTTAGATTTGCGACAACTCGTGTTCCAAATCTTTCATCTCGGCGCCGCCTGCCATCAGGCGGCGGATGTCTTGTGCCTCGATTTCAGCCTTTGGTCCCGATCCAATCACCTGACCCAAGGCCAAGAATGTGTATCGATCGGCGACCAATTTGGAATGGATTTCATTGTGTGTGATAAAGATGATCGCAATATCACCCCGCGCCCGCACGCGCTTGATGGTTTTCAAAACTTCCATCTGTTGCTTTTGACCAAGCGCTGACGTTGGTTCGTCCAAAATCAAAACCTTAGCCCCGAAATAAATCGCGCGCGCAATTGCCAAAGTCTGACGTTGTCCGCCCGACATGGTGCCGACCGCCTGGGTTGGATCGGAAAAATCGATACCGATCTTTAGCATTTCGTCGTGGGCGATTTGGTTCATTTCGTCCATGCGCAATTTACCAAAGGCGGATGTCAATTCGCGCCCCATAAAGAAATTGCGTGTCACACTCATCAATTGATTGATCGCAAGATCTTGGTAAACGGTGCCGATTCCTGCTGCCGTGGCATCGCGCGGGCTTCGGAATTTCTTGGCCCGACCTTCGATATAGATAGAACCGCTGGTGGGTTCATGAACCCCTGACAAGATCTTGATCAAGGTGGATTTCCCAGCTCCGTTATCCCCCAAAAGGGCGTGAACCTCACCAGGATATACCTCAAGATCAACCCCGTTTAACGCCATAAAAGGACCAAACTTTTTGACCAGTTTTTCAACGCGCATATATGGTTCTGTCATGGTCATATCCCCCCTGTGATCCGTTTACGGATTCGTTCATTGGCAAAGACTGCGGCCAACAAGACGGTACCAACAAAAACGCGGAACCATGATCCATCAATCCACGGAATAAAGAACACAGCATTCGCCACCAATCCGACGGTCACTGCGCCAAACACGACGCCAATGATCGATCCAAAACCGCCTGTCATGAGCGTGCCACCAACAACGGCGATTGCGATAGCTTCTAATTCTTTTAGGTTGCCTTTGGCCGCGTCGGATGTGTTCGTATCAAAGACCTGACAGGCCGCAAAGATCGTTGCACAAAAGGCGGTGAACATGAACAATCCAATTTTCACGCGGTTCACGGGCACACCATTGGCGCGCGCGCTGTCTTTGTTATCGCCTGTCGCGTAAATCCAGTTGCCCAATTGTGTACGGCTTAGGACGAAATAGGCTGCGCCCGCGATGATGATCCACCACAGAAAACGCGCGTCAAAGCCTGTCACCCACTGTTCGCCCTTGCGGTTTAGGTTCCCGCCCAGCATAAACCACAGATCATAAAACCAACCAAACACTTCACCCCCCATCAGGTCGGCGAACCAATTGGTTTCTTTGTAATCGGGCAGGCCCGAAATCTGGGTAGATTGGTTTATCAAGCGAAACGAAACCTCGGTCGTCCCGCGCAAGAAAAACAAGAATCCAAGTGTAACAATAAAGCTGGATAGCCCAGACCTTACAACGATTGTTCCAATCAACCACCCCAAGGACAACGTCATCGCCAATGTTAACAAAAAGGCCGTGAATGGTGTCGCCTCACCCAAACCGAACGGCAGGCCCCACTTCAACATCATTGCCATCGACATACCCGCAAATCCAATCATGGATCCAATGGACAGATCAAATTCACCTGCGATCATCAACATCGCGGCCCCGGTGGCAATGATTCCGAATTGGGCAATAATTGCGATATTGTTTTTAACACCCAGAGCATTAAACGCGCGCCCGTCCGACGCGATAGCAAGGGCAAGAATAATAAAAACCATTACAACAAATGCGCCAATCTCTGGGCGCCTGATCGTGCGCTGAAACCAGGTTTCTTGCACCATACGGTCCGCTTCGCTCCGCTCGTTCATAATTCCCTCATTTCTGTAAGAACAAACAGGCGGGGAATGACCCCGCCTGCACATTTCCCTCAAAGGGTTTGATTAGCGGTTTACACCTGCTTGGCTTGCTACGCTTGCTGCGTTGGACGCATCAACGAAACCTGGGCCTGATGGAATGTTGGCACCTGGCAACATACCTGCATTGGTGTTGTATAGGTGCAGAACGATCACAGGCATGTAACCTTGCAGACGTTGCTGTTGGTCAATCGTGAACGCCGCATCACCTGCTTCGATCATGTTCATAACGCCTGGTGATAGGTCAAAACATGCAAGATGGACATCTGCGCCAACGTCTTTGATCGCTTTGTTTGCTGCTTCACAGACATGTGGACCGACCGCCAAAACGCCATCAATAGATGGATCTGCTTGCAGCGCAGCCGCTGTGCGTGTTTCGATTTGTGTTACGTCGTTTGACACGTCGATCATGTTCAGATCGCCGCCCAAGCCAGAGAAATAGCCTTCGCAACGGTCAACAAGCGCGGTGTTAAACGCTTCTTGGTTCAAACATAGGCCCTTTGTTACGCCTTCAGCTTTGGCACGCGCACCTGCTTTTTCGCCTGCCAAACGCTCTGGCTGACCGACGTGCATCAATGCGCCCACGGCCGCCGACGATTCAAGGCCCGAGTTCATGGTAACAACTGGAATACCCGCATCAACTGCAGAACGGATTGCACCGCCCAGCGCGTCCGCATCAGGTAGTGACACGATGATGCCGTCTGGCTGAGTCGCCGCGGCTGCTTCGATCAACTTTGCCATGCCCGCCATGTCGCCAGACGCGTCAAAGTTATATTCGAAATCTGCGCCAATCGCGGCTGCCGCATCACGACCACCTTTTTCAACAACTGGCCAGAAAGGGTCTGTGCCTTGCGTGTGGGTAATCATGACATAACGCTCAGCAAATGCAGAGCCTGCCATCACTGCGACCGCTGTAGTAGCAAGTAGTAGTTTTTTCATTTTTTTCTCCCTAGGTTTGCAATTTAGCAAGTTTTTGAAGCACTTAAACGCGCCGTCATTCTAAAATAGCACGAACGTTCATCCGGCTACGGTACCGCTAACAAAGCATCAATATTTTCATCTGGCAAGGAATTTCTAAAGTTTACCTTGCTTCCTTTGGTAAACCAAAAAATCTGCCTAAAACTTAGTCGCCCAGCCCATGTCAAATGTGACGGATTGACCTGTCTGTGCCGACAATTGCGCCGCTTGGCCCATACGGACCGCCCAGATTCCATCGATTAGACCAACTTCCGGACAGGTTCCATTTCTGACGACATCCAAGAATTTCTGATGCTGATAGAACGTTGACCCGTTATGATCGCCGGCCGCAAGCAAAGCGGGATCAACGGGAATATCCCGCTCGATTGGTCCCTTTGGGTCGCGGGGGCTTACAATGACTTTGGGTGTGGGCGGCGCGCCAAGGCTATCGACTGGCCAAAAGCGGGTTGGACCGGGAACAAGGGCTTCGATCTTGCCTTTGGATCCAACCGCTGAAATCTCTTCTTGATAGCGCGATCCCTCTGCAAACATACACAGCTCAAGCATTGCGCGTTGGCCGTTTGCAAAATCAACTATTACATAGCCGTGGTCCCATATATCCGATGGCCGACCATCATAGACTTCATCCAAGTGGTTCACAGCCTGTCCGCCCGTCGCCATAATCCGTACAGGATCTGACCCCGTCAACACCCGCATCAAATCAAAAAAGTGGCAACATTTTTCTACAAATGTCCCGCCGCTATTTTGATTGAAACGGTTCCAGTCGCCCACTTTTTCCAAAAATGGAAAACGATGTTCGCGGATTGAAATCATTTTTAGGTCACCCACAGCACCCGTCAGATCCTGCGCAAGGGCGGTGATCGGGGGCATATAGCGGTATTCCATTGCAACCCAAACAGGTGCGCTATAGTTTTCTTGGAACTGTACGACCCGATCAATATCATCGATACTGGTAAACAACGGCTTTTCCACCAAAATTGGGCGATGTTTCGTCGCTGATATCGCTTCCAGCTGGGACAGGTGCATGTGATTTGGCGATACGATCACCAAACAGTCCAAATCATCACGCATCAAAAGATCATCAACGGACTGGCAAAATGCGGCATCTGGCGCCAACTGCGCAGCAATTACGCGCATATCGGCATCTGGTTCAAAGATCGCTGCAACCATCGTATCGGGCAACAGAGCGATATTTTTCAGGTGCTCTTGCCCCATCATGCCGCAACCGATCATTCCGTAGCGTGTGATTTGTGTCATTTTCTATCCTATTTAATGCGCGCGACATATTGCGCGATGTTGGTATCAATCCAGCTGAAGGAATATTCGACAGCGCGATTGTTTTGATCAAAACTTGTGCGCAAAACGCAAATGGTGTTTGCACCAGCCTTTAGTCCGAATTCATCGGGCACCCATTCAGGCACGGGGCGTTGGGTCACGCGATCTTCGGCGATCGTGATCCACAGATTTAGCTTGCGGCGGTACATGACATACAGCGCCTCGGACAAATCGTCCAAATTCAGGGTCGGGCAAACGTCACGATCCAAATGGACCTCTTCTAACACCGCAGGCCGCCCGTTCAGATATCTCATACGCCTGATTCGCTGTGTCCCCGATACAAGGTCAGAATTGATCCAGTCGTCAGGCTTTGATGCATGATCCAATGACAAGACACGCGCGGTGGGCAACCCGCCGCCCGCAATCAACTCGACGCGGAAAAACGAATAAATCGATGATGTTTCTTTGGTCGCTTGGACATAGTTGCCCGACCCCTGAAGGCGTCGCAAAGCGCCTTTGCTTTCTAAGTCAGCCAACGCTTTGCGTAACGTTCCAACGGAAATGTCTAATGAGTTTGCCATGTCCCGTTCAGGGGGCAACCGCATCCCATCGCCCAAACGACCCGCAGCAATATCACGGATCAACATTTCGCTGATTTGGATATATTTTGGCAGTGCAGACCCGGTCGCCACGTCAAGGACTCCTGAAATTGATACACTATTGATTTACATTAAATTGAATGCTACGCAAGTAGAAACTGTCGACCAAAAGGGGTCCGATTACATGACTATTGTGCCTGTCACATCCGAACATCTGGACGCTGCAGAAGTCTCGTGGTTTTCTGCGCTGTGTTCGGACGACTATCAATTTTTGGGCGTGCCCGATGGCGCATTGCGGTCTTCTTGGGATCATTGCAGCGCCATCGTCAAAGAGGCAGAGGCGCAGGGATTCCGCAACATTTTGTGCCCTTCGTCCTATCAGGTGGGCCAAGATACGCTTAGCTTTGTTGCGGGATGCGCGCCAATTACAGATAAAATCAACATGCTGGCGGCGGTGCGCTGTGGTGAAATGCAGCCCATCATGTTGGCGCGCACCATTGCGACGCTGGATCACATGATGAAAGGACGCCTGACCGTCAACATCATCAGCAGCGATTTTCCCGGTGAAAAAGCCGATAGCAGTTTCCGATATCAACGCAGCCGCGAGGTTGTCGAAATTCTAAAACAGTCTTGGACCCAAGACGAAATCAATTACCAAGGTCAGGTTTACAATTTCTCGGGCCTGACGACAGATCCAGCCAAGCCCTATCAAACCGGTGGACCATTGTTGTATTTCGGTGGTTATTCCCCCGATGCGCTGGACCTATGCGGCCAACATTGCGATGTCTATCTGATGTGGCCAGAACCCAAGGATCAAATCGCCGAACGAATGAAGGCCGCAAACGCCGCCGCCGAGCGGTATAATCGCACGCTTGATTATGGCCTGCGTGTGCACGTAATTGTGCGCGACACCGAACAAGAGGCCCGCGAATACGCCCGTTATATCGCGTCAAAACTTGATGATGAATACGGCCAAGCCATTCGCGAGCGCGCCTTGGACAGCACATCTTTAGGCGTGTCGCACCAAGCGAAAAACCGCGAATTGGCGGATTTTGACGGCTATGTGGAACCCCATTTATGGACAGGTGTCGGCCGCGCCCGTTCGGGCTGTGGTGCGGCATTGGTGGGATCAACCGATCAAATTCTTTCGGAATTAGAAGCCTATCAAAAAATGGGTATTCGTGCTTTCATCCTATCTGGATATCCCCATATGGAAGAATGCAAACATTTCGGGTCCAAGGTGTTACCACATCTGAAAACCTGTTCTTTGCCACATGAATATGGCCGCGTGCCATCCACAACACCGAACACACCCCTAGGCGCAGGAGAGCGTAGATAATGGACCGCGTATCAATCACTTCTTCCCTCGACTTTTCGCGTATCGTCTATGGGCTATGGCGCTTGGGCGACGATGAAAACACAGCGCCCGATCATGTGCGCAACAAAATTGCCGCTTGTCTGGATCAAGGTATCACAACCATGGATCAGGCCGATATTTACGGCGGTTACATGGCCGAAGAAATTCTGGGCAATGCATTGCGCGGGTCAGACCTGCGCAACAAAATCGAAATTGTAACCAAATGCGATATCGTCGCGCCCGTTGGTCGTTATGCCAACGCGCGTGTCAAATATTACGATACCAGCCGCGCGCACATCATGGCATCTGTGGATCATTCGCTAAATTTGATGGCAATTGATCATATTGATCTGTTGCTGGTCCATCGCCCCGACCCAATGATGGATCACCATGAAACCGGCGCCGCCTTGGACGAGGTCATCGCATCTGGCAAAGTGCGCAGCGTCGGCGTGTCCAATTTCCGTCCATGGGATTGGGAATTGTTGCAATCGGCGATGAAAAACACATTGGCGACAAACCAAATCGAACTAAGTGTTTTGGCGCATCACAGCTTTACCAATGGCGATGTCGCGTTCCATCAGAAAAACGCAACGCCGATGATGGCGTGGTCACCGCTTGCAGGGGGGAACCTGTTCAACGGTCAAAACGATGCGGTCACTGCGCCGCTTGATGCAATTGCGCGGGATCGCGGCGTTGATGTCTCTGCGGTTGCGGTTGCATGGCTCTTGGCACATCCTTCAAAGATTTTGCCCGTCATGGGTACCAACAACCTGTCGCGCATTTCACGACTATCGGACGCATGCGATGTCAAACTTGACCGTCAAGAATGGTACGAGATTTACATCGCAGCATTAGGGCATGAGGTGCCGTGATGGGACAACCAATGATAAAAGATGATACCGTCGACACCAAAACGCTGTTTAGACACGCGCTGGGGCAATTTGCGACAGGTGTAACGATCGTCACCTGCCAAGGACCAAATGGCCCGATGGCAATCACGGCAAACAGTTTCAATTCGGTATCACTTGACCCCGCGTTAGTCTTGTGGTCGTCGTCTAAAACATCAAAGCGCTATCCTGCCTTTGAGAATGCACAACACTATGCGATCCACGTGCTGTCGGCCGAACAGATCGATTTATGCAATCGATTTTCTACATCAGCGGATAATTTCGATGATCTAAGCTGGTCTTATTCGCCCAATGGTGTACCGTTGCTAGACGGATGCCTCGCGCGGTTTGAATGCAGTCTTTCGGCACATCACGATGGCGGAGACCACACGATTATCGTCGGTGCAGTCGATGCTTTTGAAACAAATGATGGGGAACCTTTGATCTTTGCTCAGGGGGGATTCCTGACCTAAGACCGACCGCCAAAACGCAAAGCGTGCGCATGCACCGTCAGGGAGGATAACGCGTTTGACGACATTTTTATTGGGGATTTTGTCCCCATTGGCATTTTTCAATACGCTTGCAGGCGCCATCGGAAAACATATTTCGGTGGCCGCAATTGCGTTGATGGTCGCCATCACTCTTTTGCAGGTCTTTTGCCGTTATGTTCTGAATAACGCCCTGCCATGGCCGGACGAAGCGGCGCGGTTCTTGATGCTGTGGTTGACGGGCCTGATGGGTCCTGTGGCCCTGCGCCAAGGCGGGTTTGTCGCCATTGAAACCCTGCATCAATTTCTATCTGAAAACTTGGTCCGCGTGCTGTCGTTGATTTTGTTGGTGATGATGATGATCGTCCTAATCGTCGCAGTTCAATTGGGCTGGAAACACGTCAACTCTGGCTGGTTGTTCGCCTCTTCTTCTTTGCGCATTCCCATGGATTGGTTCGGAATGAAGATGATAAAAGTCAAGCTCGCCTGGATGTACCTGTCCCTGTTTGTGGGCGTGGTTCTCATGACGCTTGTCACGCTGGAATTAATCTTGCGCCAAATCATCTCAATGTTCGGCGGAACAGAAAAACTGCGCCCGATTCCGATCATCGCACAATCCGGAGGGGCTGAATAATGCTTGTTTGGTTCCTACCCGTATTTCTTGTGTTTCTATTAATCGGCTTGCCCGTGTTCTTTGCTCTGTTGATCGCGCCGGGTGCGTTGTTATGGCTAAATGGCCAAGAACGCGACATCGCCTTGTTGTATCGAAACGTCTATAACGGGATGGACAGTTTTCCATTGATGGCGATCCCGTTTTTCATGCTGGCGGGCGAATTGATGAACCGCGGCGGCATTACCGAACGTTTGGTTGAATTCGCCCAAGCGATGATGGGCCACCTGCGCGGTGGATTGGCGCATGTGAACGTTCTGTCGTCCATGTTGTTCGCCGGCCTGTCGGGATCGGCGGTTGCCGATACGTCGGCACTTGGGTCAATGTTGATCCCGGCCATGGAAAAACAAGGCTACACCCGCCGTTTTTCCGCCGCCATCACAGCGGCCAGTTCGGTCATCGGCCCGATTATCCCGCCATCGGGGATCATGATTATCTATGCCTATGTCATGGGCGAAAGCGTTGCAGCCCTGTTTTTGGCAGGGATCGTTCCGGGTATTTTGGTTGGTATCGGGTTGATGTTGGCGGTCAAGGTTATGGCCGACAAATACGATTTCCCTGTCGCAAGCCGCAAATACACATGGGGCGAACGCGGCCAAGCCAGCCTAAAGGCGTTCTTTCCGCTTTTGACACCTGTCATCATTCTGGGCGGCATATTGGGGGGTATCTTTACCCCAACCGAAGCTGCGGCTGTTGCGGTCGGATATGCCATGTTCATCGGCTTGTTCGTTCTGAAAACGCTAAAATTGCCCGACCTGTCCGACGTGTACGCACGCGCAGCCATGACATCCGCCGTGGTTTTGTTACTGGTCGGCGCCGCAATGGCGTTCAAAACGGTTGTAAGCCTAAGCCACGCGCCAGAAACCTTGGCACATTGGATCCTAAGCCTGTCGGATAACCCGCTGGTTTTGTTGTTCTTGATCAACTTGCTTTTATTTGCGGTTGGTATGTTCTTGGACGCCGGCCCTGCGATCATCATTTTGGGCCCAATCCTTGCGCCAATCTTCGTCAATCTGGGGATCCATCCCGTTCATTTCGCAATCATCATGAGCGTGAACTTGACTGTTGGTCTGGCGACACCACCGATGGGATTGGTGTTGTTTGTGGCCTCATCCGTTTCAGGCGAACGCGTTGAACGTATTGCGCGCGCCATTCTTCCATTTCTCTTGGTTGAGGTTGCGGTGATTTTCCTAATTACCTTTGTCCCAGCCATTTCCATGACCATTCCCCGTCTAACGGGGTTTGTAAACTAACCCATTGCTAACACCAGGGAGGTATTGAATGCTAAAGGGTACATTAAAGACATTGGCGACAGCAGCATTGCTGGCAACCAGTGCAATCGCGGCAAACGCGGCCGATTTCACAATCCGCGCTACCGCAAACTCGAACGAAAATGACGAAGACTATGACGGTCTGGTCGTTTTCAAAAACTATGTCGAAAGCGCATCAAACGGTGCAATCGCGGTTGAATTGTTCATCGGCACACAGCTGTGTTCAAACGGCGCAGAATGTTTGCAAGGCGTGGCCGATGGGTCCATCGATGTCTACATTTCCACATCTGGCGGTGCCGCAGGCATTTTCCCATATGTGCAAGTGCTTGACCTGCCATACCTGATGGGGGATGACCGCGTGGCAGAACATGTTCTGTCTGGCGATTTCACACGGACAATGCGTGACATGGCACTGGCGGATTCCGCGGACAAAATCCGTTTGATGACAATCGGTAACACCGGCGGCTGGCGCAACTTTGCGAACACACAGCGTCGCGTTAAAAAACCAGAGGACCTAGCGGGTCTGAAAATCCGTACCGTTGTGGCCGATCTGCCCCAAGAATTGGTAAAAGCACTGGGCGCGTCGCCAACGCCGATCCCATGGCCCGAACTGTTCACATCGCTACAAACCGGCGTTGTCGAAGGATCGAAAAACGGCATCACCGACATCATGGGCATGAAATTCCCTGATGCAGGTTTGCAATATGTCACATTGGACGGCCACGCCTATATGGGCGCATTGTGGTGGATGTCGAACGACAAATTCATGGCGATGCCTGAAAACCTACGCACCGTTGTTGTTGATGGCTTTGCCGAATTGCAACAGGCGACCTTTGCGTCACCAAAGCGTAAATCAATCCAAGCCTATGCAGATTTCGTTGCAGGTGGTGGCGATTTGTATGTTCCAAGCCCCTCAGAAAAAGCTGCGTTCAAAAACGCTGCTGCCCCTGTGTATGACTGGTTCAAAGCCAACGTAGACGGTGGTGAGAAAATCTTTAACGCATTGACAGATGCTGTTGCCGCCGCCGAAGGCGACATCAACGCAGGTCGCGCAAAAGACATTCAATAATCAAACGATGGCGCCCCAATCGGGGCGCCATTTTAACGAAACGGGTACATCCACACCCGATAATCATCAATCAGGACATGCGCTTTTTCAATCTGCTCAGGCGTCATCTTTTTAATCACTTCTTCCTGACTGATCGCCGCATCGGGGTCGCCGCCGATCGTGGACAAAACATACCACATATAGGCCCGGATCAGATCGGGGGCAGGCATTCCCAGACCGACTTCGTAATACCAACCGACACCGGATTGCGCACCAGGATGCCCTTTCATCGCGGATCGCAAATACCAATCAAACGCGCGTTCGTAATCCTGTTCAACGCCCAATCCCATCGCGTACATGACGCCAATCAATTCCTCGGCATCCGCGTTGCCCGACCGAGCGGCAGGCCACAGCGCATCACGCGCTTGTTCAAATTTGCCCTCTTCCATCAAATCGCGCGCCACTTCGATATCGGCGGACACGATCATCGGAAACGCCGTCAAAAGGGCCGCCGCACATATCGTTTTCAACATACTCTGATCCTGATTTTGTCCTGTATCTGCTTTGCGCCAGCCTATGCAGAACAGACCACTTTGTCACCGTCTGATTTTCATTATGCAGACCCTAATAAGGCAAAAATTGGCCAATTACTGTTTTATGACAAGATCTTGTCCGGCAATCAAAACATAAGCTGTGGCACATGCCACCACCACGATTTCGGCAGCGCCGACGGACAAAGCCTTGGCATTGGCGAAGGTGGTTCCGGCATGGGCAAACACCGCACCGCGGGTATTGGCGCGGATCGGATCAAAAAGCGCATCCCCCGCAACGCCACGGGGCTATGGAACATCGGTCACAAATCCATTCGCAATCTGTTCCACGACGGCCGATTAGAGGTCAGCGACCTTTATCAAAACGGATTCAATTCCCCTGCCGAAGAATGGCTGCCCGACGGATTAGACACCATCGTCGCGGCCCAGGCAATTTTCCCCTTGGTTGCGCAATTTGAAATGGCGGGAAACCCCAAAGAAAACGAAATTGCAGGCGCTATTCACGACCGCATTGATGCCGCGTGGCCCATCTTGGCCAAACGCGTGCGCGTTATTCCCGAATATGGACAAATGTTTGTGGATGCCTTTGATACAATCGACACCGCCGATCAGGTGACAATCGTCGAAATCGCAATGGCTTTGGGGGATTTCATCAATCTTGAATGGCAAAGCTATAATACGCCTTATGATGATTTCGTGGCCGGAAAATCCGCGCTGCCCGATGCGGCGGAACGCGGGCGTGGGTTGTTTTTCGGTCGCGCCAATTGTGCGTCGTGTCATTCAGGGCCGCTGTTTACCGATCAGGGTTTCCATGCGCTTGGATTGCCGGCCTTTGGACCCGGTCGGACACGACGCTTTGATCCGATCCCACGCGATGTTGGGCGTATGGGCAAAAGCGACGATTTGGCAGATGCCTATCGGTTTCGCACACCGTCATTGCGGAACGTGGCCATGACCGCCCCCTATGGCCATAACGGGGCCTATCCGACCCTAGAGGGCATTATTCGCCACCATGCAGACCCCAGCGGCATGCGCGCGAAATGGACCCGCGACATGGCAAACCTGCCTGATGTGCCTTGGCTGTCAGAAATTGATTTCGTGATCCAATCAGACACCCGCGAAATGGCGCGTCAAGCGGCCAAAATCGATATCACCCCCGTGACGTTATCCGACCAAAACGTTGCTGATTTGGTTGCCTTTCTTGAAACTTTGACCGACTATAACGCAACGAACCGCCCCTTGGGCCGCCCCAATCGCGTGCCCAGCGGTTTAAGCGTTGATTGAAAGGAAACGCCATAATCGACCTATACACATGGACCACACCAAACGGCCGCAAGGTTTCTATTTTGTTGGAAGAACTGGGCATCGATTACACTGCGCATGCAATCGACATCGGCAAGGACGAACAATTCGCCCCCAATTTTTTGGCATTTTCCCCCAACAACAAAATCCCCGCGATCTTTGATACCCAAACAGGCACCAGTGTGATGGAGTCGGGTGCAATCTTGCTCTATCTCGCGAAAAAATATGGGCGGTTTTTGGGGACGGGCGACAATTATTGGTCAATGATGGAATGGTTGATGTGGCAAATGGGAGGTTTGGGCCCAATGTTGGGCCAAGTCCATCATTTTGTAAAATACAACAAAGGCGTGTCGGATTATGCCGAAACAAGGTTTTCCACCGAAGCCAAGCGGCTGTATGGCGTTTTAGAAAAACGCTTAGACGGCCGTGATTACGTTGCCAATGAATACACCATTGCAGACATGGCAATTTGGCCGTGGGTGTCACGGTTCGAATGGCAAGAGATTGACCTGACGCAATATCCTAACGTCCTG
>Ga0182093_1017534_pt1 | contig 20070 bp, 14 predicted proteins | sample 041ome_21_FD_127776 | JGI IMG/M metagenome (GOLD analysis project Ga0182093, IMG submission 127776) | Metatranscriptome of coastal salt marsh microbial communities from the Groves Creek Marsh, Georgia, USA - 041411BS metaT (Metagenome... | ecosystem: Environmental > Aquatic > Marine > Intertidal...
CGTCTTTCGCTTTTCCAATCTCCTCGCTCGTCATCAACAAAATCTGCGGGTTGTTCTCAACCACCCAATCCAAACGTTTCACGTCTCGCAAAACCATTTTCCATTCAATCGCCGCTTTCGTGATCTCCTTAAAGCTTTTCTCCAGAACCACCTCCGGTTTTTTCCAAAGCATCGCGTTCACGTCGCAATTCGGGAATAATATCTTCATCCGATCCAATCGATCGACGAGCGATTCGGAATTTTTCTTCTTCTTTTCATCATCCTCCAGCCTCTCTTCCATCATCATCTCATCCTCCAACCGCATCTCCGCCAACACCCCGCCTCCTAACTCTATCAATCGTTTCAGCATCTCTCGGTCTTTCACTCCTCTCGTTTGCCAAAATTTCGTCAGGCTTTCCGTTTCTTCGTCTTTTTGCGGCTGAGGAAACATCCACGCGTTTTGTTGGACCAGTCGGTCGAAATTCGTGACCCGTCTTCTTTGTTTTCCATCATTCGTCGTCTCATCGTTTTCATCGTCATCGGAAGACACGGAAGAAGAAGAAGACGCGGAACTCTTCCTCCGAAACCTGGTGCTTCTTTTTCTGCGAGAAGAACTCGTTTTCGACCTAAAAGACGCGACGAAAAGGACGAGTTGTGTTGCACAAAGATGATGTGTTTTGTGCATTTTAACTGAGGAATTTCCCGCAGAAATCAACTCTTAAGAAGAAGACTTTGATGATGCGGACGCTTTCGTCATCGTCGGTCTCACGCTTTATGAGAAGCAGAGGAAGAAGAAGCGCGACGACGACGACGACGACGACGACGACGACGCACGCCGTCATCGATCATCCTCCGTCTTTGAATGCGAGCACTGCTGCTCGAAATGCACCGTTATTGGATTACTTGGTGTACACCTTTCCATCGCTTCTTTGCGCTTCGCTCGGGTACTGGCAACTCCAACGGAGAGAAGAAAAACTGCTCAAAATGAACGCGCGAGCGGCGGCGTTGCACCGCGAACCGTTGCAGTCTCTCTCAGAGGTGACGGAAACGACGGAGGAGTTTCGAAGGGTTCGCGTGGAAGGCGAGATGATAAAGAATTCGATTCGAGTCGGACCGAAAGTGAGAACGTCGGAGGTTTCGAACAACGAGAAAATAGCCGGGTACGATTTAATCACGCCGATGAGAGAGAAGAGAAACAAAAACGCGAGAAGGAAAGGGGTCTGGCCATTTGGCGGCGGTGGTGGTTCGAACGACGACGTAAACGACGACGATGTCGTCGCGCTCGTGAATAGAGGTTTCGCCGAACGCGCGTTTGAGGACGCGAAAGGCGGAATGTGTTTGAAGACGATCGGGGTGGTGAAAAAAGGAGATATGAAAGGGTATTTCACGCCGGAAAATGTGCCGGAGAAGAACGTTTGGCATTACGTGGACGTGAGAGGGATTGGGGAGTATTTGGGATTAGTCGTAGGCGGGGGGAGTAGTCATAGCAGTAGTATCGCAACTCTCGGGAAAGATGAGAATTTGAACGAAGATAAAAAGGAAAAGGGGTTCGTGCCGTACGTTCAATTAATCAGGCCGATTGGCACGACCACGTCGACGTCGTCGCAGCAGCCAATACCAGTCGCCGAGGAAGAGTTGATGAAGTTTTCCGTCCTTCCCGAGCAGCACATGAATTATTCCATGACGTGGTTTTCACTTTCCGCGGTGACGTTAGGGATGGCCTCGTTCGCGTTGTTGAAGAAGAAGAAAGTCCCAAAGTTGTGAAAAAAGAGTTGTTATTCGTGCGTTCTAAAGAAGCCAAGAAGAAGCTTTCATACATTCGTATTATGGATTTTTAAAGTTCTACTACTGGTACCTTTCTATTTTTCATGGGATCCAAACGTTTGCACAGAAACTTGTTCCAACGCGCTTAGCGAAGGAGGTCCCCCTTCACCATCACCTACTTCCACATCTACCCACACCTCCTTCACTGGACCGCCGCCGCACGCGTTCGGCATCTCGTGCTCCAAATCCGTACTAATCGCTCTCGCTATTTCTCCGAATTCGCCGTGGACGTTGATTTGGTCTCTGGAACTGTACCCAAAATGAGTAGAATCCATCTCCCATCGTTTGGCATCCGTAAACTCGTCCGTCGTCGTCGAAACTACTGTCGTTTCCCCTACTTCTACGTCGTTATTTCCCATTTTCACCAAAATACGTTTCGCGAACGGATCTTCTAGCTTGTATCTCACGTTAAATAACCCAAACATAGCTAAGGAGCTCAAACAGGAAAGTAGGCACGCGTACGCGAGAACCCAAATTTTGGTCGATTCCGATGGATTTGTTGTTCCGTCTTCTTCGTCGCGCAACATGCTCGTCACTAAATTCGCGTAATACGGCCCCCAAAACATCGGGTGGACGAAAATATACACCCTCGCAAACGCTCTGGTAGCAATTGGCGTGCGATAGGTCTTAATCAATCTCAAATTCTCCCACGCTGTCATGCACGTCGTCAAATAATTCCTCAATCTCGCCGCCTCGTTACCGGGAAAACCGACGTACTTCAACTCTTCCGTGCACATGCTCAACTTGTTAAACGCACTCAAAACGTCATCGCACAACCTCGAGTGCATCTTCATCGCCTTCATTTTCGCCTCTCTCCCTTTAACCGTGTTCAAATGCATCAATCTGTGCGCGCTTCTCATGCACAACACGTCCCTCGCGTTCGATATTAAATCGACGACTATCAATCGAACTTTATCCGCGTGGCCTTTCGGGAGTAACATCCGACCTCGTTCTTTCCGCGTTGTGTTGCTTTTTTGACTTCCTATTAAGTGCCCGGGCGCGTACCAATCCCAGTCGCGATGTCCGTAAAAGTACGACACCAAAGTCGCTTTAAACGTCGCCACGTGTTCCAGCGCTCTCTCTCTTCTCTTGAACGCCTCGGACAAACTCGACGTCAGAGGGAAGATAATCACAAAGCTAATAACCGCCCAAGAGACGTTCGCGGCTAATCGATGTCCGTTCACTTCGTATAAACTGAACGTCAAAACTGAGGCCGAGGAAATCATGCACAATATGAAACTTTCCAGGGTGAGCACGTGTTCCAGAGTGACTCTCAGCGACGAGACGAACTGTAACGCGGACGCGTTGAGTGAAAAGAAACATCTCTGAAACTTTGAATTTCCCCCGAGTGCGTTGTTGTCATCGTCATCGTCATCTTGTTGGAACGAATTTGGTCGCGAAAACCGTTCCATGGCGAGAAGCATCGACGACGACATCGTTTTTGGTTTCAAAGCGCCACTTTTATCGGGTTTCTTCATCCTCTTTCGCGATGAATATACGCGATTCCCCTGCGAAAGAAATGGAGAAATTTCGATTGGAAATCCACACTTCGGCGGCGTAGTAGTATTGAACACACAAAGAACGCGGCAATAATACGCCATCGCTTTTACGCAAACAACAGCACCAATACTGTACGAATCATGGCGTCTGGAGGTACGATCCATTACAAGTTCAAATCTCAAAAGTCCTACGACACGGTCACCTTCGACGGCGTCTACATCTCCGTCGCGAATTTGAAACAACTCATAGCGGAGAAGAAAGGCTTGGACAAAGAAGGCACCGCGGAATTGTTACTCACGAACGTCACCGAGGATGGTAACAACAAAGGAGTAGGTCAAGATTTAACCGACGACCAAAGTTTAGTGTGGAAAAACGCGTCGATTATCGTGAGGAGAGTCCCGAAAGCGATGGGGAAAACCATCGGCGATGCCCAAGAATTGAAGGAAGAAAAGAAGCGGATCTACGTGAAACCACCGGACGCGGCGACGCTGAACATGGCGCAACAAGCCGCGAACAGAAACAGAAGGAACATGCTCACGGCGAAAAGAGAGAAAAGGGAACGGATGAAGAAAATGAGAGAAGGAGAAGGAGAGGATTTGGACAACGCGGACGACGACTTGGACAACGAGGAAGAAGCGTTGAAAGAAGAGAAGGACATCAAAGATTTAATCGCGAACGAGACGAAACAATGGGACGCGGAAAGACTTCAAGCACGGAACGCGAAGATTGTGTCCAAAGCGGCCGGGAATCAACCGATGCAAAGGCAAGGAATCGCGACGAGGAATAACGCGGCACCGGTGGTGTCGCAAGGCGTGCAATTGGCGAAGGAGATGCAAGCGAATAAAATTATGCACCAGAGTTACGTGAGAGCGGACGGGGCGGGGGTGCCGGGGCCGGGGTACGTGTGTAAACGGTGTAACGTGCCGGGACATTGGATTCAAGATTGCCCGCAAGGGAAAGATGCGAACGTGGAAGTGGTGAGGATGAAAACGGCGTATGGGATTCCGCAGAATAGGTTGGAAGGGACGGATACGGGGGTTTTGGTCGGGCCGACGGGCGAGAGCGTGGAGATGAAAGCGGACGAGACGGAGTTCGATCGCATGATGGGGTTTTTAACCGGTAAAGAAGAAGATGAGGATGACAAGATGTTGATGATTGGTGATAAAAAAGATGGCGAAGAGGAGAATGCAGGTAACGAAGGAGAACAGCACCCTTTTTCGCCGGCGACAGCCGGAGTCCAATCGCCGACGATGGCGCCTCCGCCGGGCGGTCCTCCACCAGGCGGACCTCCACCGCTTCCAATGGGGCCTCCGCCATCCACCGCGGAAACGAGAGAAGAGAGAGACAAAAAGCGCGCGGAGGAGAAAGCGGCGGCGAAAGAACGGTTCGTGAACATGTCGCCGGAAGAGGTGATGAACATGGATCCGGCGGAGATGGAAAAGTTGATGGCGCTCATCGGCGACGACGAGAACGATGAGATGATGAAGATGGGAGATGGAGGTGGTGGAGGTGGTATGCCGCCGCCTGGTATGCCGCCACCGCACGCGCAGCGGTATCGTCGGGGTCCCATGGGAGGATTCCCATCCCTTGGTGGTGGTGGTTATAACAACGCAGTCATCGTAACGGAACCGAAGATAGACATGACGCCGGAAGAGGAAGAAGAAGCGGACAGAATGTTGAAAACAGGCGATTTTAGCTCGATAGAAGCGATGTTGAAAACCTTTGGGTGCACGCCAGAACAAATCGAACACTTGATGAAGACGCAACCGTCGTTTCCGAATCCATTTTATGGCGGCGGACCGCCGGGCGAAAGAAGGCAATTTGCCGGTCCAAGACCGTGTTACGCGTACGCCAAAGGCGAGTGTTTCCGGGGCGATCGGTGCAAATACTGGCACGATCCTTCGATTCCAGCGCCGGACCGCTCGAAACAAATCGGCGAAGGCGGTCCGTGTTGGGCCTTTGCGCAAGGACGATGTTTTCGAGGCGACTCGTGCAGATTTTCGCACGACCCGAGCATTTTACCCAAGGATTTAGAAAACAATCCGTTTCGAAACGCGGGCGTGCAAGACGGACCGCCGCCGACGCAATTTGGCGGCAATGGTGGCGGCGAGGACGGAGGAGGACCGTCAGAGTTTGGTGGTCGAAAGCGCGTGCGAGAAAACTCCAGAGATCGATTCGAAGACACTATTCAACGAGACGACTCGCGAGAAGGTCGTCCGAGCTCGCGAGGAGGGTACGACAATCCACCAAGAAGAGGTAACTCGCGCGACCGCGGTGCTCCTCCGTTCCGATTCGGCGCGGAGCAACAACCATCCGGTCCACCTCTCGACCATCAGCAAAGAGGTCGCCGCATGCCGCCCGGTCCTCCTCCGGGATCCAAACGTACTCGCGACGATTCGAGAGAACCCGGAGGAAGCCGACCGCCGAGCAGAGACGGAGGTCGACCGCCGGAGGCGAAACGCTCCAGACGAAACGAAGATAACGACGCCACGCAGCATCAAAACGGACAACAAGGTGGTGGTGGTGGATTCGTCGAAGGTTTTCGAGGAGGAAGAGGAGGAGGAAGAAGAGGAGGAGGAGGAAGAGGTCGCGCGCCGCCGCCTCCAGCCTCCCAAGGAGGCGGCCAAAGAGGTAGTCGTAGCATCCGAAATAGATTGACCCGATAATAATACACAAAAGTAAAACGAATATACAACTTGAGCACACCACACCACACCACGCAATAATAATACATAAACGGCGATGAAATATGCGTACGCGCACGAAAACTTCCTCACTTCCCACCTTCTGTGTTTTGCATAACACAAACAAAAATGGGTCAGTGCGTTTCCCAACCGCTTGTGCTCGACCAAGCAGCGCAAGAAGAAGAAACAGAAGAAACAGAAGTCAAAATTGATCTCCGCAAGGACGAACTTTTGCTCTCCCCTCGAGGTTTGCACGGTGTCTTCGACGGCGTGTACGTCGATCCGAAACTTCTGTCGAAACAGTTGAAGCATTTTCGCGTTGAAATCCAAAAGAAAAAACTGGCGCCGTTTTGGCCCGCGGAAGACGAGGAGACCGAAAAGAGCTTCGAGTTCTGCCCGATATGCGCGTGTTACTACAGAAGCGTCAATGTGACGAAGTGTTGCCAGTTTAAACTGTGCTCGGAGTGCCACGCGAGAAACGTGAACGGATTTCTGTTTAGTTTTAAAGCTTCCCAAGAGAACAACAACAACAAGAAAGGTCAACGCGCGAAACCGACGTGCGTGTGCTGCAGGAAAGAAGACTACAAGGTGTCGTATCGAGGCGTGCAGACGAGGAAAGAGCGAGAGCAAATCGAGAAAGAGCAAAAACAGGTCGAGATATCTTTGGAGCGCGCGAAAGTTGGCGTCGAGGAGGAGACGAGGCGGCGGCAATCTTTGACGCGGGAGGGAAAAGGCGACGGAGGGGAAGTGCCGAAAGGATGGGAGGAAGAGTTCAGAATGGCGAGGTTAGCGGAGGAAGGTGGGAGCCCGAGAGCGAGAGAGGAAGTCGCGGAGAGGAGTTTTGGTAGGGTAGCGTGGGATAGTAACGGTAGAAATAGTAGTAGTGCTTCGTCGTTGACGCCAAGCCAGAGGATTTCGTTGCTCCGGGGGAGAAGCGAAATGTTTTCGGAAATGTACGACGCTTTGTTCGACGACGACGAAGATAGAGGGAGTCAGAGAAGTCGGAGAAGTTTGGATTTGGGTTCAAGAAGGAATTCACAAGACTTTCGAAGGAATTCGGAAGAGTTCTATCGGCGAGGCGTGCTTCCGCCGTTCGAGTCGGCTGAGAACGCGACCAACGCGGCCATCACCACTGGTAACGCTCGACAACAGCAACAACAACAACAACAACAACACTCACGCCGTTTAGTGCAAGACTTTCGAAACATGGTGTTGGAAGAACTTTACCTGTCAGAAGCGATTTATAGAAGTATGCTCGACGTCCACGAAGACGAAAGTGAAGGGGAAGTTCATCAACACCAAATCGGCAACCTCGAGGAAGGATATGAAAATAACAGCGAAACCGAAGAAGCGTCCGATGTGGGGGAAGAGGCGCCGAATGGAAGAGAAAATAACGAGGACAGAGAAGAAGTAGATGATGATGATGATGAAGAAGAAGAAGATGATGACGGCGGGACGACGAGAGACGCCTCCTCGGAGGACGAAGCGTAATAATAGAGAAGTAGATGTCTACGTAGAGGTTCGATTTGAAGTTATCTGAGCAAAAAGTAAGCACTCTTAATGGCACTCCTCGTGACTCTGGCCGCGAGGTTCGCAGTTGCACCACCACCACCACCGCCGCCGCCGCTTGCCTTCTTCGAGCGCTTGGCGATTTCTTTCTTCGCCGATACCGGTTCCTCTTCCCTCTTCACTTTCGTCGTCGTCGTCGTCTTCTTCTTCGCCTCCTTCGGATCCGCGCCGTTGCTGCCACTCGTAGTATTCGCTACCTTCTTCTGCCTCGCCGCCACAAACGCGGTCGTTCTCCCGCCAACTTCGCAAAAGCTAATCTTCTCCCCGTTCGCCATCTTCGCGTTTTGATTCTTCCCCCACCGGTGATGAAACAACCAATCGCTCGGAAACCGTCCGGAATCCGCGTCGCTTTCCACCGCCACTCTCGTCACGTCAAACATCGCCTCCCGCAAACTCCGCATCGCCTCTCCATTCAACTCGCTCGCTTTCACCTCCGGATGAATTTTCGCTCGATACAACATCTCGTCCGCCATCCAGTTCCCGACCCCGCACGCGACGCTTTGATCCAACAAAACGGTCTTAATCGCCGCGTTGCGTCTCCTAAAAATCTTCTCAAACTCCGTCTCCGAAATCCTTTCTAAATACGGATCAAATCCAAGCTTATTCACCGGTGCCGATTTCCTCGGACACTCGTTTCTCACTTGCACTCGTCCAAACCGTCTCGGGTCGGTATACGCCAAGCACTTCTCTCCTCCCGAAAACTCCAACACAAACTTATAAAACTTTGGCGGCCAACTTTCCTGGTCGACTTTAAACTCCACGTACTTCAACGGCCGTTCGCCTTTCACCGAGAACGCCCCGGTCATCCCGAAGTGGAACAAAACGAACGACTCGCCTTCGAATTCGAGCCATCCTTGTTTGCCTTTCCTGTGCGTGTTGAGTAAGCGTTTGTTCAGGACTGCTTTCTTGAACATTTCCTCCCCGATATCTTTGAAACATTTCTCGTCCAAAACGCCGGTTTCAGCGGACGGGAAGATGACGTTCGTGCAGATTTTGTTCACGCAGTGCGCGTGGACGAGTTTACGCGCGTGTTCCACCTCCGGGAGTTCCGGCATTTTCTCTCGCTCCTTCTTTGCGTTAAGAAGTTGTTGCGAAAAGAAATGACGTCAGACTTTTAACTGTTTTTCCCCAACAAGTAAAGAAATCAAATCATCGTTAAAGGAGGAGGAGGAGGCGACGGAGAAAGAATGCGCTCGTCTCTTCCGTCCTCGAGGAAAGTGTGCGTCCCAAAACGGGCGGTTTTTGTCCAAGGACGGCGTAAACGACTGCAGAAACACCCGAAGGAGGAAAGAAGGAAGTGTAACGCATTCTGGGGAAACAAAGATAAGGACGACAAGAAGAACAAAAGCGTAGTAGACCCGTTGTTGAAGAAACTGAAAGGCGCGGTGAACGAAATCGAAACCGAGGAAGAGCTGAACGAATATCTCGCTCGAAACGGCGAACAGATGACGGTGGTGAAAATCGCGACGAGCTTTTGCGGACCGTGTAAACTGATGAAACCGAAATTTGATCTGTTCGCGGAGAACTACTCGGACGCGCTGTTTTTGTACGTGTTGAGCGATAAGAACGAAAAGACGAAACAGTTATCGGACATGTTGAAAGTGAGCGAAGTGCCGTCGTTTAGGTTTTTTAGAAGCGGGGAACAGGTGTGGCAATACGCCGGGGCGAACGAAAAGATATTGAGGATGACTATAATAGATAACTTGCAAGACGGGGAGAAGCGATAGAAGAGAGAGACGCGCGGCGGAGGAGAGAAGGAGAGAGAGATTGAGAGATTCGGCGGCCGAGAACGCGGTTGACCGGATCTCTTCTCTTTGCTGCGAAGTTTCGCTAAACGTGTTGTTTCTTTTATTATTACAGTGCTGTACTACTACTATATTTACAATCTATTATTGTTTGCGTAAACGCAAACGCAAACGCTATTCCCATCGTTCGCTCCGCTATTAAAGACATTTTAAACGCTCTCATCTGTTGGATATTTACGCTGATATATCGTCGTTCGGCAAAGGTAAAAGAATATCAGGAAGAAGAATTCACGAACTGCATCATTCTTTCCGCAACTGTTTGCCACTTCGCGTCGAGCATCACGTCGTGCGCTAAGCCTTCGATGAGGTTCGCCTCGACGTGCCAAAACTCCGCGGTTTCGCGCACGCCTTCCTCGTCGACGACGTAATCGTCTTTGCCCCCGATGACGAGCACTTTCTCTTTACCCTTTTGTCGTCCCTTACTTTTATCTACAATCGGCAACTCCTCGTTCAGCTTTTTCAAATCCAATAATCTCGCTTTGCTCGAATCGTTGATCAAACGCATGTACTTTTCGATATCCTTCTCCTCGACTTCCTCGGAAAAGAAACACTCGCGACAGGATTTAGGATCCGCCCCGAACTGTTTGCTGATAAACGCGTAGGTAATTTTCATCGACTTCCACAAATCCTTCTTCAAAAATCTCTTGACCATCTCCGAATTCCCGGTAGGTGGCACGGACGCGAGTAATATCATCCCGTCAAACAACTTTGCCTCTTTTACGCGTTCGTCGTCGTCTGAATCCTCGGCGAAGACTTTCTGCGCGATTAATCCGCCGAAAGAGTGCCCGACGACGAAAACTTTCTCGTACTTTTTCCTTCCGCGTATATATTTCGCGTACTCTCGAACGTCCTCCGCGTGTCTCTCGAGCGTCCCGGCGACATTTCCTCCATCTTTCTTCATCCCGCTCTCGCCTTGCCCTCGAAAATCCATCGCAAACACATCCACATTTTGTCCATCATCAGCGTTTTCATACCCAAAATAGTCAAAGAAATGTTCAAGATAACACCATTTCGCGTGGTACGATCCGTGTAACAGTATCAGAGCTACGTTATTTCCTTTTTTCATCCTTTCTATCGCGCTCATCTCGATGCCATCGGATGTCACGTATCCATTTTCTTTTATTAAAGAACACCACCACCATCCCCTAATTCTTGTTACAGGTGTTGTTTTCCCAACGCACCTCCTCCTCCTCCTCGCGTCAAAATCACACAAAGTCGTCGCAGAATAAAGAGCAGCACTCCTCGCCGCAGCACAGAGCAAAGTTCCTCCTCTCGTCGTGGTAAAAGTCATATCGTAAAAGTCGTCGTCGTCGAAAAGAGAAAGAAATCTTTAGAGAGTACGTCGTGACTTCGTCTTCTCTCATCAATCAGAGTGCGCTTGCAAAATCCCCTACTCGTACTACGACTAAAATCTCTCGTGTCTTTTGTACGGAGACTTTTTAAAATTTATAAACCCTAAACAAACCCTAAATATTTGACGTCAAAAACCGATCTCTTTTCTTTCACGTTTCTCCGCAGAAAACACTTTAGACGTGAGAAGACGTAACCATCATGGCGGCGGCAGTCTTAACGACTCCAAAAACGAGCAGTCGTCGCGGTGAGAGTGCGAAAAGCACGACATCTGCGGCTGGAATTCTCGCGTTACTCGAAGAACCGCAAGATGTCCTCAAAGTCCACGGCTTACGAATGCTCAACGATTACGCCATGCGCACGAGCTGGCACGAAGTCGCGAGCGCGATCGAAATCATCGAAGGGATGCACGAGGACGAGTTTTTTTCGCACAGAGATTTAGCCGCGCTGGTGGCGAGCAAGGTGCGCAGCTTTTCTTTTCGTTCGTATTGTAAGAGAGAGAGAGAGTAAAGTTGCGTTCGGTGATCTTCTTTATGTGCGTAAAGAGATGAGACGTTTTTGAACGACGCGCGAGATCTGATCTTGCGAGTCGCTCTTACGAATAAGAAGAGGGAAAATTTTCATCGCCAAATCGCTGCTCTTTTTTTCTCTCCTTAAACGCTTTTCATTCTCGTCCACTCTTTCCTCGCGACGATATAAAACTCACGCAACAAATATGGTTTTTCACGTACAGGTATTCTACCACTTGGGCGACTTGGAGGACGCGCTCTCGTACGCGTTGGCCGCCGGGAAACTCTTCGACGTGGCGGAGAAGAATTCTGATTTCGTGGACACGGTTTTGGCGAAAGCGATCGATACGTACGTGGAGAAGAGGCAGAGAGGAGGTACGGTAGTGAGCGAGGCGGCGGCGGAGGCGATGGAAGAAGGCGAAGAAGAAAGAGGAGAGGCTTTCGACGTTTCTATCGACCCTCGATTGGAATCCATCGTCGATAGAATGTTTGAAAAGTGCCACGAGGAAAAACAGTGGACGCACGCGGTTGGCGTGGCGTTGGAGTCGAAACGGTTAGACGCGTTGGAAAAAGCGATATCGAGAGCGGAGCAACCGGAGGTTGTGTTATCGTACGCCACGAAGGTTAGTCAGACGTTGGTTATGCAGAAATCGTTTCGCGCGGAGGCTTTGGCGTTGTTGGTGAAGTTGTACGAGACGCTCGATTTCGACGAGCCGAATTATAACGGCGTGTGCCAGTGTTTGGCGATTTTAGAGGACGATAAGCGATGCGCGGACGTTTTGTTATCGTTGGTGAAATCTTCGGACGAGCGAGACAATTTACAGGCGTACCAAATCGGGTTCAATTTGTTCGAGATGGATTTGAGAAATTTTTTGAGCGGCGTCGCCAATTTAGTCGTCTCGGCGTCTTTGGCATCCAAGCAAACGCCAATCAAAGATGGTCAAGAACAGAAGGAGGCGGATAAACAAGCGCGCACGAACTCGTTGGTGTCAATTTTGAGAGGCGAAACGCCCGCAAAGTTGTACTTGGAATTTTTGAAAACGAAATCGCACGGCGACCCGGCGTTGGTGGAGAAGTTAAAGAAAGCCGTCGAAGGGAGAAACTCTGTCATGCACGGCTCGGTGGTGTTTGCAAACGCCATGAGCAACTGCGGAACCACGAGCGACGCGTTTTTGAGACAAAACTTGGACTGGTTATCGAGGGCGACAAACTGGGCGAGGTTTTCAGCCACCGCCGGCGTCGGCGTCATCCACCGCGGTCGCGCCGAAGATTCGAAACAGTTGCTGTCGCAACTGTTACCGGCCCCGAGTCCGTACACGTTAGGTGGTGCGTTATACGCCATGGGTTTGATGCACTGCGGGCGCCCTCATTGCGGAGAGGCGTCGACGTTCATCATCGAACGTCTTCGCGCGGCGAATAACGAAACCGTGCAACACGGCGCGTGTTTAGGCATAGGTTTGAGTAGCTACGGGAAATCAGAGTTAGATGCGGAGTGCATGATGGAACTCTTTAGAGTTTTGCGAAGCGACAGCGCCGTGGCCGGTGAAGCCGCAGGTATCGGATTAGGTTTTGTTTTGGCCGGTTTGCGCAAAAACCCGAGTGAAAACTCTGGAAACAAGAGTCTCCACGATAACTGGACGAGAGACATGCTCGCGTACGCGAGAAAGACATCGCACGAAAAAATAATTCGTGGATTAGGTTTAGGTCTCGCGTGCGCGTTTGCCACGTGCGAGGAAGACGCGGATGCGATCATTGAAGACGCATTAGGCGACGGCGACGCGTTGATTCGGTACGGCGGATGTCAAATTATTGGCTCCGCGTACGTCGGCACCGGGAACAACGACGCCATTCGAAAACTCTTACACGTGGCCGTCTCGGACGTCTCGGACGACGTTCGCCGATGTGCCGTCATGTCCATCGGTTTTGTGTTAACGAACAACCCGGAACAGTGCGTTCGCGTCGTGCAACTCTTATCGGAATCGTACAACCCGCACGCGAGGTACGGCGCGGCTATGGCGGTCGGCATCGCCTGCGCCGGTACTGGTAACGTCAACGCGGCGAAATTATTAGAACCTATGAGAAGAGACAAAGTCGATTTTGTCCAGCAAGGCGCCGCTATCGCGTCTGCGCTAGTCTTGGTCCAACAACCGGAAGATCGCTTGTCGAAATTCCGCGACGAGATGCAAAAAATGAGCGCGGATTCGAGCGAAACGACCATGTCGAAAATGGGCGCAATCATGGCATCGGGCATCTTAGATTGCGGTGGACGCAACTGCACGATTTCTTTGAAATCCAGAGCCGGTCGCCCGAGAATGACGTCCACCTTAGGCGTATTGGTCTTCACCCAATATTGGTACTGGTTTCCGTTTGGTCACTTTCTCTCCATCGCGACCATCCCGACGGCGTTCATCGGCGTCGACAAAACCTTACAAATGCCGCATTACGAGTGCGTTTCCAACGCCAAGCCGTCCTTATTCAAATACGCGGATTACCTCTCCGACGAAAAAGACAAGAAAACGACCGAGGTGAAGAAAGCCGTTCTCTCGACGACGAAGAAAGCGCAAAAGTTGCTCAATGAGAAAAATGTAAAAAAAATGAACAAAGACGCGGAGAGCATGGACGCCGACGATAACGTCCCGTCTCGCCCGCAATCCAGAGCCGCAAAAGACGACAACGAAATGGACGCGACCGCTACCACCACCACCACCACCGCTGAAGGAGAAAAAGAAGGAGAAGAAAAAGAAGGAGAAGAAGAAAAGAAGGAGGACGAACCGGAACCGGAGTTTGAAATCTTAACCAACCCGTCGAGAGTGACCCCGCAACAAGAAAAGTTCATCTCCTTCGACCCAGCCGCGCGATTCGTCCCGTGCGAATCCTCGACGACCACCACCACCACCACCACCATCAAAGAAAAATCTCGCGTCGGCCGCGGTTTTGTCGTCTTAAAAGACCAAACGCCGGAAGAGGAGGTGTTTTACGTCGAGTTGGCGTTTCAAAAAGCCGAAGTCGACGCGCAAGCCGGAAACGCCGCGAACGCCGGCGCAGGAAACGACGACGACGACGAACCCGCGCCGCCGGAGGAGTTCGACTTCGACGAAGACGATTAGAACTTTAGAGAGAGAGAGAGAGAGTTTTCAGAGAGAAGTGTAATAAACCGATTCTATACTAATCGAGTAGTACTATATTTAAAGGCAACTTTTCCTCATTTATTCAAATCACAACACGAACAAACATGCAACACACACAAGCGACGTCCGCGTACAACGACGTGAAGTTCACCTCCTCGAAGGACAACGACACCACCGCAAACGGCTTTTCTCATCACACGGGAAGTACTCGCCTCGAACTGAAACGAATAATCAAACCAAAGTTATTGGATTTCGAATACGCGTTGTGGCAGATGCGCTTGCTTCTCACCCACGGGCCGAAGAAAATCTACCGGCACTGCGAGTACAGGAAACAAACGAAAAACCAATGGGCGAGAGACGACCCGACGTTTTGCGTTTTGTCGTGCATTTTTGTCGCTCTGTGTGCGATTGGGTATTGTTTTATGTACGAGACGAGAGGGATTGTGAGAGGGTTGTGGGTGATTACGTCGGCCGTGTGTTTCGATTATATCGGGTGCGGGTGCGCGATCGCGACGGCGTATTGGTTCTTGGCGAACAGGTTTATGACGACGAGAACGAGAAGAGGAGGGAGTAAAAATAGCGATGGAAGTAGTATGAGTAGTAATAATAACGTGGAATGGCTGTTCGCGTTCGACGTGCACTGCAACTCGTTCGTGCCGCTGTTTGTCGCGTTGTACCTCGGGCAGTTGATTTTGAGCCCGCTGTTATCTCAGAGAGGGTTTATTTGCGCGTTGTTGAGCAACATTTTGTACGGGTTGAGTTTGAGTTATTATCACTACTGCCAGTTCGTTGGGTTTAACTCGTTGCCGTTTTTGGAGCGGACGGAGTTTTTGTTGTACCCGGTGGTTGGTTTAGTTTTGTTAGCGATTCCGTTGAGTGCGATGCAGTTCAACCCGACGAGGTGGGTGTTAAGTTGGTATTTCGGCCCCGACGTTTTGAAGTAAAAATGACGACGATTTTGAGAGAGAGAGAGAGAGAGAGTAAAAATGGTTGAATGGCGGTTGAATAATAATTACATTAATGGTACTCTCATCTACTAAAAACTAACTCGAAACCGGATGACATACGTCCGACGATATCCGAGATCGAAGATGGTAATACAAATGTTTCCCACCACCACCCCCAATGGTAAAACTCCCAACCCCTAACCCTAACAAAATGCTCACAAAGACGCCAAAATTCAAACTCATCACGCACAGCATGAGTATATACGAGACAGACGCGTGCGCTACGTACTTCGCCGTGTGCTTCAACACCCTCGCGTTCGAATAATGCTGATCTTTAGGAAGCGCATTAGTCGTGTTGTTGTTGTCTTTTAAACTCTCGTACGCCGAATTCGACGCGTTCACACTCGCACCAAACACTACTTCTTCTTTTTTCCTCACAAACGCGATGTATTCTTGCACGTACGCCAACGTAAACGTAAACAAAAGAACGCAAAAGTATTCGAATCCGGTGTTGGATTGGAAACGAAACAAGGTGACATTTCTGCTGAAATCAAAGTTTATCGGCATCGAAGAGGAAGAAACAGAGGACCCAGTGGCAGCGGCACGCATCATCATCTCGTTTCCTTGGGTTTCGTGATGGTAATGCGCGTGTTGCGACATTAGTGTGATAGTATTCTCTTAATGCGTAGATATAATGGAGAATTTTCTCCATTTCAAAGCAGAGAGAACGGATTGGATTGAGAACGTAAGTTCTTCACAGAGAGAGCGTCAGAGAGCGTCAGAGCGCATCGAGCAGAGCGCAAAGTGAGAGGAAAGACGAGCGAGTAAAGATGGAGGACGAAGACTACGATGAAAATCATCAATCGTCTCCGTTACGATTGGCGAGACATCTGACAAGTTTAGCGCACGAATTCCTGAATTCCTTGAACCCGTTGCACGCTATTCTCGCGCTCGAAACGACGTTCCAGAACCCTCAAGCGAAATTTCCATCGTCCATGAACATCGAGGAAGTGAAGAATCGTAAACTGATAGGGTCGATTTTAAACGCAATCACGGAAAATCAAGCCGAGGCGAAGAGGCATCTGGAATTCGGGAAAGTGGTTTTAAAAGACCACGCGAGGTACGAAGTTTTGAAATACGAGACGTTTTACGAACTGGCCATCGCGAATCGAAACCTAGTTCCCACAGACGGAGAAAAAGCGAAAAAGATGGAAGAGGAATCCTTGAACAATTGTTTAGACCTTGCAAAACGGATGAAAGAGGACGCGTCCGGCGTGTTGACGAAGACGGAGAGAGACGAGTGGCGGTTGCGCTTCGCTTTTACGCTTTTGGCGATGGGCGAGATGCACTTAAGAAACGAGAGTTTCTCGAAGAGCGAGAGGAGTTTTGGGTTGGCGTTTAAAGCGGTGGAAGTTATGGAGAGGGAGTTGGTGAAACGGAGAAACGGAGAGGAGGAAAAGCTTTTGATGAAAGAAGAGAAAAACGGGTTGACTCGATTGAAATTAACCGTGGCGTTGGCGGATTTTGAACGCGCGATTTTACAACGCGCGAGCGGGGAAGAACCGTCCAGAGTGTCGAAAGCGATGAAGAGAGCCGAGATGATTGCGAAAGACGTGCACGCGATGGACGAACACGCGAGAGAGCTGTTCCAGTTTTCCAGTTTAAGGTGCGCTTCGAAAATCGAGGAAGGCGACGTCGCTTCGGCGTTGAAAGGCGCGAACGATTTAAGGAAGAGATGCGAGTATCACAAGAAACGCATGGAAGCGCATTTGGAGGAAACGGAGTTCGTTGAGCGAATATTAGTCAAAGCAGGATTGATTGAGTGGAGGAAGAAGACGATGATGAAGAAGAAGAGTAACGACGACGAGAGCGAAAAAGATGCGAAAAAGACATCGCCGTTCGCGCAGTTGAACGAAAGCGCCAAGGAATGGATACCGGAGCGTCAAGTCATTGCGCGCGCGGAAATTTTATTGGCGGAAACTTCACGCAAGAGTGGGTCGACGAAAGAAACCGCGCAAAGATTACGAGAGGTGAAGAAGATGTTGGACGAGGGATTAGAGGAACTCGGGATTTCGGCGTTGGGTTTGCCATATCGAAAAGAAGGAGGAGATGTGGAGATTGATGAGAATGCGAGGGAGACGAACGGCACCGCGATGAAACGAAACCAAAACAAAGCCGATGAAGATGAAGAGGGTAAAAATGGTGAGATAGCAGCGAAGGAGAAGGACGACGACGAGGAGGAAATGGACGTCGACGAGAAGGAAGAAGAGGAACAAACGCCTACGACCACCAGAACGAGTCGGCGGTCCACGCGAGGTGGTGGCAAATCGACACCGCGTAACGATAGTAAACCGAGCAAGAAAATTCCGGCGACCGAGTCGACGAAAAAGAAACGAGCGGCAAAGACAAAAGAGGTTGTCGTTCAAAAGAAACCACAATCACCACCACCACAACAACAACAAGAACAACCAAAGAAGCAAGAGAGACTGTGGGTGATGAAAGAGGAAAACTTAGGCCCGCGATCTTCCTGCGACGCGCACCCATTTTTTACTTTACGATGCAGCTGCAACGAGCTTCTCGCGTCTATATATTTAACCGCTGGCGATTACCCGAAGGCTGTCCTCGAAGCGAACGAATTGGACGCGACTGTCTCCGCGTACCCGCGCACGCTCAGTTCGTTAGTCGCGCACTGCGAAATGGTTCGCGGCCACGCGTTGTATTCCATGGGCAAATATCGCGACTCCGTGAAAGCGTTCACGAAAGCCGCCGAAAGAGCCAAGACGCCAAGTTTCCGCGACGTGGCGACTTTGTGCGCCGCTTTAGGGGAGCTGGCGACTGGAGGCACCAAAGGCGCTTCGAAAGCGTTGGATTTGGCGCAACCGATTTGCCGTCGCCACGAAGATTTTTTACAAAACGAAGAAGAAAAGGAGAAACTTAGAAAAAAGAAGGAAGAAGAGAGCAAAAATGCCAAAGACGAGGCAGACGACGACGAAGAGGAAGAGGACGACGACGACGACGAAGAAATCTCGTTTCGCCCATCTTTGGTCGACCGAGCGGTTGCGCTTTTCGTCTCCGGTTTCGCCTTTCTCGAACGCGGAAACCAAGACGGCGCGAAATCTCGCCTCTCCTCGGCGTTGAAACTCGCGCACGCGAAAACCAAAGACACGCAACTCGTCGCCGCGTGTTTGCGCGCCTTAGGGTCCATCGCCTCCGAGCGTTCTGCTTCGAACGAGCAACAACAAGCGTTGGACATGCTCCAATCCGCGTTTACCTTATCTAAAGCGCAAGACGATTTAGACGGTCAAGTCGAAGCGTTGAGGAAACTCGTCGAATCGCACGAAAAGAAAGGCAGCAACGAGAAAGAAAAGAAAACGCTGAGCGATTATTTGCAAAAGAAAGAGAAGCAAATGGAAGACGGTTTGAACAAATTGAAACTGGAAGAGAACAAGATCAACGTTTTGCACTTAGAAAAAGGTCTGAAGGACTTGGAGGAGGACGAGTTAGCGTAGCTTAGCGATATAGAAGAAGTGTCATCTCAATTATGAATGAAGCGCTGCTCAGCGCTTCGTACAAACACACATACACGCGCACACAATAATACAACTCGAACATTAATCGTCTAATATCAATTTCGTCAACCCGCTCAAACCCACCTTCTTCCTGCACTGAGGACATCTGGACTTTGTCTTTTGCGCTCGAATCAACTCCCGTATGCACTGATCGCAATACACGTGTCCACACTTTGTCGCGGTCGGCTTTTCGATCTCATCCAGACATATCACGCACTTGGGCGTTTTCTTCGGCTGCGGTCCTTTCGGCTCGGGAGTAGGACTCGGCTCGTTTCGCGGACCTTTTGTTGGACTGCTGCTCGTCGCCTTCTTCTTCTTCCGCGCGGAAAGCCGCGTCCCCGTCGGACTCGCATTCGCGTCGCTCCCGCCTTCGCTACTCTTTCTCTTCTTATTCGTATTACTTCTATTGTGTCGTTCTAACAGTTCTCTCGCCTGTCGTATTTGCGTCGATTCCTTCTCTCCCACCACGATGACTTCTTCTTCGTTAACGCTTTTTCTTCCTCTGTTTCTTCCTTCTTCTCTTCGTTCTTGTTTCTGTTGTTTCCCTTTCCCTCCTCCTCTCTCCCCGCAAATGATCACCTCGTCGTCCTCTTCCTCGTTTCTTCGTTGTTGTTGGTTTCTTCCTTTCCCTTCTTTCGACCCGACGAATATGATTTCCTCGTCCGTCGAGTCCTCCTCGTCCGATAAACAAATCACATCCGAGAACTCTTTCAACGGTACATCTTTCTCCCGCTCGGGAGGAGATTTTGCCACCATTTTTGTCTTCTTCTTCTTCTTCGCTTTTCGCGCTCGTTTCTTCGTTCCGGGGTGGTCGTTCTCGAGTCGAAACGCCTTCTTCTTCTTTCTTTCGGCGGCTCGAGCAGTTTCTTCAGCGGCTCCAACTTCGAGAGTCTTCTTCGTTTCAATCGTCATCGCGTCGAGAGTCTTCTGCACATCTGAAAAGTGTGTCTCTTTTCTTTGGGAAACCGACGAGAACGAAAATCTGCATAAAAATCCGCGCGAGATGGCATCCTCCGCGGGGTCGTATTTTTCGAGCGGTTGCGCTTCTGTTACATATACCAAAGGAAGGAGGAGGCGCGACGTCGTGACGTGCTTTTTGTGTTCTCGTCCTCCTTCTCCTCGCATTCGCCGCCCGAAGACGACGCCTGAACAGTCGTTGAAGCAGAATGTACGATTACAAACCCCTACGGGGACGGTGAAGACGAA
>Ga0182093_1294955_pt1 | contig 20039 bp, 14 predicted proteins | sample 041ome_21_FD_127776 | JGI IMG/M metagenome (GOLD analysis project Ga0182093, IMG submission 127776) | Metatranscriptome of coastal salt marsh microbial communities from the Groves Creek Marsh, Georgia, USA - 041411BS metaT (Metagenome... | ecosystem: Environmental > Aquatic > Marine > Intertidal...
GCGAATGTAGGGGATAGCTCGTGCTTAATGCTGCCGCACCCGGACGATAAGGAAGAAGATTTCCCGGAAGGGGATGATACTAAGTACCAAAGATTAGCTCGAGAACACTCGCCGGATGATCCTTTAGAAGCGCAACGATTGGTTTCGGCTGGGTATAGACTCGCACGAATGTCGAATAACAGAAGCGGGAAAGAGGCGGGGCCGTTGCGGATGTACCCCGGGGGAATCGCGGTTTCGCGAGCAATCGGCAATTTCATGCGCAAAGACGCGATTATTAGCGAGCCCGAGTGCACGAGAGTGAAATTACCTCGAAACGGCGCGAGGATTTTAGTCGCCTCGGACGGTGTCTTTGCCGCGCTGAACGATTCTGAAATATCCAAAATCTGTTCCAAACATAAACACGCGAGCGAGTGCGTGGACGCGGTGGTGGATAGAGTTCTCGAAAAAAGAGGACGACACGACGATATTACCTTGATTGTTTGCGACGTACCGAAACCGGAAGAGTATTTAAAGGCGTTCAGAATGAACGTCGGCACGAGCGATACGTTAAAAGTCTACACGAGAGTGTGCTCGCCAAAAGGTTTGAAGGGGAGCAGTAAGAGCGGGCGAGAGCAAGAAGACCAGATTCCAGAGTTTGTCGAAGGCGATATTACCGTTCACGAAGGCGGCGTCTTTGACGAGCAGTACGAAAAAACTATTTTCGACGATTACGAGTTTGGCGATTTACTCGGAAGAGGCGTGTACGGATCCGTTCGATTAGCCAGAGCGAAAATAAACGATGCGGGAGAAGCTTTTGCGATAAAATCCGTGGTCAACTCTGTGGATTACGCGCACCAAATCCGAAACGAAATTGAAACCTTGCGCGTGTTGTCCGGGAAACACCCGAACTTGCCGACATTAATAGCAGTATACGAGGATAAATCGAGAAAACTTTTCGGTGGTGGCATCATATATCTCGTCACGGACGTTTGTCAGGGCTCCTCGTTGTTCGATGCGATTTCGAAACGTAAGATCTTCGACGAACGCGATTGGCGACTGGTCGCCACGCAGTTACTCAGCGCGGTGTCGTTCATGCACTCCTTAGGAGTCGTACACAGAGACATCAAACCAGATAACATCATGTGTAAACATGAATGGACGATTGATTCGGAACCGCACTTGCAGATCATCGACTTCGGCTCGGCTTCGTTTTGTAAGAAGAACGAAAAGCTTCGCGGGTACCACGGTACGAAATTCTTCACCAGTCCGGAAATGTGCAACAGAGGATTGTACGACGAAAAGACCGATAATTGGGCGGTTGGCGTTGTTATGATTGTTTTATTAACGGGTTACCCGGAAGGCGTGCAAGTGCAAGAAACGTGGCAGAAGTTGTTGCGAGGCATTTTACCGGAATCTTTAATCGAAACCGCGCCGAGCGAGAAGTTTATCGAGTTGATCAAAATGTGTTTGACGATTGATTACGAGAAACGACCGAGTTGCGCGGCGATATTGAAAGCGTGCGAGAATTGGTTACACGATGCCGACGATAAGAGAAAGAAAAAGACGAGCAAGAGTAGCAATAGCAACAACAACAACAACAACAACAAGGCGTTGTTGATTTCCAAATCAGTATTAGCCGTGGAGTATGAAAAGCATGTCGCCAATCTTCTCTCCGTGTGCGCGTCCGCGAAGGTTGTGTCTAAAATTTTGAGCGTCGTCAACGTCATACAGAAAACGAGAAGTCAACGAGAAAGAGATTGTGTTGATGATAGCGATACGGACACGTCCTTATTGTACGACGCGTACGTATTAGCTGAAGATTTAGAAGACGCCGCGCGACGGTCCAACGCGAGCGATGTCGCCATGCAATTAGAAAGCTTGCGTCATCTCCACGGCTCTTCGGCGCTGACGATTGATTTGGAAAAGTTGAAAGAGCTCGAATCGTTACACAGAAGACACGACCACTTGTACAAAGCCATCAAAGCGTCTGCATCCAGTGAAACGAAAGTGTCTGAGTTCACGCAAATGCGTGAAAATAGAGACGTCGTTCAAAGCACCGTCCACGGGGAAATGTTGTACGCCATGTTATACGCCAAGAATAACGTTTCAAACGACAACTCCGTGCGCGGGAACGATACCTCAGTGCGTGGGTCATCCGAAAAGAGCGACTGGGTGCAAGAACCGTTGCACGAAGAAGTTCGGATGAAGAGGAGAAGCAGCTATTTAGAACTCGATCATTGATACGTCTCGAAGATATATTTATTATTGACTTTGGTGATTACAAAAAGAAAGAAAAAATGTACAATGACAGGCACGAAAGAAAATCTCACCCGCGACGCATCCCAACCTCTCAACTCCCTCCTCTTTCGTTATATGGAGGGCACCCGATTTCCGTTTCGAGCGGCTGCAAGCACTCGCGCAAAACGGCGTAGGCGGATTCGATGTCGCTCGCTAAGACTCTCAGTACTAAGCTATCCTTTTCGTTCCCTTCCTCATTCATTCTTTGCGTTTTGGATTCAGACGCGGTCGCGAGCGAGTACGAAACGCCAGCCGGAAGCGGTGATTTAGCAGTCAACCAACTCGCGGCGTTGGTAGTTCTTTTTGACGAGTCTTTCGCGTACTCCGCGCACTTTCTACGCGCAGCTTCCGTTCTCGGTCCGATTAAAATGACGCTCGCGATGACGTGTGCGTTTGCCATGCGTTTCGCGAGACTCTCTTCCTCGTTGTTCGATGCGGCGTTTTCCAGTCGTTGCGATTCGATGACATTTACGGTATCATCTCCAGTCGTCACGGTCGTTCGCGTAAGAAACGAACGAAACGCCCATCTCGCGTCGTCGTGTGCGACTCTTCCAGCGGTGATCCAATCCACGAAACACAAGCTTGAAGAATCATCTGCTAATGAAATCTCGTGCACTTGCTCAAACTTTGCGTCTTTAAAACACTGCGCCGGGTCCGGTAACCAACAGAGAAGCGCATTCGTTCCAACTTTTGCCTCGAGCGTTTGCTTTGTCGTCTTGGTGTTTTCGCTGTCGACGTCATTACAGGTACCATTTGCCGATGATGGTTTGATAGATTTATACACTTTCGTCGTTCCTTGCGTGCACACGCTCGCGGTGCAATTTTTCTGCACGTCCACCGACATCGGCACCAAGTCGCCGGAAACTAAACCTCCCCCATATGAAACGGTATAAAACCAAGCGCAATCGACTGATTTGTCAAATTGCACTTTTTTTGGATACAAAATGCGCAAAGGATAGGTCGAAAACAACTTCGTCGCGGAAGATATCGAGGACTGCAAGGAAACCTCGATGAGACCCGCAAACGCGGCGGTTTCTTTCTCGACTTCCATCATCGCAATTTTATCTTCTCGTTCTCGTCCACCGTTCATTTTCGATTCTTAGCTGTTGAATAAACGACCGTGCAACTGATCGTGTGCAGCTGCGAACATTTCTGCCAACGGTGCCGATACAGCGGCACTTTGAACATCGCTTCCTCTTTTAATCGCTTCCTCGCACATATCCTCCATCGTTTTCGTCGATTTTCGCAAAATCGACGCCACTTCGAGCGGTCCAACGACGTTTAATCGCGTCGCCGCCGAGCACGCATCACGAACAGTCACGTAGACAAACATACGAATCGTTATTCTTTCGGAAATGCCTAAAATGCCGCACACGGCACCAAAGACGCAAGCGAGGTGACCGACGCGAGTGTTTGGTTTTGAGGCTTGTTTAAGCGCCTTTAACTTTTGCGAAATACTCGAGGAGTCTCCCGAAAACGCAGCGACAGCGGCTCGACAGAGCGCCGTACCCGTGGATAAAGACGCCCGAAGAGCCGGTGCGTTCCCTGTGAGCATGGCGTGAAGAATCGCGTTTTCTTTTGACCACGCCGAGATGTCCTCGACTTCCGCTCTTCCTTCGAACGAGGATGATGAATCGAACCGGTTTCTCGCGGCTAATACAAAAGGTGCGAGTGTCGAGCACGCGTTTCGAGCAATGTCTGAAACAAACGTCGAAACATCTACTCCGTGACCGTTACCTGTATCTATAAATCCAAATTGCGTTGCTGCTTCGAGGCCGTTGGAGTGCGCGAACCCGCCCGTAGGGAGCAAAGGATCGAGCAGCTGCCACGCCGTCCAAAAATCGTTGTTATCGTCGCTCATGATTGTTGTACTCTTTCTTCTTCTCCTTCTTCTTCTCTTTGTCTAATACGTTTTCCTTCTGTGATCTAATATCTAATCCCGTCGCAATACCACCGCGTTGTGGTAAGATATCTCGGTCTCGTTAGTAATAATAATAAATAATATAAATAAATAATGATAAAAGTGCACTTCGCGTTCAAAGATTCAATCTCACCGTCTAGAACAAGAAGTATCTTTGCGCCAACGGCAACTCTTGGGCCGGTTCGCACTTCAATTCAACGCCGTCTGCGGTCACCTTGTACGTCTCCGGATCGACTTCAATCTTTGGCATGACGTCGTTCAGTTTCATGTCTTTCTTCGTGACACCGCGAATGTTGCACACAGGCTCGACGCGTTTTTGCAAACCGTACGTCTTTCCGACGGATTTTTTCGCCGCGAGCTTACTCACGAATGCGATCGAACTTTTACCCACGTTTGAGGCAGCAAACATTGGACGAGAAATAACTGGCTCTGGCGATGGAATAGACGCGTTAGCGTCGCCCATTTGCGCCCAAGCGACGAGACCACCCTTGACGATGAGTTCCGGCTTGGCGCCAAAGAAGCTTGGTTTCCACAAGCACAAATCGGCGAGCTTACCAACCTCAACAGAACCAATCAAGTGCGACATTCCGTGTGCTAAGGACGGATTGATTGTATATTTCGCAATGTATCGCTTCACACGGAAGTTGTCGCTATTCGTCCCCTCGTCTTCTGGCAAAGGACCTCGTTGCTGCTTATTCTTGTGCGCCGTTTGCCACGTGCGCGTGATGACTTCGCCGACGCGACCCATGGCTTGAGAATCGGAAGACATGATAGATAACGCGCCCATATCGTGCAAAACATCTTCCGCGGCGATCGTTTCCGCGCGAATTCTTGACTCCGCAAACGCAACGTCTTCGGCAATATTCTTGTCCAAATGATGACAATGCATGAGCATGTCCAAGTGCTCGTCGATGGTGTTCTTGGTGAACGGTCTCGTCGGGTTCGTGGATGAGGGTAACACGGCAAGCTCACCCGCAACTTTGATAATATCCGGAGCGTGACCACCGCCGGCACCTTCGCTGTGGTACGTGTGAATTGTTCGTCCTTTGAACGCTTCAATCGATGTTTCCACGCAACACGATTCGTTGAGCGTATCGGTGTGGATAGTCACCGCAATATCTTCCTTTTCCGCGACGGTTAAGCACGCATCGATAGCCGCCGGAGTCGTCCCCCAATCTTCATGGAGTTTTAAACCAACTGCCCCAGCTTCGACGATTTCGTTCAAGCCAGACCCTTTATGGTCGGACGTGTTGCCTTTACCCGTAAACCCGAAATTCATGGGAAACGTATCCGTGCTTTGTAACATCATCTTCATCTGTTCCGGCGCCGGCGTACAGGTTGTCGCGCACGTGCCCGTGGCTGGTCCCGTCCCACCGCCTAACAAAGTCGTCAAACCGCTCGCGATAGCTTCGGTCAAAATTTGTGGACAAATAAAGTGCACGTGCGTGTCTAAACCACCCGCGGTGACAATCAAACCTTCGGCGGAGATGACCTCCGTGTTCACGCCGACAACCATCCCCGGGGTTACGTTTTCCATGACGTCCGGGTTACCGGCTTTGCCAATGCCAACAATCATACCGCCGTTGATACCAATATCGCATTTAAATATTCCAGTGTAATCGACGACGAGCGCGTTCGTGACGACGCAATCTAAAGTATCATTCGCGCCTAAACCGGCGTTTTGCCCCATGCCTTCTCGAAGCGTTTTACCTCCGCCAAACTTACACTCGTCGCCTAAGGTGGCGTAATCCTTCTCCACCGTGATGTATAAATCCGTATCGCCTAAGCGAACGCGATCGCCGGTCGTCGGACCGTACATGTCTGCGTACTTGGATCTTGGTAAAGTGATCGCGTCGCTCGACTCTTCGTCGTCGTCTTCGCTCTGGTGCGCGTTGACGCCCATGATTTTTGTCACCGAATCCAACACTTTCTTTTGGTCCTTTTCGCTGAGAGGATAGGTTATTTTCATGCCATCGCAGACGTTATTCCCACCTTTTACGACGCAGTTACCTCCGATTGGGCAAATTTGAACTTTTTTCGTTTCCCCTGGCTCAAATCGAACAGCCGTGCCTGCTGGAATGGCGAGCTTATACCCGCACGCCTTCACTCGATCGATGCGCAACGACTTGTTCGTTTCCACCAAATGAAAGTGACTGCCGACTTGAATCGGTCGATCGCACGTGTTTGTCACGAGCAAAGTTTTCACTTTTCTTCCTTCCAAAAGCGTCAAACTACCTTTGACAGTTTCTAACTCGCCTGGAATCAAATCCGACGACGTCGTCTTTGGAAACGCATCCGCGGACGGTACCGGTAAAAACGATCCTTTCAACGCCAACGCCAAATCTCCGTCTTCGCGGCAAATCGGCCCGTGCACCGAGACTAATTTCGTTCCGTCCGTAAACGTCCCTTCAACTTGGACTTCCCCGCATAACGTCGCAACGCCGGGTAAGACTTGTCGCGTCCCCAAAATCGTTCTCGCCTTCTCCACAATCTGTGCGACGGACTGTTCGCTTCCGTTTTCCGGACCTTCTCGAATGAGCTCGAGAATCTGGTTCGCGAGCAACGCCGTCGCCTCGGGGTGATTGAGACGAATCCCTGACGCCAGTCTTTTCTGCGCCAAGTGAGCGGCTTGCGCCACGGCGAGCTTGTCCACTTCTCTGGGAGATAACCGCATTTTGTACTACGTATTATTATATCTTCCTTACTACGAGTAGTATTCTTTCTCTTCCTATATCCCGTGCAGCCGACTTTGGCGAGTTTCGGGACGAGTTTCTTCAGTATAAACTTTCTGTACGAACTCGACGGCGCTTTCTGTTTCAACACGTACGCGAACGACTTTAATGTCGCTCTTTCGTCGTTTACGTCGTTCCCAGAAACCAAAGAAGAAAAATAATCGAGCTTCTCCGGAACGAGCTGCTTAATTTGTCTTCTTTTTTGCTCCTCGACGACGACAAAACCAGTCGATGTGGTTTTCGCGTTCGATGTTTTGAGCACACAACCAGAAACACCAATTTCAGGAGCGCTCGTTTTCAACGACTTATTCGTCCTCTTCTGACTCCTCAAATTCGATGATTTTGATCTCGGCGCGTGTTTCCGTCTGTTTCTCTGCCTTTTCCTTTTCGTCGAGCGGAGTTCCTCGACGACGGTCTTCTGACAATCGGAGGAGCCTTCCACGCTCTTCTTTTCCATGCAACGACGGTTTTTAGAAACCCTCTCTCTCTCCCTTAAATTCTTCCTCTGATGTGTATACTAACGTTTCGAGAGAGTAAGAGAGAGAGATTTAAGAACAAAAAACCGCGATCGATTAAAAAGACACGACGTAAACGAAGCGCTCAAAAGGAGTGCCGCTCTGCTTTTCTCGAGCGACTCTTCCTCTCTCCGTTCTTTCTCTCTTTTCGCGTTTCGAGAGTCTCTTTGTGATGCATTTTTCACGACCTTTCAGAGAGACAAAATCAGTTAGGGTTTCAACTGTTTTCTAAAAGCAGAGAGAAACAGAGAGAGGGGCCGCATTGTTGCGCGCGCGGTGTTGCGCGTCACAAAGAAAAAGTGCGAAGAGAGGGACAGAGAGAGAGCTTTTCTGATTCTCACTGTTATTAGTGGTAGAATTAGTGTTACCAAATGACGACGCGCGGACGCGGACACGGACACGGACACGGAATGCATTCCAAAGACGACGAAGAAAAAGTCCCGGACGGTTTCAAGCGAGTTATGTCAAACGACGACGGCATCACGTATTACGAAGAAATATCCACGGGACGCAAATTACACTCGCACGACGGCTTGAAACCGCACTCGCACGACCCGATACCGAATAAAGGGTCGTTTTTGAACCGGAGAATAGCGACGTATAAGAACCGAGACTTTTCCGAAAGATGTTTTACGGTTGGGATCGGAGGCCCAGTTGGGACTGGGAAGACGGCGTTGATGTTGCAACTGTGCAGATATTTCACGAAAGAAGCGACGAAAGCATCGCACGAGAGAAGAGAAAACATCGTCGCGGTGACGAACGATATATTTACGAAAGAAGACGGCGAGTTTTTAGCGAAACACGAGGCGTTACCGATAGAGCGCATCCGCGCGGTGGAAACCGGCGGGTGTCCGCACGCGGCGATACGCGAAGACATTGGCGCGAATTTGAGCGAAGTCGAAAGCTTAACCGGGAAGTTCAACCCGGAGTTTTGTTTGTTAGAATCTGGAGGGGATAACTTAGCCGCGAATTTCTCGCGAGAGCTCGCCGATTTTATCATCTACGTCATCGACGTGTGCGGCGGAGATAAGATCCCGCGGAAAGGCGGACCCGGGGTGACGCAGGCGGATTTGTTAATAATCAACAAGAAAGAGTTAGCCGACGCGGTTGGCGCGAGCGTGGACGTCATGACCCGCGACGCTAACGCGCAACGCGAAGGCGGGCCGGTGATTGTCGCCAGCGTGAAAACCGGAGACGGCGTGAGAGAGATTGCGGGGCACATTTTGAAAGCCCACGACGAGGCGATGTGTTACGGTCACGCGCATCATCATCACTGATGAGAGTAGTAGTATTGTCGATCCATCTTCCATCCATCTCACATCGCGCGTAGTTGTGTTATTTGTTGTTTTTAATAAGCGCGGGTGGTTAAATGTTTCATCAAAACAACTTGCTCTCATTTCGTCACATTTTCATCATCATCATCATGTTGTATCAACAGTATTCTTCGTCGCTTTCTCTCGCCGTCTCAAGAGTATCATCATCATCATCATCATCATCATCATCGCGACGACGAGGGGGTGACTCTTTCCGAACAACAACAACAACAACACGATGGAGAACGTCCCGACGGAGAAGGACAAAGAAGGTAACCGTAACGGTGTTTGATTCGTCGCGGCAAAACAGCAACATCGGCGCCAGCACGAGTGGTAAAGACACCGAGGACGACGCAAAGATTGGGGTTGGAAGTTCGCTTTTTAAGCGCATTCAACTCGCATCGGACGGATACGTTCGCCTGGCGTTACCCGGGAACGAATCCCGTGAGGTGGATAAAAGACCAATTTCAGACCTCTTGTACGGGTTTCTCTTCGCGTTTGGAACTTTATCGATACTGGGTACGATCGATGCACTGATCGAAGTGAACTTTCAGAAACCGTTTTTTATCGGTGCGTGGGGCACGATTTCGGTTTTAGCGTTTGGCACGAACGATGCTCCGGCGTTGCGGATGTGGAACGTCGTCGTCGCGACCGTGTTTGCTTCGTTCGTGGCGATTTGTTTCGTGAAATTCTTCGGGACGACGGTGATAACGAGAGCGTTAGCGGTGGCGATATCGATCGCGTTTATGATGTGGACTGGAGCGATTCATCCGCCCGGTGGTGCCGCGTGCGTTATCGCTATGGATATGATTAAATGGCAAGAGCTTGGATTTTTGTACGCTTTGTATCCGACGGTTTTAGGGAGCGCGTTTATATGCGCCAGCGGCGCGGTCTGTTCGAAAGTCAAGAAACGTTGGCCGTTTACGATTGAAGACGTGAAGAGTGCGATGATGAATATGAAACGACCAAACGGAAAAGAAATGGTCCAAACGTTGAAAAGCTGCGGAAGCGGAGGTATTTTTGCCTACGGCATCATGAACACGCTCTGGTACTCCTTCGGTATCGTGACCGCAGTGTACGCCATCACCGCCAGCGGTGCGACGTCTCTCGCGCTCATCAAACCAAAACTTTTACCAGCCTTAGCTGCTGTCTGGGCCGGATCCCAAGCGACCAAACTCTTCCGCATCTCCTCCTCCATCGCGTTAGCGCCTCTGTGCGATAAAATTTTAAACCGAGTCAACCGTCGATTGAACGAAACGAACAGATTTTCCAAGTCCCAAACTCTGTTTTGGACGTGCATCGCCACCGTCCTCCTCGGGTGTGCGTTCATAGCCGCGTGCACGTTCGCTTTTTTAGCCAAAGCGAAGTTGTTCGTTTAATAAAAAGTTTACGTAAAACGTATAATAGTAGCGCTCGAAAAGTCCGAGAAAAATCTGCCAGAGCAGCTAAATATCTCCAGAAATCAAGGACAACAAATCATCGTTAGTACGCGTTGTTCAGATGCTCTCCCCGAACGACAGCGCTCCAGAAACGTGCGTTTTTCTTTCATCATCTCTCATAAAAGCGTTTTGAGTATTTCTCTTTCGTTCTTTCGTTCTTTCTTTCGTTCTCTTTCTAACCGTCCGTCCGTCGTCTTTCAAAATCACTTTCAAAAACAGAATGTCCCGAGACGCTGACGCTCGAGGAGGAGCGTCGACGTCGTTAATCGAAGACGACTCCTCGATGCGAAATCAATGGTTGAAATTCAAAACGAAATTTCTCGCGTGTTTCTGGGACTTCGAAGCCGAGCTCGCGGATTGGTTCGGTTTGAACACCAGTAAGTTTTACGAAGAGTTGGAGATGAAGGAAGATTTAGAACGAGAGGAAGAGGAGGAGAAGGCGAGGAAAGAGAGGAAAGACGGGGTGGAAATGGCGAAAATGGAGATGGCGTCTTAGCAGAGTCCTTTGAAACGAACAACAACAGTCGAGATGATGGTTTATAAACCCTCTCTCATCTCATCCGTCGGTCGCCGTTCGCGTCGTCTCGCTCTCCGCGCAAAGCGAGTTGAAACAAACGCTTCGTTGCGGAGGACGAGAAAAGCGGGTATGCGCGTCTCTTTTCAGTCCTCGCTCTCCTCCTCCTCGAACTGATGAAAACGACGCTCTTCTTCTTCTTAAAGTTGTCGTGAAACGCTCTCGATTTCGTAAAAACCAAGAGCAGCGAGAAGAAGAAGTCGGAGGACCCCCGCTCCTGCGACGCTCCGCAAAAGCAGAAAGAGCAGCACAATGGAGTGATTTTCCCCCATTGTTTCCCTCGCAATCCCACGTCTTCAAAAGCTTTTCATCAGCGAGAACACGAGTAAAAGCGCGTAAAAGTATCCACCAAACTAAGTAAAGTATCATCTGAAGCGAGATTTAAAAGAATGAAGCACGAATACCGATCGTTTTCTCTCCTCTTCTTCCTCTTTGTTTCAATCTTCCTCCAAAATCATTCATCGCATCACGCGGCAACATTCTTCGTCAAAGCCGAGCGAATGGATTTCAAAACCTTGCGAAAGACGCGATCGATTCCTCTCACGAATGAAAATGGGTTGAGCATGTGCACGATGACCTTAAACACTCAGGAAATGTTCGGATGCTACACGAATCAGAACGAGAATGGTAAACGAGGGAAGATTGTGCGCGTGGAGACCGAGGCGCAGTTGGAGGCTTTTGGGACTGAAAAGAGAGGAAAAGGAGAAGCGAACGTGGTGACGGCGCCGATGAGAATGATGAAACAAGTTTTGAAAAAAGTGGAAGAGAGTAAAGATGTTCTCGTTTCTGCTGTTCTCGTCGAGCATCCATTGGCGTTTCTTGATGCGAATAAGGGAGGAGATGATGCGGAGAAGGAAGCGGCGGAAGCTGGATTCTATCGCGGCGTGCCGGAATCCGACTCGAAAGAGGACGCGAAAAGAGTGAACGTAGGCCAAACGCCGGTGGCGTTTTTAGGCGTAAACGCGACGAGGAAAGTCGTTTGGGCGGCAAACGAGAACGTGAAGAGAGAAAAGGTACAAAAATCGTCGAAAACAAATTTCATGGGTAGAGACGAGCTTTTATACGCTTCCGTGGACGGCGCGATGGACGCCGCTGGGAAGACGAGCGAGGATATGAAACGCGCGAATAGCATCACGTGTTTAGAGAAAAGGACGTGTTTACCCATTGGAGGGTACTCGATCGCGACGGCATTTTTAGATGGGTTTTCCAGATACTTGTACAACGAAAGCGCGCCTTCGATATTCGTGACCGCGAGGTTGGATAAAACGACGTCCATGTTTCGAGACGAAGCGCGAGGCGCAAACGCGGTGTACTCGAGTTTGATTTCTTTCTTAGTCGCCGCGGAAGTGGTGAATGATTTAGTCGTAGACGGACCAAACTTGGAGAAACCAATCGTGTTTGCCGCGTTTGCCGGAGAAGAGTACGACTTAGTCGGGTCGAAGAGGATGATGGAAGAGTTCCCGGGGTTGGTGGATACCGTAGTTGAAATTGGACCGGTTGGCTTTGCCTCTTCTTCAAAAGACGCGTTGTACGTCCACGAACAATACAACCAGACCGACGATACGTTCGAAGATTTCTTAAAAGTCCAAAGCGCGGCGAACCGAGAAACGCTCGGCGAAGATTCGTTGTCCGTGAAAGAAGTCTCTCGAGGCGTCGAGGTCCCGAAAGGCTCCTCTTTGAACTCGTTCACCAACGTCAGCGGAAGTCGATTGACTTTAACCGATTACAACACGTTCGAATCGGACGATCCTTTTTACGGAACTATGTTTGATTCTGGTTTGGATAAAATCAACGTGAAACGAATCGCCGAAGTTGCTCGATTAGTTGCCGGCGCCGCGCTTCGCATGAGCATGAAAGACAAGGAACAATTCGCGGTGAAGGAGGACGTTTTAAATAAACTGGTCGACAACGATTTCGTGCAGCAAACGATCGCGACGGCCTCGGAGTTGGCGGAATGTTTAGTCGATCCGAAAGTTGGTTTAAGAAAGTGTTCGTTCTCTCAAAAGTACGACGTGTTCGGCTCAAATGCCCCGTCCGAAGAAGACGAAGCGAACGAAACAAACAACATCGGATCCTCCTACGTCGGCGTCGTTCAATACATCCCAGAAGATATTCAAACCTCCGAAGCGAAATCACCGATTCAGAGATTTGTATACGAGCACCTCTCGCGCGTTGCCAACGGCACGGCAAGCACAACGTATCGTCTCGCTTTGCCTTCACAACTCAAGTTTGACCGGGACTCGTACGCGTGGCAAGTTCGGGACGGAAACGCGAACGGGTACGAAATCTGGACTGAATCGAATTGGTCGGCGAAAATCGGCGTGACTATCGAGAGCAACAAAGGGTGGTTCTTTGAGCCGATCGCGACGGCGTGTGCCGTAGTGATTGCCACTTTGTTCTGTTTCTTCGGCGAGCGGATGTTGGAACGCGCGTTGACACGAGGAGGAAGCTCGAGCTCGACTTCCTCCCAAAAGCTTAATAGCGGTATGGATTTAGATTAGTAGTACAAGAAGCGCGCGTGAAATTGATGATAAAGTAGTAGTATGAATAGCAGTAGTAAATGCACGCGTTTTATATAGGTACCTGGTGCCGAAGCACGGTATATAAAAACGCTGGAAACGACAAAAATGAACTCGCGAAAGATCAACTTATTAGAAAAAAATTAATAGCTCCACTGGAAGGAGTCGTTGGCGACCGCGGCGACTAACCCGTTCTTCTCGTACCTATCGCTTTCATCCCACGCCATCAAACCGCCCATAACTTCCATCTTAATTTTCTTCGCGCACGCGTCTTCCGTGGACATGTGCTTATACCACCTCTCCAAACTCGGTCTTCCGTCGAAAACGTTCTCCCACCCGAAGTACTTTGGCAACAAGTGGGTCATAAACACGAAGGTCGGAAACAACGCCGCGTCCGCCGTGGACGGCTTATCTCCGCACAAATACGGCCCAGGTTCAAACCCACCGACGGTTTTCTCCATAACGTCCAACAACCGATCGATTTCGCTAATTTGCTCCGCCCTTACCTCCGGCGACATCGGTCCTCGATACATGCACCCTTGAATCGGCGTCAAATACACGTCGTGCCACCTCGTCGCCAAATTACACGCCGTCTTCGCCTCCAACGTCTCCGGCCTTAAACTCGGACCTTGCTTCTCGAACGCGTCGCACAAATACTGACTGATCACTTCCGACTCTGGTATCGCTTGTCCGTCTTTCGTCACCAGTAAGGGCATTTTCCCTTGCGGATGCATCTCCAGAAACTCCGGCGACTTCAAGCCCCCTAACGTGCTCGGATTCTTAAACTCAAACTCATCCTCGATGTTTTTCCAGCAAATAATTAACCGGTTCCTCGCGCCGTTGTTGGAAACTGGAACGTCGTAGAAGATGTTTTTATACACCGGATCGAGCGCGGCTTCGAAATCCCCCGTCGTTTCTTCCGAGGAAGATTCCGCCGCACTCGTCAAAGCACGTCTCCCCCTCCTCCTCTTAATCATTTTCTCGTCACCATTAAACCCGCTTTTCCTCAAAGCAGCACAACCACCACTCCCGCGAAAGCGAAACGACGACGACGACGAAGGTTGTTGTTTCGTGCTCTTCTTCGAGGAGGAAGACGAGGTGGCGGAATTCCCGCTCTGGTATCGCTGGGTATGAATCGTCTGCATCATCATCGGAGTCATCATGATGTTGGTTTTTCTATCCTCTTTCTCTTCTCTATTATCTGAATGAGGAGGAAAATGCACTTGAGTGATGCGTGTTTTGTCTCTTTTTTTGGTGCAAAAAAACGTTTCTGCCTTTTTTTCACTTTTTTTTGTTTTTTGGTCTCTCCTTTCTTTCTTTCTTTCTTGCATCACTCGAAAAAGAAGCTTTTTTGCGCCACTCTGTGCTCCCCGTGTGTATTCTTTCGCCGCTGCCCTTCCTCCTCTTTGCGAGAAGAAGAGAGCGTTTCACGTTTTGAAAGAAGAAGAAGAAGAAGAAGAACAAAGCTTTGTCGATCGTCGCGTTCGTGTGATTTGGTAAAGCAGCGCTGTTCTTTTTGAAAACGGGAGAGAAGAAGAAAGAGGAGAGTTTCCGAGAGAATTCCATTGAAATTTCAAAAATCAAATCGTCTCTCGAGTCATCATCATCATCATCATCATGGGGCAACAAACGCAACATCTCCGACCGAACGAAATCAACGGGTTATTCCAAAACCAGTCGTTAACGCTGGAAGCGCGAGCGATGAGAGCGTTAACCGCTCTCATTCAAAAGAAAGAGTTCGACACTCGAGAGAAGGAAGAGGATTACGTGGAGGAGATTTTAAACGCTTTGGACGGGAAGTGCTTGCAAACGAGCGTGGTCTCGGAGGAGATCGCGCGGGAGGCGGTGGGCGAGATGGAGAGGAAGAAGGAGATTGAAAACGTGATAAATCGTGATGCGCCGATGGCGGTGGACGAAGAAGACGGAGAGGTAGGAGAAAAAGAAGATGATGATGATGTTGATGTTGATGATGAATCGGACGACGAGGACCGAGCGAACCAAGAGAGATTGCAAAACGAACTCCGGGACGAAGCCATCGTCGTGTGCGACGCGTTCGCGCACGCGCCTCGGTATCAGTACGACGAAACGAGAAACGTGTTTGCGAAAATCGACCAACCGGCGACGATGGACGCCGAGGCGGATTCGAAAATCAACGTCTATCGGGAACGGTTTCATTTGTTGAGGCAGAGAATGAGCAGGCACGAGAGTTTTACGAAACCGGCGTTTGGGAAGAAGAAAAAAGGTAACGAAGATGCGAGTACTAACGCGAATAACACGAACGAGTTGACGCCGCTTCGATCGTTGGTCGGTCAGTGTTACGGGCCGAGAGTCGTCATGGGATGTTTGTCGCAAGTGGAAGACGGTATTTTTCACTTGGAAGATCCGACTGGGTCAATGAGAATTGATTTGACCGCGGCGGCGGCGACGAGTGGGATGTTTTGCGAGAATTGCGTGGTAATTGCGACAGGAGAAGTGAGGAAGACTGACGGCATTTTTGAAGTGTCCGCGTTGGGCCATCCACCGGCGGAGACGAGAAGGAAAACGCTGGAAGCGACCAACGCGACAGATTTTATGGGCGCCGCGCAAGGTGGAAAACACGTCGCGCTGCGACCGAGAGATTTAGACGAGTTGATCAAAACAGAAAAGAAAGCGAAAGACGAACGATTCGTCGTCATTTCCGATTGTTACTTGGACGATTCCAAATGTTTGAGACGATTGAGGAATATTTTTGAAGCGTACGATCAATCGTACGATCAAATGAAACCGCCCGGGTTGTTTGTGTTTATGGGGGATTTCACGCGAGTACCGTTTGGTCCGACGAAGTATGATTTCGCGTCGTACACGAAATCGTTCGACCAGTTGGCGGATTTGTTGGACGAATACCCGTCTATTCGCGAAGAGTGTCGCTTCGTGTTTGTCCCCGGGCCGGGCGATCCCGGAAATACGAGCGCCTATCCAAGACCAGGATTGCCCGCCGCGTTGAGAGGTCATAAAATCACCGCGTGCTTGCAAAAAGTAGAGTTTGCGTCTAATCCGTGTAAGATTCGATGGCATTCGCAAGATTTGGTCTTTTTCCGAGACGATTTACAAGCCAGAGCGCGACGAGGGTGTGTGTTACCGCCAGTGGACGATTTGGGCACGGAGGAAGACGACGAGCGATTACAGTTAGACATGTCACCGAAAGAACGTGAACGACGAAAAGCAATGCGAGAAAAACCTTTGTTCCTTCACTTGGCGATGACTTTAGTTCAGCAATCGCACTTATCGCCGTTGCCGTTGACGCAAATGCCGATTTATTGGGAGAGAGACCAGGCGATGTGGTTGTACCCGGCGCCGAATGCTATTTTCTTAGGCGATCGATCGGAAACGCAGTGTAAAATGACTGACGTGTGTAATGTGGGAACGACGATGGTAAACCCAGGATGTTTCGCGGACGATGGGAGTTTTGCGATTTATTATCCAAGCGAACGAGAAGTGGATTTATCCGTCGTGAGCGCCGCGGAGATGTAAAACAAGAAGAACAGTCAAATCTAGGAAATTACTATATTAAGATCTATTACTAGTGATAATACAAATATTAATAATAATACTCGCACGAATTGACTTCTCTAAGTATCTATCTATCTACCTGTCTACCTCTTCATTGCGCTTGTTTTGTATGTAATACATTTTTCCGACGTTAGCGCGCCTCCTTCGAGTTTGTTCCTGAGAGCGCGGAATGAAGGATTTCCCCCAGAGCTTCTCCTTGGAGGCGTCGTAGTCATTTATTGTGACATTCATCGCGGCGTACTCTTTCATTTGCTCCTCGATGTTGGCACCGGCACCCGAAGACTCCTCTTTGAACGTGTCGAAAAACAACGACTCGAAAGCGGAGGAGCAGTATCGTGAAGAACTCTCCTCTTGTTCGTCTTCTTCTTCTTCGCGTTGACCGGTTTTGCCGTTGCATACTTCAATCACATCCTCTTCACCCGCCGTCCATATTAAACAGTGTGGGTTATCAAACACGACGACAGAGTCCGTGTCGATGGGAGCCAAGTCGAATTTTCTCTCGCACTGCATCAGCACCGGGTGATTGACGCTCGGAAACGTTTTTGAAACGCGACAGCAAAATGCTCGAGCGCAGTGCTTATACGCAAACTTCCTCCCTATGGTTATCGATTGAATAAAAATAGGCTCCGTAAGTTTCGTGGCCAATAAACTACCCTGCACGCCGAGTGCATTCCACGAGGCTATTTTATCCGAGCACGTACACATTCGTCCGGCTCGATTTTCTCCGACTGGTAAAGTACCCTTTGCGAGCGTTCCGTTCTCGTATAACGCCGCGACCGACGCCGAGCTCGCATCATCGTCCTCGTCGTTTCTCGCAGGCATCGAGACCACCGTCGCTTTCTTCAACGCCACCGCCACGGAGCCTTTCTGAACGTCTAGTGGTAAAAATGGTGTCTCGTGCGTTTGCGTCGGCATCGTAAACGGCCCGATCTTGGTGTCGTTTCCGTCGTCCATTCCTCCTTTGGCCCATTTTCGTATAGTTGCGTTCCCGCACGGACACGAAGAGACGTATAAATGAATGCTCTTGTGCGTTTTCATTTGAAAGAGCACCCTGTTGCCCCCGCCGTCGTCGTCTCGTTTCACTCTCTCGAGTAGAAATGAATCCTCTGTGTCCTCGTAGCCTTCGTTCGATAACGCTTTCATTTCCAACGCTAAATACCTCTTCAACGCTCTCCTCGCCAACACCTCCGCGTGTAAATCTCTCAGCTTACCTCTCTCGTAACTCTTCTTTTCCATCTCCCGATCAAAATCCTCGTCCGAAATCGTCTTCGTCCCGTTCGCGACGGTCAAGCACGTCATCCTGTTCGTTCGCGCGTCGAGCGCGATAAACGCGCTCATAACAGTCCTCAGATGATGATTTTCCTCCTCCTCATTCGCTGCTCTCAAATTATATTCGCGCGCCGTATTCTCTCGCAAACGCGAGAACGTTTCGATTGCAACGTTCGAAATCGATTCCGCGAACGCGCACGAACTCGCTCGCGACTTTTCGCCGCATCTTTGTCCCGTTTTTGTCGTCATCTCTGTCCTCGTCATCATCTCGGGGTGTTCACTTCACCTCAGTGAGAGGTGCACTTCTTCAGAGCAACTTTGTATTCATCCTCGCACGACGCTTTTTCCAAACGACCTAAACGCGCGACATCATCATCATCGCCTGTTACTTGTGCTCCTGCTGCTCCTGCTTTTGCTGCGTGCAACGACGGCGATGACTTACACGCGAACAGCGCTTCTCTGGCTATGTTCTTGCACTTTTTCTCGTCGATGATGAACAAAGACGGCGACGACGTTTCTTCCTTCTTGGCGTAACGATACGTCGCGTAGCCGAGCGCAGAAAAAGCAAAGACAACCGGTGGCAAGAACACGAATGCCATACAACAACACCAGGCAGGAGATGATGAATGTGTGGTGAGGACGAAGACGCGAAAGAGGACGAGTTTGAATACCTAGTAGTAGTAGTAGTAATAATAATAATGACGAAACAATTGGTTCGTTTCTGCTCTTTCAGTATTGGGTGTCGCGGAGTCGTCATCACCATCATCATCACTACGACTCACATGGCCTTCCCTAGCTGCATTTTCCTCTTGAACATCAAACTCGTGTTGTGCATCAACCCGTCGATGATCCCTACGACGCTATACACGCCACCAACGATGGCCATTAACGTGGTTATGAATTGGTAAAACTCGCGTCTTTTCTCGACGCCTAAAATTTGCACCGGGGACGGGGTGAAGTGGAATTTCGCTCTCGGCGTTTCCCCGTCTGGGGTTTTGACCGAATGCGTGTGTTGGGTGTATTCGTACACGTTGAACGGTTGCGCGAACGGGCCCAGGGGTTGCATGGTGGTTAACACCGTTTGTAAGTAATGCTCGTGCGACGTTCGCGGGTTTTTCGAGACGACGAAATCGTTCGCCAATTTGTCGTGCCAATCTCCTTCTTTTTCGCCTCTGTGGAATCGAGCCATATATTTTTGCCTCGACGCGGATAATTGTTGACCGAAGTAGAAGTGGTGAACTTGGTGCGTGACGTTTAATTTGTCCACGTCGAAGGAGTGGCCGTTTTTGGCATCCGCGGTAAAAAAGACGTGTCCGGGGACTTTTTTCACCAAGACGAAACCGGTGATGGAACACCCCGTGCTCGCTCTGGTTTGGACCACGTCCGCGTGGTTGGCGACTTTGAAATCGATTTGCTCGTTCGGTCGCGGCGGTTGCGGTTTCTTCTCGTTATCTTTCGTCGGTTTCCCTTTTGGTACTGGAATGTTCCCTTCGCCACCCGCGGGAACGTCCACCATGCTCTTCCCAAACTCTACAATCGCGCTCACGGTTCTGTCCCCGTGATAGGACGCGTGATCCGTGTGTCTCCCATGCGCGATTAAATCCGACCCTCTCGTAAAGATTCTCACCGTCGGATACCCTTGAATGTGATGTTTCCTGCACAACTGCTCGTGCTCCACGCAATTGACTCTCCCGAGCGCAATCGAGTGCATGTTTTGCGAATTCGTGTTGAACGTTTCGTGCAACTGAATCGCCGCCGCGTCAAACACCGGTTGCAACCGTTGACTCCACGGACACCACGGCGCGTAAAAATTGATCATCGTCACCGAATGCGCGTCGTTAAACGCTTGCATCTCTTCCTCTGTCGTCAACGGTTCCGCGCTCGAGTGCGTCACTCGTCCAGTCGCCAACGCTTCCTTGTGCTTCTCCACC
>Ga0182093_1510288_pt1 | contig 19783 bp, 10 predicted proteins | sample 041ome_21_FD_127776 | JGI IMG/M metagenome (GOLD analysis project Ga0182093, IMG submission 127776) | Metatranscriptome of coastal salt marsh microbial communities from the Groves Creek Marsh, Georgia, USA - 041411BS metaT (Metagenome... | ecosystem: Environmental > Aquatic > Marine > Intertidal...
CGTGAACCGAGGGTTCGCGGCGTCGTGGAGTTGGTTGATGGACATCTTTTTTGACCTTTTCTTGTCAAAGACGCGTCGTCGTAAAAACGCGCCGACGCGTATCGGCAGACGTGTGTTGTGCGCTTTTTTTTGTGAGGTGGATGCCGTCCGAGAGAGAAGAGAGATGACGTTTCACTGGCGTGTTTACTACGACTAGGACGCGCGCGTTCGCATGCGACTGAAGAAGAGAGAGAGAGAGAGAAACAAAGAGAAGAAGAATTGAAATGAAGATGAAACGCGCGCGTGCGTTCGCCCTCGATGCTACGATGTCATTTTACATTGTTGATTTATGTGTGTTTTTTTTTGCGTTCTCTCGTCCGTTTCGTCATCGAAACAGCTCCGGAAACTCCTCTCTCTTCGCCGCGTCTTTGTCGTCGTCGAACGCGAACGCTTCGAGCACGCTCTCGGCGAATTTCCTCACGCACGCTCCAACACTCTCGAACGCGGCGTTGATTTGCTCTTCGCTCGCGTTCGCGTCTTTTAACACTGCCTCCAACGCCGCGTACGCCTGCACCGTCGCTTCTTTCCTCTCCGCGGCGCGCCGCTTCGCCTCGTCGTTCGCGTACTTTTTCGAAACGCTCTTCGACACGATGGACAGCGTGCACACGTCCCGGACGTTCGCGTACGCCTCCAAAGCCGGTCGCGCCGACGTGCAATCCAGCGTCGCGTTGCGTAATCGCGCCGTGGCTTCTTCCGATCCTAGTTTCACGTCGCCGCGAGCGATATCCTCTCGCAGCGCGCGCAAGCGAAGAGAGGTCACCTTCAAAGGTCCGAGTAAAAACGTCGACTGACTTTGCTTCGTGAAATCAACGTCCGGGAACGCGTACGAGGAGGAGGAAGACGACGACGACGCGGAGGAAAAAGAGAGGACGGCGAAAGAAAAGGCGAGGACTTCTCGTCGTCGTCGTCGTCGTCGTCGTCCGTTGGTGTCGTTGAACGAGAAGGTTTCTACTTCTTCTTCTTCTTCTTCTTCTTTCCGACCGTCGTCGTCGTCGTCGTCGCTTCTGCTCCGCGTTCGCATCGTCTTCTTCATCGTGGCCTTTCTCGAAGAAGAAGAAGAAGAAGAAGAAGGAACGAAAGAGGAGGAACAGAAGAGATCGTGGGAACGACAGACCCCGCGCATTTGTTTTGTCCTTTTGCGTCTGTCTGTCCGTCCGTGTCTCGTGCGCGCGTTTTGTTTGTTTCCCGGTGCGCGCGTCTCCCGTTTAGGTGATTTGAACACATCTTGTTTTAGGGTTTGAAACCCTAAGCAAGAAAACAGCATTTGTTAACGACCGCCGGCGCGCAACAACATATAATACCACACGACAAACGCACGCGAGAGAAATGGTATTCAAACGCGACGCCGGGTCCTCCTCCTCCTCCGTCGAGGACGAAGAGGAAGAGGAAGATGATATTTCCAACCTCAAACGTCTCACCAGAGACGCGTTCGCGGACATCAAATCGCTCCGGGAAAAAGTGCACCAATTGGAAGCGCAAAACAGAGTTGCGGCGAGAATGAAACCTTCCTCGTCTTCATCTTCGATTTTCCACCGAGTGAAGGCGAAAGTGGAAGCCGCGATCGCACCACCCGTCGATGATGGGTTTAACATCACCGCGAGCAACCGGATTAAGCGAGGGAACGAGGTGAAGGTGAACTGCGAGACGCACTTTCCGAAAATTGGGTGCGTTTTAACCTCCGGGTTTAACGCCGAAGGTGGGAAATTGGTACGTTTTACATATACGCACGCTTGTTGTTACGTGATTTAATCATTGACCGTTCTTTCTTTCTCTCTCTCTCTCTAACTCTTTCTCTTTCAAACACAGTTCACGGATGACGGACAAGAGTTACACGCGGTGACGTTGCGAAAGCTTTCGTACAAAATATCCAACGCGTTACCTTCGCTCGTTCCGGACGGCGTGACTGTACGGGTAACGCCGCTCGGATTCGAAGGCCGCGACCAGTTTGCCTCTTTGTCCCCGATTCAAGAGAACGCGTCCTTGACTGGGTTTGGGTCCACGGGCGCGAGTTATTGCGCTTTAGGCGATGGGGATTCCGCGGTGAGCGTTGGATGCGATGTGAGTCGAGACGCGACGGTGAATTTGGCCATGTGCGCCGGGAATAACACGCGAGTGGACGAACCGACGGCGAGGGTGATTGGTCAAGGGACGTGGAGAAGCAAAAGAAACGAAAGCACCGCCGGAGACGGAGACGGGAAGAAGAAAAAGAAGAATGTGAATTACGCCGGTGCTGTGGGAGGTTCCGTTGACGCGAACGGGCAAAAAATTGCCAGCGTCAGCGTGGCGGCGGCCATAGAAGATGTCGTCGTCAGCGCTTGGATGCAAAAAGATGTTTTAGGTGGGGGCGGTAGTAAATCGTTTTCGAAGTCTAAAAGTAAACGCGGGGGCGGAGGAGGTAGCGGCGAAGACGCCTTTGAGTGGGGCGTCGTCGCCACGAAACCACCGAGCTCGAAACTGAAACCAGCCACGGCGACTCTGAAAGACATTCTGTCGCCGAAAAATCTCGGCTGGGGTTGCGTTTTTGGACACTCCAACGCCGTCGGTGGAGAACACGTGGAGCTTTTCGCGAGAATATACGGCGACGGATTTCAAAAACCATCGATGAGCGTATTTCCTGGTGTCGTCATTAATCGAGACGAACGCGGGAATTTCGACACAGCGTTTGCCATGAGGGCTCATTGGTACTTGTAATTTTTATTGGAGTTTATAAAGAATTAATGACACACGAACGATGCGTAATTATTTATCTACTTCTTCTATTTTGGCATTTTCGCCGCTATGCTCGCTCTATACTTTTTAAAGTTTTCGAAACGCACTGCTTTCCCGTTTTCAATCGCGATGAACTCTTTTCCAACTTGTTCGACGAAATACTGGTCGTGCGACACGAGTATCACGCCGCCTTCAAATTGGCTTATGGCTTTTGCCAGAGATTCGCACGATTCTAAGTCTAAGTTGTTTGTCGGCTCGTCGAGCACGATTAAGTGTGGTTTATAATAGGATACGGCTGCCATGGCAACTCTTGAACGTTGGCCTCCAGAAAGTGAGCCAGACGGTATGCTTTGTAACGCAGTCGGTACGCCGCAATTCGATAAATGTCCTCTGATTTCTTGTTCGTGTTTGTAACTGCCATCACCTTTGTATTTCTCTAGCATAAATTGTAACGGAGTCATGTCGTACTTTAATTGTTCCGCGTGGTGTTGATTCACCAAAGAGATTCGAGCGCCGTGGTCTCGTTTGACCGAACCTCCGGTATTTTTCAAGGCGTTCGTGATGACTTTAACTAAAGTTGTTTTCCCTTGACCGTTTTCTCCGAGTAAGACGACGCGCGATTTGGAATCGACGCTTAAATCTACATCCGTGAATATATCTTTCTCCGTGTTTGGGTACCGAAACGAACAACTTTCAAGCATGGCGATCGATTGTGATTGCAACTCACCGCCAGCGCATAGACTCAAACTATTCTCTCTATCTTCCTCTAAATCCGCGAGTTCGTCTTGTTCTTCCTCCGCCTCCAACTCTAATTTCTTTGCCTCGGAGGCTTTCTTTTGCATCATGTTAATTTGGGACGAGGAGCCGCCGTAGCGAAACCCGTGACCGGCGAATTCTTTGAGAGTGTCAATCTTTATTTGTCTCAATTCGGTGCGTTTTTTCAACGCAATTTGCTGTTCTCTCCTCTTCTTGGCCCAGCTGGAATAGTTCATTCGGTGCGACGTGACTCGTTTCGCGACGCCTGAAATGTGGATTGAATCCGTCGTCGTTTCGTCCAAGAAGTGTCTATCGTGCGAAACGCAGACGATGATGCGGGACCTCCAAACCGGGTTTTCTACCAGCTCTTTGGCTAAAAACATCACAGCTTGAATTGACAAGTGGTTCGTTGGTTCGTCCAAAAACAATATATCAGGCGTGGCGAATAAGGCTGCAGCTAAACTCGTTCGGACTCTCCACCCGCCCGACAGTTGTTTCATTTTACGACTCACTAATTCTTCGCTAAAACCGAGATTGCGAAGCAGTTGATTTGCTCTGGCATTCGCTGAGGAAGACTCGATGGAATCTAAATGTTCGTGAACGATAGAAATTCTTTGCACGTCCCCTCCATCTGACTCCAACTCTTTCAGCTCCTCCAACAAGAGTCGACGTTGCACGTCAGCGTGCAACACAACGTCCACGGGCAGCCACTCTTCTTGCTCCTCGTTCAAAGTCACCTCTTGATTCACGTAATGCACGAAAACGTCTTCGGAAAAACCAACTTTTTCGGGAAGCCTTCTTGAGGCCAAATACTTCAACAAAGTAGACTTCCCGGTTCCATTTCTTCCAATCAAAGCGTACCTTCTCCCAGGCACAAACGTTAAAGCGCAATCTTGTATCAAGTCCTGCCCTCCACCTGGATTCGGTACGTTAAACGGTCCGACTTCAATCGTTCCAATCGCCCCGACCCGGCTCGTCCCGTTGCCTTCGATGCGCCGCTTCGCCGCCGTCTCCCTCGCGACGTCTAATTCTCTTAGCATCTGCCTCACCTCTGCCTCGCTCTCTTCTAGTTTCTTCTTCATTTTCCGTTGTTCCTTCTCCTTCGATTTATCCTCGCTCTGGTTTAAATTCCCGCTGTTGCTAAAATCCGGCAGCTGATCTCTCTCCTTCTCTCGCAACCGACGCTCGACTTCCTTCTCGAATTCGCTCTTTTCCTCCTCCTCGTCGCCTCCCAATTTCACATTTATCCTCTTCTTCTTCTCTTCTTCTTCTTCTCCTCCTTCCATTGCGCCGCCCGCATCTCCGCCGTATATCATCTCGTACGCGCGTTCGCACTCTTTCCTCGCCTCTTCCTCGTTCTCGTCGAATAACTCCATCAAAAGTGGCACGCAAAAGTCTATGAACTCTTCTCTTTCCTCCCCTAAGCCGTCTTCTAGAGTCGAGAAGAGATAATTCAGAGTGTCTTCATCGATGACGCTTTCCGCGGGGAGAAACCAGGAGAAAGAGGCGAACATCGTGCGGAGCGCATCGGCGGTGATGTTGTTTTTCTTCGCGGGCATGATGATATCAGAGATGGGGTTTTTCTCTCTCTCTCTCTCGCCCGCGCGCGCGCGCTTATTTTCTGTGGAAGTTTTGGTATGTGTTTTTGTTCTTTGTCTCTCTCTTTGTTGAATGAAATATTACACGATGATGATGGTACAAAACAACGCTCTCTCTCTACTTTTTATTCTTCAACCAGTGCGGTTTGCGTCTTTCCTCTTGCTCTTTAGCGTACAACTCTGGATTTTCTTTCATCCGTTTCGCCTCTTCTTTCTGCAACCTCTCCGCGACGATTTCCGCTTCCTCCTCCGCTTTTTTCGCCTTGGCCTCGTCATCCTGTCTCGACAAGACTAAATAATGCGCGACAGATTTGTACCCGCTCGCAATCGCGGCACGGTACATGTTCCCAGTCGGCATCCACCCTTTCTTCGTCCGACAAAACGAACAGTTACAAATATCTCGGCACACCGGGCACTCCCACTCCGGATTTTCGTTGATCTCCAAAACGTTTTCCCCGTATCGCATGTATATGCAATCGCCGCAAAACTTCCCGCGCATCATGTTGCACTTCAAGCACGTCGTGTGCGTCCCTAACGTCTTTTGTCGGCACTGATGACAGCACACCCCTTTGTTGTTGTCGTACAATCTCCTCCCTTGACTGTCGTACCCGGAAACGAACAGTTCCCACTCCTTTTCGCGATCGCCCAGTTTCGAAACGTGTTCTTGAGTGTACACCTCCTCGTTGTACACCGGTTCCCAGAGATTTCGTTCCAAAAACGAAGCGTTAGTGCTGGTGTTGATCTCCGGCGCTTTCTCTCCTCGCACGCGACTGGACGTTCGCCGCTTGGACGGCGAGATTTCGCTTCGTTTCTTCACTCGCTTTTTCGATAATCCTTTCACTGAATTGTTGTTGTTGTTCTCCCTCCCGGAAGTGGATTCCAAAACTTTCTTCTTCGCGTCGTCGATGCCGATCGATTTCATGCGTTCCATGTTTTTTCGTATCCTCGCGTTGCGCTCGGCTTCGTACGCCGTTATGGTTCCCCCGGGGGCTTCTTCCACGGGAGCGGTCGTTTTGCCAATCGTGGCGTTTGCTTTGGTTTCTTCGAGCATTGTTGTTGTTGATGCTATGTATGGATAGCCCGCGCGCTTCTTTTTTGAAGAATTCGAATTTTTTTGAATTTTGTGTTGGTGTGTGTAATTTTCTGTGTGTATGAAATGTTGCCAGAATGCCAAAAATGAACGCACAGAAACTACGTACGCGTAATAGCTAGATATCAAACTAAAATGCGATGTTAAAAATGCTAATACTACAAAACAAATCGTCGTCGCGCGCTATCACTGCGTTTCACAAACTCTTCTTCTGTCTTTTTCTTTCTCTCTTTGCGTGCGCGTGCCGGAGGCTTTCATCAACACGTCACGGGAGGCCGCTCGCCCGACCTGAACAGCCTCTTGTAATCTTCTTTCTTCTCGCTTTTTTTCTTCTTGTTCTTCCAATCTTCGTCGAAATAGCCGACGGCGATGAATTTGTTTTGGATTCGAGGCGGGTCTTTTTTGTATTTTTCGAGCAAGTTTCGACACTGGTCTTTACTCGCGAGTTTCGCAATGGCGCTGCCGTAAAAGAAGCCGGTTTTTGAGTCCATCATCCATTGGATTTCTGCGGCGCCGCCAATCTTGTCGGCGCCTTCTTCTTCGTTCAATTTTAGCGCGTTTTTTATTTCCGTGGCGGTGACGGATAGAGGGAGTTTACCGATGAATAACGTTTTCGACTCTTTCCTCGGACGTTTGTTGCTGGCGTTGATTTTAGCGTTGCCGCCTTCTAAAGTTAACAGACGTTTTTGCGCCGCAGAGTCAACCGGCTCAACCGATCGTAAATCCTTACCGACTTTACACAGAGGACAACGCAGATTCTTCGCGTCGTGTGGATCGCTGTTCTTATTTGCCGGATTCCAACTGTTGCCGTGTCTTTTAAAACTCTTCTTCTTCGTGTTGGCTTCGATTTTGTTTCTGCATCCGTCGCAAACCAAAACGGGCACTTTACACTTTTGATCGCCGCAGACAAACTTACCCTCGTATTTCGACCACGCTCGATCGCAAACGCAACATTTACTCCCCGACGCTCCCAAATCGCCCTCTTTTTCCGCCATCTGCGCCTCTCTCAAATCGAACAAATAATTCTTCCCTTTCCAAAATCCGCCGCTCTCGGGAAACGTCTTCAAATACCTATCTACTCCGCCTCTGACCATGGCGATCCCTTTCGTCTCCTTCAAGTCGCCGACCCGTTCCATTTGCGAAATCAGCGCCGACGCTCTTTCGCATCGTATCCCCCCGGTGCAATACATCATTACTCTCTTCCCTTCCAACTGTTTCTTCGTTTCCGGCAAATTCAACCACTTCGGAAATTCGTGACTGTTGCGCATCTCGGGATTCAAAAACGTCGCTCCACCTTCCGGAGGCACGATCCGTCCAATATCTACCTCGTAATGATTTCTCACGTCAATCACCACGGAATCTTTATCCTTCAACATCTCGTGATATTCAATCGCATTCACGTGTTTGCTCTTATTTTGTTTTAACGACGGCGCCTTCTCCTTCGCCAGCCCGTACGCGACCAACTCGTCCTTCGGCACGATCGTCAGTTGCTTAAACCGTTGATTGTGTTCCACGAAATCTGTAATCTTAAAATCCGTCTCCATGAATATCTCGTCAAACTCTCTCAATTTCTCGCAGAACTCTCTCGCGGATTCCGGATTCGGCGCCGTCAGCGTGCAATTCACCCCTTCCTGACTCAACCTCCCTCTCCCAGTCACCCCTAACGTTTTCCCGGTTTGATTCATGAACGCTAAAACCGATTTCGCGTACGTTTTCGACCACTCCGGTTCCGCGTACTGATAAAACAACATCTGAGACGCGAACTTTTGGCTGTTTGGAGGAACCGAAGGGAGCGGTTGGTGCGAGACCGGTGCGGACTCTCGCGCGTTTATTTTCTCTCCTCCTCCTCCTCCTTCGCTCTTCATTTTCGCGCGAGTGTTCTCTCTCTCTGTTTCGGAACGAGGTTTTTTAAACCACCAAAAGAACAAAGGCGCCGCGAAATGTGTAGCGCGAGCGGAAGACGCGCAGTCTCTCTCTCTCTCTCTCTTGCGCTTTGAAACGTACCCGGGACAAAAGGGGGGCCCCGAAGTGTCTGGGTTGTGGTGTACTGGGGAAAGCGCACGGTTTTTGGCGGCTTTCTCTCTTTTCTAAAACCCTAAATACCTAAAATGTGATTGTTTGTTAAAACGGAACGCGAAAATCTCAATACGCAACGCGCACGCACGCGAACGGACGCAGAAAGACAGAGAGAGGAAGAGAGAGAGAGAGAGCGATGCGGGCTTCTTTTTCTTCTCCCTCACCTTCTCGGTCGCATCTTCTCTCCGTTTTTCTCTTTCTCCTCTTCTTCTTCGTCTCGTCATCTTCATCTTCTTCTTTTTCCCGAAGAGGCGACGAGGCGAACGGGAAGAACAACTACTATTATTACGACGACGAAAACGGCGGCGACGAGACGACGTTTTTCTTCCCGAGAGGACGCTCTTCTTCTTCTTCTTCTTCTTCCTTTTCCGCCGGAGGGTCGATTTTGAGCGACGTTTTAGGCGGCATCTTTTCCTCGACGACGACGACGACGAAAAGTGCGACGATGAGGAAGGCGAAGTTTTCGAGCAGAGAAGAGTTTGAAGAAAAATGTGGAGGCCGCGGCGAAGGCGAGACGATGAAAACGTTTGCAAAATGCATCGCGAATAATGCGGCTACGATAGAGGAGTATCGAATCAACGTGCCGCTAAACGTCGCGTTCGTCGGGTTTGAGAACGACGGGCGATACGATGTTTCCATTCGTCCGGAGGAGATGGCGCGGTGGTTGGAACGCTTGAACGTAAAGTTAAGACACGAGTACGTCGGCAAGGAGGAAGAGGAGAAGGAAGAAGAAGAAAAAGGCGAAGACGAGGAGAGGAAAGCGAGCGTAAAGAGCAAAGTTTCGTACAACGTGCACTCGAGGGTGCTACAGTTAGGGTCGAACGTTTTGAAGGTGTTCGAGGAAGCCATCGAGAAGCACTCGCGAGACGTGCACAGGTTGCACGGACAGGTGAATCGCATAGATAGTAGAATCGTTGACGCGTACGCGATTGAGAAATTAGTGGATGATTTAGCAGAGTTTTTAGGATTAGAAGAGGAGCATTTTATGATTGTTGTGAACTCGAAGACGATCGAAGGCGATGATGATAGTGGTGGCGGTGCAGAGGGGAAAGTGCCTCGGTATGGATTTCGTTACGGGTTGACGGACGAAGAAGTCGTCGTATTGCGAGAAGATGCAGAGGTTTCAAAAAAAGCAGAGCATTTCACGAAGAAAGCCATCGAGTGGAGGAGAGAAGAATTACGAAGTGGCGAGTTGACGCACGACCACGACGATAGGGTATTCTTCGGTGGGAGCAGCGGTAAAAAGACAAAGAAAAAAAAGACGTCAAAGACTACCGAACAGCTGAAAACGCTTCTCTCGAGAGATGGATTTTACGAGGGCATGCATAACGTCTTGGATGAAATGGACGAGATTGAAGACGACGCGGAGTTTTTACGGTTGAAAAAAGAGCAGGATTCTAGAAACGACGGAGATCATCAAAGCGAGAAAACGATGAAGAAGATGCTCTCGTTGCACGATTTGAGGACATTCGGCGATCTCTGGGCGGCGAGGCAAGATTTATCGTTGGCGGGGAAGAAGGCGAGGAGTTCCACGTCGATAATAAAAGTAGTCGACAATAATTCGTTGAAGCAATTTGCTTTACAGAAACTCAACGGCGACGACATAATCGCCGCCACGCGAATCGCGAGACAAATCGCGAAAATTGAACAAGGCCACGAAGGATGCGTCACCGAAGCTATTCTCTCTTCGAGGACAAAATCAGTATTCTTGGATTTGTCCGCCGGTCCGTTCACGTGGGGCAGTTTAAAGCACACGCACACGAAAAAGGTGATTGGTCACGGCCCACATGATTTCCCGAGCACGAAAATGCGGTTTGGAAGTGGACTCAAAATGACTAGTCAAGAGTTTGCGGCGAAGAGAAAACGCCTGTCGCAACAACTCGACGCAGCGAGAGGTAGACGGTTGGAAAAATCATATCAAAGCCGAGACGAATTGACGACGAAAAACTTAGCCGCAGTAGAGGTTGATTTGTTAGAGCGATTCTTCAACGAACACTGTTTACACGAAGCGAACGAAGGCGCAGCGAAGGCGTGCGAGGACGCGGTGAAGACGAAAATTGCCTTGGAGCACGGCGCGGATGCCGATTTCGATGTGGCTTCGTTTGGAGAATCAGTGCGACTGAGCGGAGACGGTTCGGAAAATGCCAATGCGTTTTTTCAAACGCCCGGTCAGTTTGCCAACGACGCATTCCTCGCCGAAGCAACGGCAATGATAGGCGCGTATGCGTCTTCCGTAATCGTCCCGCCGGCGACGAGGTCATTTTTGAAACGCGCGAAACCGTACAAGACGATTCACGCGTACATGTACGTCCTCGAACTTGGAGTTAAAGATGACACTGGGAATAACGAGAACGCAAATGCAAATGCTGATAGAAAAAACGAGTATCAATATGCGTACTCGGACGCTTTACGACTTGAAATCTTGGACGCGTTAGATGCGAGTTCGTTGAAATCGACCAAAGTTTCCGCTACGGCCCGCATTGTTACCGCATCGGAAGAACCCGCAATGGCATCGGCTTTCGCGTCAGCTTTGCGAGCTGGTAAAGTTTACGGTTTTGGAATCGATGGAAAACGAAGCGACCACGCGCGAGCGCGATGGTTGGACGTCGATGCGCTCGCGCAACATTTGCTCGTGGACGATCAAAAATACGCAAGCGAGGACGACGACGAGGAAGAAGAAGATAACGAAGACCACTTGGAAATTCCCATTTTTGTCTTTGACCAACGCTTCGATGGCGAACACAGAGACTCGCCGTTACTTTTCACGAACGCAAAACCGGTGGAAATCATTCGCGACGCCATCTTCGTCACCCGATCGAATCCGATCAACGAAAAGCTCGTCCAGTCGACGCACGGGAGAATGCCATTTTCGGCGTCGAGATCCTTTTGCGAAATCAAAACGATCGAGTCGGATTTCGCAGACCCAGCGAAAGAAGTGGCTTCGATGGTGGCGCAATTCGTCTCTGGAATCATCGCACCGCACGAATCGACGTCTTTTATGAGTAGCGATCAAAATGATTCTGAAGAAAACGTCGTAGAAGCGATGAACGGCTACGCGTGGTCTGTTGGAGATAATCCGTTAAGTTTCACAACGCCCGGGTCCCGATTCGGCTCCATACACCGCGAAATCGCCCACAGAAACATCGTCGTCGCTCAAATCGACCGCGTTTTATCGACGTATAATCGTGCCGTCGCCATTCTCGAACGCATCGACGCGAAATCGGACGGGGTATACGAAGCCGCCAAAAGCGGCGAAGGAAAACGATTATCGGCTGAACTTCGCGCCTCGAAAAAAGCTGCGTTTCGATATTTGAAGGAAGCTCAAACGTTATTATCCTCCGTCTCCTCGCACGCGGATGAAGCTTCCGTGAAAGTCTCCCGGGCGAAGAAAGAGGTGGACAAATTTCTCGTATACGCCACGGTGCTGAGCGACCACGTGCACGCTCGCGAAAAGAGGAAACAGTATTTGTTGATGTCCTCTACTTCGACCTCTTCGTCCTCGGCTATTTCATCCTACGCGAACAGCATGTTTCGAACGGTGTTGTGGATCCTCTTTGCTATCCTTTTCTTTTATTTACGAATGAAACAAACGACCGATAAAATTCGAATGGCCAAAACCAGATGGACGAAATCCGCGTTGGACTAGTAGTAGAAATTAGTTTAGATAAATGCCTAATAGTAATAATAATATACAACGTTTCTAGCGCAAGCGCGCGCTCTAAAGTGATGACAACAAACTAAAATTCAATTCAATTCAAAATTTTCCCAATCTCCTTCGCCCTCTTATACATTTCCCAATACCCGAACCCGTGCGCGGCGAACAACGACGACATCAACACCATCGTCGTGACCATTTCTCCGCCCGCGTACAAACTCCCAATCGCTAAACTCACCGCCGCAAACGATGCGTCCAATATCACGCAAACCAACGCGAGCATCTTCACCGTCTTCACTGTCGCCCCCAACCCTTTCTTCAGCCTAAACAAGTCCGACGCGTACACCGAACACGCTATTAAACCGATTACCCCAATCGGAATCGAGAGAAACGCCATCAATTGCGCGAGCAAAATCATGCACAGAGATGATATCGTGTTGACGATAACCACCGGTTTCGCGTTGTTCCAATCTTTTATGGCCGACATCAGTTGCTCCTCCGTCGGTTCCTCGTTGTTGTTGTCGTTGTCTTCGTTCACGTGCAGCAGCGGTTCCGTTTTCGCATCTCCTCCTCCTCCTCCAAAGCTTTTCCCGCGGGAGAAGATGGTCTCGGACTTTTTGGTGCCGCTCTTCTTCTTCGTGGGAGTCGTCGTTGTTGTCGCCATCACGAAGAGAGGAGGAAGATGTATAAAAACACACAAACGACGAAAGACGCGGGGCTCTCTTTTTTTTGAAGAGTGAATAAATATATCCGCGGGGAGTCTTCTCGCGTTCGGAGCGCGCGCGGCGTGTTTACTCTTTGGTGGGCCGGTGCATCGTCTTTTCCCCAAACCGCTAATATTTAGGGTTTCATTCCGGGTTTAGGGTTTAGGGTTTAGGGGAAAAGACACTTTAGGGAAAACTCGAGCGCGTTCTCCTCACAAAAGCAAAAGGAGACTCGAGAAGTAACGAACGATGTCAACGAAGACGTCTCTGCTCCTGGAAAAGCACGGGGAACGGTTCATGTCCATGTTCGACGACGTCCCCGACGATACCGCCGTTGCCGCCGCGATCGTTGTTTCTCCTCGAGACGACGACGAAAACAAGACGAAGAAGAAAAAGAAGAAAAAGAAGAGCGATGGAAAGAAAATCAGCGACGAAAAGTTGGACTTTTTTGACGAGGAGGCGAAAGACGACGCGACGACGACGAGGAACGAGGAGAGGAAGATGAATGCAACGACGACGACGACGACGACGACGAACTCTTCGGCAGCGAAAGTGTTCGCGTTCGACGGGAAGCGAGTCGTTGCCGGCGCTCGAGATGGTGGTGGTATTTTCTCGTCGAATGGAAAGGCGGTAACGACCGCCGCCGAAAACAACACCAAGACGAAGAGAATAAACGTGAAACGGGAGATGAAACGGTTCATGGCGTCGGAGACGAAACGGATCGTTCGAGAGGACGACGAGGAGGAAAATGACGATAGAAATAGGAAGAAAAGAAGTAAGAACGGACAGAGCGAGGAAGATGAGAGGGACGACGCGAATAAGCGCAACGCGAACGCGGACTCAAAGTTTGGCATGAAACACATGCGTCGCGAGGTGCGAGATTTTGGGATCAAAGGCTTGAACAAATGGGACAGGAAGGAGTTGGAAGATGAAAAGTTGAAAGAGCTTGGGATGAAACCGTCGAAAGGGATACGAATCCCCGCGACCATCGGCGTTGGGCTCTGGAAGAAGAACGAGCAACGGAAAGAAGAGAAGCGGTTGGATTTGTTTCGACTCGGGCACAAGTTAGAGAAGAAAGAGAAGAAGAAGATGACAAACAGCGAGCGGGAAGAAAAGAGAGAGAAAGAGAGCGACCGCGGGTTAGCGTGGGGCAGCTCGTGGTTCAAGAATGGCATTTTGAAATTGAAGAAAGCAGACGTGAAGAAGAATAAATTAAACGTAGACACGAAAGTGCGATTAAGCGGGAAGAATCGAGACACGAAAGGGAGCAAAGGAGGGAAGAAATCCAAGAAGGGCGCGAAAGGGAGCAAGAAAAGAGGTGCGGGGAAGAAATCCAGTCGCGGGTGATGTTAGAAGCGGAAGTAGAAGTAGTAGTGATAATGGTAGTGGTAGAAGTGCTATAGCAAATAGTGTTTTAATACGCGTGTTCATGTTTTACAAACTGGCATTCGCGACAACCTCTTTCGCAATCGCCCAAGCCGGACCGGCGGCTTTACCGTTACAACCGGTAACTGCCCATATTTTACCCTCTGAATAGTGTTCAATCTTCATGCTCCCGTTTGACGTACACGTCGTCGCGCACGCTTTCGTTTCAAACGATTGAAATTGGACGTCTGGAAAGACGTGCAGTAACGCCGTTTTGAGTTGCGGTACTATTTCCGGGTCGCCGTCCGAATTCATCCACGATTCGATGTCCTCTTTTTGGTCTTCGTAAGTGGCTTTTCGATGGTCTTCCCAAACAGAATCTAACTCTTTGCGCTGTTCTATCGGTGACTTTTTTTCTTTGTTTTTGTCTATATCGTTCTTTTCCCCGTCAAACATGACCGCTTTAGATAGCGTCATGAAATCGTTCGGCCCGCCGCCTATTTTCACGTAATATCCGGGCGAGGGCACCGGGCCCGGGTACCAAATCGGAGGCAAAATGTACACGCTTTTCGCTTCGTTTTTGCTCTGGTCAGAAGTACCACTGGTGCTCGTATCGGTAGTAGTTCTTGTGCTTCTCACGCTTTCCGGTAATTCGTACTTAATCGTAGGCATGTCCCGGAATCGACCTTTCGCGTCTTCCTCGGAAACTTTGGCTAAAATGATCGTCCTCTTTGAAATCTTTACGTCTTCTAAACTTTCCATATCAATTTTCGAGCGGTGCAGCAACGGTTGCGTGTAATAGCCACACGCGACGATAACTTTTTCTTTCGCTACGTATTCGTTTCCATCCGTCGTTCGGACTTTTACAAAACCGTCGTCATCATTTTTGTCCGTCGTTGTCGACGCGACGATCTCCTCGCCGGTTTGCACGCACACCTTCGTCCACTCGTTGTTCTTTACCGCCAATCGATTAAACGCCGCGCGCATTTTATGAGGCGAAACGTACCCACCAACTCGATCAGAAACTGCTATATACTCCTCCGGAATCGTCTTTGGACTCAAATACTCAAATTTCTCGCACATTTCATCTCTGCCTCTCAAAATCTCGTGCTCGATCCCTTTCGCCTCTAACAAACTCGCCGGTCGCGACACGAACGCCCGCGACCCGATGCTCAAGCTCCCTTTCTTCTCGAAGAACTCAATCTCGCTCTCCTCTTGTATCTCCCGAAAACTGCGTATCGAATCGATGTTCAGCTGCGTCCACTCCTCTCTGCCTTCCGCGTCTAACGGTCGCACGATCCTCCCGAGGTCATCCGATCCCGAGCTCAAACTTTCCTCTCCAGAGTCTAAAATCAAAATCTTTTTCTCCTTCTTCTCGGATAAGTGCAAACCGATGGCAGCACCGAGAGGACCGTTCCCGATGACGATGACGTCAAACTCCGCGCCGGAAGCGGGAGGAGGCGTTAAACTCTCGTTGACAATGGCGTCGCCGCAGGAGATTCTGTTGTTGTTGTTGTTGTTGTTGTTGTTGTTCTTAGCGCTCGCAGAAGCGCAGATGATGTTCATCTTTGTCGTCGTCGCAGAAGCGCGTCGATTGGAAACCTTCTTTTTCGTGAGATGCGAATACCTAATCTTTCTCTTCGCGCGCGCGAGCGACGAGGACGACACGGGAAAAACGCCGCGAGAACACGCGGAGGAGAATATTTCTCGAGTGCTCGGTGTCATGCGAAGCCTCTTCTCCGCCGCCGTTCAAAATCAAGACGATGCTACTTTAATTAAAGTTTCGTTTTATAAATGCACGCGCACAGTTTTGAAGAAAAGTTTGTTGTGGTCTCTATCTAATTCACGCGAAAAATGAAAGAAGCTATGTAAATCAATCCTTCTTCTTGGCGTCGTGTTTGGCTTTCGCGGCGACGGCCAATTCGATGCGTCTCGCCGCGTCCATTCTGATGGCTTCATCTACGGCTGGTTCGTCCACGACGAATGTTTTCAACACTTCAACGACGACTTCGCCTTCGTCGACGTCCTCGCCCATGGGTAACGCGTGGACGATGGCCTTTGCGATTTCTACGCTCTCGTTGCGATTGGCTAAAGATTTCGCGCACCTCGCGGCGCACCCGGCTAAGTTATCTTTCGTCGCGACGAGTTTTGCCCAGCGTCCTACGTGGCCGTTGGCGACTACGAAGACTTCGCTCTGTGCACCAAGCACCGCGGCTTCCGCGATGGCTTTGACGCTGTCGTCCGTGCAGTACGGATTCGCGTTGGATTTATCTTTTTGTCTCGCCGTTTCCACGAGAAGACCGGCGAGGTATGCCGCGTTCCTCGTCGCTTCCGGGGAATCCATCGATCGCATTTCTTCCAAGAGGGTTGGCAACAACGCTGGTGCGCATGGAGACGCGTAGGATTCGACGGACTCAACGATATCTGCAAGCAAACCGTAAATGGCGAATCGCTCGGCGCCGCTTCGAGATGGATGCGCTCTTTTCAAAATCGCCTGGAAGTGCGGTTCAAACTGAGAAGCGAAAGGTTGCGCACCGACGACGGTTGCCAACGCCGGTAACGCTTCCGCTACAGCTTCGAGAAGGACGAGCGATGACTCCGCCTCCTCTTCGTCTTCGTTTTCCAAGTTGCCACCACCGTTCGGCATGCCCTTGATGTTGTGGTGTCGTCTCGCTCGATTACTTTCGTCATCGTTATAGTCGCCGTCGTCGTCATCCTCGTCTTCTCCTTCGTCGTCGCTATCGAACGATTGTTGACACATGGCGTCGCCTCTGAGAAGAGACAGACAGATGTTGTTTAATTTACCTAAATGCGGCGCTTCGTTTTCGAGAATCGGTTGATTGCATTTTTTCACGCTCTTCAAAATTTCCGCAGCGCAACACAAAGAAGACGCCACGACGTTCTTCTCAAAATCGTGCATCGCGGCGTCTAAACACGCTTCTAAAGCTTTTTCCGCGAGTGTTTTTGCTGCGCTCGGGTTATGCGCGCACAAAACGACCAAACACTCGCCCCCGGCTAACGACGAGATGGCATCGTACGTGAACGAACGAACTTCGTCGTCGAGGTAATCGACCGTTTGAAACAAAACTTCCACGGACTTTTCAAACGCGCCTTGGCTTTGTACGTACGTTCTCGGTGCGGAGTCGGCGTATGATTTAATCGCGCGAATAGCGGCTATTTTTTCTTCAACGAGACCGGATCGAACGTCGTCGTACCCTTTGGCGTTGTTTTCGTCGTCGTCGTCTTCATCGTAATCTTCGTCGTACTCGTCGTATTCGTCCGCGTGCTCGTCGTCGTGTTCGGGATTATCCGCCACGAAATCTTCGAAATCTTTACCAAACATGATACCGTCGTCTAAAGTGATGCTCTCTAACGCTTTCTCAACCAACGGGTTTAGAAATTGCGAAAAGGATTCGTGTCCGTTTGTCGTTTGTTTGTTACTCTCGTCGGCGGATTTACACCCGTTTGCAAAGCTGGCGAAGAAATCGTGCGCGGCTTCGCGAGCGTCGCACGACGTCAAGGCGAACCCGCTCGCGACGTTTTGCACCAGAGCTTCGACGGCTTGATCGCCTAAAGCCGTTCTGCACGTTTCTCCTTCAACGATTGCGCCTAATAATCGAATGGCGCACGCTCTCAAACGCAGCTTCTTTTGGTCGTTGGCGTCGTTTTCATCGCGAACGTGCGCGCTCACGACGCTCTCGAGTCTCGGGAGCAAATCACCGAGGAACGGTGCGAACGCGTCCGAAGCGTCCGTGGCGGCGGAGGTGGCTATCGCTAAAGCGCACTCTTTCCTTCGAAACACGGACCAGGAAAACGGTTGGTTTTGCTGCTCGTTGGCGCCATCGTCCAACGCTTCAAACAAAACTTCTAAAACCATCGGCACGTACGCCGCTATTTCCCCAGATTCTAATTCAGAAGTCCACGCTTCGACGGCGAAAAATGCGTTTTGTCTTGCAATCGCGTCTTCTTTTTGTGCTTCAGCTTTCTTTTTCACGGCTTGAAACAAGCGAGGTAAAGCGATGGCGTGCATTTTTGGAACCGACGATCGACAAAATTCGGCGAATTGCCCTAAAGCAAACGCCGACGCGCGACGGACGCCAAAACTCACATCTTCTAAAGATGCGCCTAATTGCTCGAGCAAGTTTTCGCAAATGACGGGGTCATTCGATAACGCTTCCGCGCAACCTTCACACACGACCCCGACGGCGCCTACCGAAGCTCTACGCAAGCGTTCGTCCGGCGATTTAATGTTATTCGACGCGAATTCGAGAACGACGTGCAGCACAAACTTCGCCGGTAACGCTAAAGCTAACGTATCTACCACTCGTGCGGCGGCTAAACGCATGGATTGATTATCGTCGTCGTCGTCGTCGTCGGAATCGGATTTATCGTGGTCTTTGTCTTGATCGTCTTCATTTTCGTCCGGTTCTCCGAGTAAAGGTAAAATCGATCTCAGCATCGGCTCGACTAAATTCGCTCGGCGCAGAGATTTCGGGCGACGTTCCGCGACGACAGACAACACGTCCAAAGCCCTCAATTTAACGACGTTATCGACTCCATCCGCTTTCGCGCATTCGCAACACACGTTCACGATATCCGCCGCGACTGTTTTCACGATGGTCGATTCGCCGCAGCCAAACAGTTCGTCAAAGACGTCAAAAGCGAGCAACGCTTGGTCCACGGAATCTGCGCTTTGCGCGCTCGACACGCAAAACCGCGCCGCGGCTTCCACGATTTGCAAAACCGTTTCCCTGACGACCATTTTTTGCTGTTCGATTTCTTTCTTATTCGTCTTTCCGTCTCTCCCAGTCGTCTGCGTCTGATTACCCTTCTCGACGACAACCACCTCTCCAATGAACGGCGCCTCACCAACGAGCGCTCTCAATCCCTCAATAGCCCGTTTTCTCACGTATTTCTCCTGATCCATCAAGCTCCGAATAAATATATCCGCCAACGTCCTAAAATGCACCGGCGCCACTCTCACCACCGTCTCCGCCAGCGCCGAAAAACATCCCACCGCGCCTTCCCGATGCCTCGGTTCCGGGCTCATCGACATCTGACTGAGATGCTCCAAAACATCCGGCCACGAATCGTTCGGTATGCATATCTGCGCGATCCTCGCGATCGACTGCGACAACGCGTCCCTCACCACTCGCTCGCGTTCGTTCGTCAGTCCTCTCAACAACCCGCTTTGCAGTTCCGCTTTTTCTTCTCCACCGAGTTTCACCCACGCGGTGCTCACGCGCCGCTTCAGCGCCAACGCCGCGGCCATTCGCACCCCAATCATCTCTGCCGTATCGTTATTTTGACCTCCTTCGACTTCCATCGTCGCGACTCGGCAAAAGTGCACGCACGAACTTTGGTTCTTAATCGTAAACTTTTTCACGGCGGCTTCGGCGGCTTCGCGAATCTCCGCGTTTGGAGATAAAGTGCCTCGCAAACACTCCGCGAGTTGCGACGGGGATATCACCGGTGTTGCATCCACCGTCTTTGAGGCGTTCTTTTTCTTCTTCTTTCCTCCGAGCAGAGCCATTCTTTTTTGAGTTCTGGTTTAAAACGTGTAACGCGCGCGGCGCAAAAGTGAACCGAACTCGTGACGGCGGAGAGGCACAAATCATATGAGTATTGTTTAGGGTTTAGGGTTTAAAATCTTGACACCCCAAACCCTAGCTCGCGTTGGCTGCTCAGGGGTCAAGTTGTTTTACGGGAAAAAAATCTTCGCGCGAATTCAAAAACGCGTTAGCAGCCGGGCGAGAGAGAGAGAGAGAGAGAGAGAGACCGAGAAACAGAG
>Ga0182093_1474400_pt1 | contig 19371 bp, 17 predicted proteins | sample 041ome_21_FD_127776 | JGI IMG/M metagenome (GOLD analysis project Ga0182093, IMG submission 127776) | Metatranscriptome of coastal salt marsh microbial communities from the Groves Creek Marsh, Georgia, USA - 041411BS metaT (Metagenome... | ecosystem: Environmental > Aquatic > Marine > Intertidal...
GAAGTGTCTCGTGCCTCAGTTTTACGCTCAGTTTTACACAAATCACACACAGAGCACTCATGGTACGTTCGCTTTCTCTCTCTCTCTCTCTCTCTCTGTCTCGTCGACGGACGAAGACGCTTTCTTTTTGGGTTTTCTCGCGGGAGAAATAGTTCAGAGTTTAACGCGCGCGAGGACGAGGAGGAGAAGCGTTCGCGTGATCTTCGGTTTCGCGTTGCGCGCGTTCGCGACATTTTTCTCTCTTTCTTCTGTAGCCCTCAAATTTGAAGATTTTATATATACCGCGCGCGCGTCTTCTGCTCTCGCGTAATAATACCACGAAGGACGCGTGATAATTGCGGGAGACATTTTGTGCTCGTTTTACACGCGCTGGCTGTTTGGAAAACGGTGTGTCGCGCTGTGCGTGAAAGCGCAAAGTGTGTTGCCGGCTGAAATTTGCACCGCGAAAAGGAAAAGGAGTCCTAATTTACTCCTGCGTTTTGTCCTCTCTCGTTTACGACAATGTGCTGACCCAAGAGTGTTCTCTTTTATTCTTCTCCTCATCATGAAACAAAAAAAACAACAGTCTACGAACAAAACGATCGTCGTCGTCGACGCGAAGGGCCACATGCTCGGCCGTCTCGCCTCCACCGTCGCGAAGCAGCTCTTGCAAGGCCAACACGTCGTCGTCGTGAGAGCCGAAGGGATCTGCCTTTCCGGCGGCATGGTTCGACGCAAACAAAAGTGGGACTACTATAAAGTGAAGAGAATGAGCACGAACCCGAAGAAAGGTCCGTACCACTTCACTCAACCGTCGAGATTTTTCTGGAGAGTCGTGAGAGGTATGTTGCCGCACAAAACTGTGAGAGGGAAAGCCGCTTTTGAAAGGTTAAAGTGCTTTGAAGGGATCCCGGCGCCGTACGACAAGGTGAAGAGAGCGGTTGTCCCGGAGGCGTTGAAGATTGCGAGATTGAATGAAGGGAGACGATTCTGCGTGCTCGGCGATTTGTGCGCGCAAATTGGATGGAAGCACAGCGAGACGGTGAAGGTTTTGGAAGCGAAGAGAGCGGAAGCTGGTAAGGATTATTGGGAGAAGAAGAAAGCGGCGACGGCTAAGTTTGAGGCGGCCAAAAAGGCGGCGAACGGGCAATTGGGTGATTTGAAGGAGTTGATTGAACGCACTGGCTATTAAATTGCAGTGTAGTTAGGTACAACACAATCGATTGACCATCAAATCATCAGCAATTCGTTGTTTTAGCACATTAATTTAATAGACACTTCTGATAATAAACTAATTCTTTTTCAATACCTGTAGTCGCGCACGGATTTGAAAAAATGCGCGACGTTTTCTTCCGGCGTGCCTACCATAACCCCATGTCCTAAGTTCATGACGTGCTTATTGTTCCCCGCACCTTTAATCGTCTCCTCAATCGCTTGCGTGATGTGCTCTTTGCTCGAAAACAAACTCACCGGGTCCATGTTCCCTTGCACGGCTTGTTCCATTCCCAGTCTCGCTCTCGCGTCGGCGATATCTACCGTCCCGTCCAACGAAATTACGTCCGCGCCAGTCGTCTGTAACCGTTCCAAAAACCCACCGGCACCGCTGCAGTATAAAATCAACGGCGTGTCCGGGTGTGTCTGTTTCACCTCTTTAATCACCCTGGTTAAATACGGCAAGCAAAATCTGGAGAAATCTTTCGGCAACCACTCGCTCGCCCACGAGTCAAAGATTTGCACGACTTGCGCGCCGCTGTCGATTTGGTATCTCGTGTACGTAATCACCGCATCGGTCAACTTTTCCATCAACGCGTGGTAAATCGCCGGTTCATCGAATGCCATTTTTTTGATAACTTTATAGTGCGAACTCGTCCCGCCTTCGACGATGTATGTCGCCAACGTAAACGGCGCCCCGACAAAGCCAAGCAACGTCGCATCCGTACCTTTCAACTCGTTTCTCAACACCTTTAAACTTTCCCCAGTAAAATTCACGCTTTTCTCCGGCTCCAACGGCGTCACCGCGTTCACGCCAGCCATGTCGCGAATCGGGTTGAAAATAATCGGTCCGGTCCCTTTGACGATGTCGAACGGAATGTTCATCCCAGCTAACGGCGTTAAAATATCCGAGAATACGATAACCCCGTCCGGTTTAAACGCCTCGTACGGTTGTAAAGAAATCTCCACGCACAAATCCACCGTCTCCGAGCGTTCGCGAAACGTCGTGTGCTTTTTGCACAAGTCCTGGTACACTTTCATGTACCGTCCAGCCTGTCGCATCATCCAGATTGGCGGTCGTTCGCACCGTTCGCCTTTAATCGTCCGGACCATGAGTGGGTCTTTGTCTCCTCCTCCAGAAGAAGACGCTTTAATAACTCTCGTTCTCGTTCTCGTCGATGTTGTTCCCTTCCGCCTCGCCGACAAAGAGGTCGTCGAACCGCATCGAGGAGCGCACACGAATGCATTTTGCGTCATCATCATCATCACACGCACGCTCGGAAAGTGTTATTCTCTCTCTCTCTCTCTCTCTCGCAAAACGATACCGTTTATTACGTGCGGCCGCTCGCGTTGCTCTTTGGTGGGCGTATTCGTGCGACGCGTGTGTGCCACGCTCTCGCTCTCTTTTAGTAACGTGGATACAGCGGTGGAAAAGTTTCTCCCAAATATCGTATCTCGCGTATATCCATACGAATACAGACGCAGCAGAGTAAGAAAGAAGCACTCACAGAGCGAAATTTTGAGTAAGACACGCAGACTCATAAGTGCGTAACTCCGTACTCCTCTTGGCGAGCAGTTTAAGTGTGGTCTCTTTCGAAAGAGTTTTTCCCCGCGCAAACACCAACTCTTCCACACAAACGAGAGAACATAACACGCAACACACCCACAAAATCCGCGCTCTGCTGATACCAACGAACGCGCTCTTTTCGCATATATGTCCTTTGCCGCGTCGTCGAAAGGGTGCGGGTGTCTGTGCGTTTCTTCTTTTACAACCAGGAGTACGAATCGTCGTCCGCGAAAGGATTCGAATCGTCGACCGCACGACGAGATGACGACGACGCCAAAGGGGTTGTTGTTCTTGGCCGCCCGCACAACGGCGCGTCATCATCAGACGACGACGACGTTATGTTCGACCTCTGGACGGTCTTCTTCTTTTGGGGAACCCGCCATGAGAACGTGGTGGTACGGGAAGAAGAGCAGCATCAGATCGGTGTTCACTCCGGCTGCTTTGAATGGGCAGCAAGAACAACAACAACAACAACCGGTGAAACCGGTCCAGATGCCACCGCGGTTGACGAATAACGGAGTCGTGAAGAATAACAACGGGGAGAATTTACCGCCGTTTCAATCGCAAATGGCGACGACGACGCGACGGGAGCAACAACAACATCAACAACAAGAGCAACAACAGTTTCGCTCGATACCGCCGCAGCCTTTACCGAAAACGAATAATAACAACAACAGCAACGTGACCTCCTCATCGTCGACGAGTAGTGGTTCTAATACTACTCTTTCTGCTTCTTCTTCTGCGACGGGTGAGTCTCGATTAGAAGGCAAGTTACTTCCGGACGACGTGGACGCGGCGTATCATCAATTGCAACACTTGGGGCAAAAATGGGCCGATTTACACGCCGAGGCGGAGATTCTCGAGGAAGCCAAGAAGTGTATTTTAGCGACGATTACGTTGTTTCACGTGGATAACGGCGACGCGAAGTCAACCGCGGAAGTCAGAGCGCACGCGAGTAAAGAGTACCAAGACCACATAAAAAAAATGGTCGAAGCGAGACGGTTGGCGAACCAAGCGAAGATTGAATTGGAAAGCATAAAGACGCATTTGAACTTAGTGAGAACGTTTGAGAGTTCGCGACGGGAGGAGTTGAAGATGCTTTAAACGAAATATATATAGCGAGACGAGAGAAGCGAGAACGTCAAAGAGTGTACCATCATCATTTTATAAAACAAAATTAATCTTACTATTACAGTTTTTCCTCTTGTCTCTCTTCTTCTCCCTTTCATCGGTTCTATTATTGAAACTCCGAGCCGCTCACGCCTATCGAACCGCCTTCCTTTCTGATTTCCATCAACGTCTTCTGTGGCGTCGACCACGATTTCCCACTTTTCGCCTCCAAACTACACCCGCACAACCTCGCCACCATCCCGCACAACTGCACGTCGCTCGCGCACCCTTCGCTAATCCTCACGTGAAAAAATCCGATGATTTTCAAAAACTCCAACTTTACGTATTCCGACATCTCTTTATCGTCGAACCGTTTACACACCTGAAAAATCGTCTTGATCAAATCTTGTGGCGAATACCCGCTCTTTCTCAGCTTTAACAGTCGATCGCACGCATCGTCCAACTCTCCGTTTAAGCAGTGTTGTAAAATAGCGCCTATGACTTCCGGATGCGGCGTATCGCACACTCGAAACACGTTCTCTTGATTCACCATTTGAAACCCACTATGACAGGCCTGTAAACTGTTCAGCGCGTTTCTCATGTCCCCTTCCGCGCAAAACACGATCGCCTCTAACCCTCTCGCGTCGTGCGGCACCTTCTCTTGCTCGCACACGTACACCAACCTTTCCAAAACTTGTTTATCGCTCAACCGCGAAAATCTCACGATGGCGCACCGCGACTGAATCGGTTCGATGATTTTATCGCTCAAGTTACACGCCAACGCGAATCTCGTCGTCGCCGAATATATTTCCATCGTCCTTCGCATCGCTTGTTGCGCGCCTTTCGTCATCGCGTCCGCTTCGTCCAAGATGATAATCTTGCACCTCCCCGCCGGCAAAGTCACCTTCTTTTGTGCAAACATTTTGATTTTATTTCTCACCACATCTATCCCTCTCTCGTCCGACGCGTTTAATTCCAACACCGCGTCTTTATACCGATCCCCGAGTAACGTCCGCGCTAAAACGTGCACCGAGGTTGTTTTCCCGCACCCAGGTGGGCCGGATAATAACAAGTTCGGCATTGAGCCGGTTTCAATCATCCCTCGCATTTGGTTCAGCGTTTCCTCGTGGCCGACGATGTCGTCTAATTTCGTCGGTCGCCATTTTTCGATCCACGGTTGGTTCGCAGTTTCTTGCTCTCGCGTTTCTTTTTGCTTCTCGCTCGCGCGTTGGAAGAATGGATTATTCATGTTGTTGTTGTTATTATCAGTGCGCTCTTAGTATTCGTGCGTTGCACAGATATAAAGTCAAGCGTCACAGAGTAAAGATGAAAGTCGCGTCTTCCTTTCAAAACAATCTCGTCACGCACCTTTTTTTTTTTTTGAATTTCCAAGAGGAGTAAGGCGTGACGCACTCACGAGTGCTTCTTCCGTACTCAAACGTTCGCTCTGTGAGTGCTTCTTTCGTACTCGTGAAGTGCGTCTTTCGTACTCCGTACTCCCTTTTCGTACGCTTCAAAAAACCTCTCTTTCTTTGTCTCTTCTTCAACACAAAAAAGAGGCACAAAAACACACGACGGACTCCTGCTCCTCCTCTACTACTACGAGAGAGAACGTGTACCGTTTAGTATTCATCTTCTTCGAACAACAAAACGAACGGAGACGATGAAGTTCTCATCGCGCTTCTCCTTTTTTGCGTTCGCGACGCTCTTCTTCCACCGAGCGGCGCGCGTCGATGTCGTCCAAGCGGCACCGGCGATGATGTTTTTCTCTCCTCCTCCCGTTGCTCAAAGTCGTCATCTTGTGAAAGAAGAAGAAGAAGAAAAAGCAACGGCATTCTCATCGATGCATTCGAAATCATCCGAGGAAACAGAAGACAACGTCGCCCTCTACGCCGGACGAGTACAAAACGAGCGAATGGTTTTAGAGAAGCTTTTGGTGGGAGGTTTGTTCCAGTCGGAGAATGATGATGATGATGATGAGATGAAAGCGGAAGTGACGATCGTTTTAGACCAACCGCGATGGACGGCAGAGGACGACGAGCAGATGGCGAAGTTTTTGTCTTTCTCGAAATCGTCGTCGTCGACGGTATCGTCGGTGTTCGCGCCGAGGTTTAGCCGTTTTCGAGGAGGAGGAAAACAACAACAACAACAACAACAACAACGACAACACGCGGTGAAAGAGGAAATAGAGAAACGCTTTTCCGTCGCCTCGACGGCGGAGAACTCGCGCGACGAAAACTCGCTCGGCGGTCGCGTGCGGTATTGGAACTGCGACGACGAAAAAGAGGACTTTGAGTACGCGACGAGGATGACGACGACAAAAACGGACGAGTTGGACGAACGAGTGAAGGCAATCTTAGGCGATTTGACGAGGCGTTCCAAGGAGGATAAGGAGCCTACAGATCGAGTGGGGATTGTTATGTGCGGCGGGGAGGATAAAGAGGACGATCTGGCGTTGTTCCGTGCGTTGATGAAGGCGTTGGGTGCGGCGGAGAGGACGTTCGTCGCCGGCGTCCTAGGCGGCGAGACCGCCGGAAGAGTTGAAGGTAGCGGAAATAGCGGCGGCAACGCTGATTGCACGCGAGATGCGGAGAAGCGAGAAAAGAGACGAGACTTGCTCTTTTCGAAAGGCTCCGGGAGTCAAGTGAACGAGTGCGACGACTTGTGTCAGTTGCACGTGAGCATCGTGAGCGGCTTGATTATTTTTTGGATTTTCGCCGGCACGTTTACGTACGGCATGGGGATGATGTCAAACTTGGACACGCCGAAAATCTACGAAAAGAGCGACGAGTGAGTGAGCTGAACTCTCTTTTGAAATTGTACATTGTACACATACACACACATACGCACGAACAAAAAGACGCGCAAAAATGTATGCGTTTTTCCTCGTATATTTTACAACGCGACGCTCTAAAAACTACATCATTGCTCGCACGAATCGCGGAAAGAATTTAACTCAGCGGACAATCGGTCGATAATCTCTCTCGCCTCGCTCGCCGACCTCACTAACCTTTGATTGCGCACGGCGAGTTCCGCAAATTTCTGACATATAGCCACCGAAACCACGTCCGCGTCTTCGGGTAACAACTCCTCGTTCAAAAAGTTCGTCACTTCCATAAATATCTTCGATCGAGCGGATTCCACCGCCGAAGCGACGGCAAACTCGGCGTCTTTTCTTTGTCTCGTTTCTTTTTGGTAACGAAGAAAATTGCCTAAATTATCTTTGCTACTGCTAGTAGTGTTTCTATCATCGCCGCGATTATGATTCGTCGTATTCTGCTGAGGAGGTCGTCGTCTCGGATCCTTCTTCTTCGCGCCTCCTTCGGCGGTTTCAACGACACCAATCGGAATCCGCCTCGGCTTTCCCAAATTTAAATTCGCAGATATCCTCGGCGAATGCGAATGCGAATGCGGCGGCGATCGCGCCGAAAACCCGAATTCGTCCTCGCATTCACCGTTGTTGTTAATATTTCCTTTTTCGTGCTTGTCTTCTCCTCCTCTCCTCGTCGTCAGAGTCGTTTTTATCCTCCTCACCGGACTTACCACCAATTCTCTTCCCTTAAATCCATCATCATGGAAAAGCTCCTCCTCGCCTCCTCTCCGTCGTAAATGTTCTTGCTGTGTATTCGTGGTGTTCGTATTCGTAGTACGAAACGTCTCCAGCCGTTCTCGCAAAGCGCGCATCCGCTCTCTGTCGTCTGCTTCGTTTTGAGAACGCATATTTGTATGTGTGTAAATTCCGATTTTTTATGTCGTGCTGTGGGGGAGAATCGATGCATTTCTCTCTTTTCTTCTTCTTAAAAACAGTCTTCTCGTCTCCGCTGAAGAAGACTCGGGTGCCTGGTACTGCTGGAAATTCCGCACAGACGACGCGCGGGAGGAGGAACGAATGGCATAAAAAAGAGGTGCGTCGTTCAGTGGTGGTCGTTTAAAGAGAGAGAGAGAGAAAGAGAGTACATCGCATATATCGTTTGCCTTTTTGTCGTATTGGGCAGTTTGTGTAAAAAATACGCGAAAGAGAGCCGAAAATCGTCATTAAAAAACGCTAAAAATAGCAAGAAAAAAGTTCATCTAAAAACAGAGAGAGAGATGTCCTCCTTCGATCGAAACGAGGAAGAAGAAGAAGAGAAAGACGAGCGTGAAAATCTGTTTCCTCCCGGAAGATCCTCTTTGACTGGAGGAGGTGGTGACGATGACGATGACGACGACGATGAAGGGGGGAACAGCGAAGAGGCGCAATTTTTGACCGATCTGAAGGAAAACCACACGAAAAAGTCAAACACGACGAAAGTGCTCTCCACGTACGGCGGCGCCGGGATGGGGGTGAAGAACCATTTTTTGCACGTGGCGTTGTCCGCGTCCGTGCTCGTGTTGGGGGTGTTTTTGTGCCTGGGGTTGGTGTACATACCCGCGATGAATCCGATGGAATCGTACGCGTTGAAAAGAGAGGACGAGTGTTTTTCCAGAACGAATTCGACGTGCGAGAACTATTTGAGAGCGGAGGTGTATTTTTGGAACCTGACGAATCCATCCGAGTTTGTGAGCGGGTTGGAAGCGCCAAAGTTAGAGGAGGTTGGGCCGTTCGTGATTAAAGACGGAGTGTCGAAGAAACAGAACGTGACGTTTAGCGAGGATGGGAGCGAGGTTGGGTTCGTGGAGACTTTATACGGGAAAGTCGATTGGGGGACGGAAAGAGCGTGGGAGGAGAGCGAGGTACGGACGTTTCTCTTTTTTTTTTAATGATTATATGTTTTGCTTCGTTCTTCCGTCGTCGCATCTATTATTCTAAACTGACGTGTGTATTGTGCTCCTTTCCGTGAAAACAGATCATCTCAATCAACCCGGCGTACGTGGAAATCATCAAATCTGCCGGAAGCGAGTTCAATTTGGCGCTCTCGGCGTTGCCGCAAACGTTAAAAGGCTTACACGAGGCGATGGTTGGTTTTATCAACGCGTGTGCGTACGATCCAGTCTTATCGTCATCATTTGCGGATTTATCGGCGGCGGTGACATCAGGAGTAGTAACCGCGGAAGATCTCGCGTTGGGACAACTCTTTTCTTTCAGCGTCTCTTTCGGTGACGGCGTACCGATTACTACTTTGCCGTTACCGCCGGCTGTTTTTGCGCCCATGTACGAAGCGTTTGGTATAGATGCGTCGAGCGGTCCAACTGATGTTTTTGAAGTGCATGGATATGTAACTGGCATGCAAATTGCGCAGGGTACTCCTCCACCGTACGCTCCGTACGTTGCGAATGTCTCCTCGGCACAGGCTTTGAAATACTTCTTCCAGAACATCACCGAAGACGTCACGGGATACACGGCTTTACGGTACCTCCAAACGCCAGATAGCGCGCTGACTGCCGAGCTTGGGTTCACCGACGATGCGCAATCACAAATTATGAAAGGTTATCTCGGATACATCGCTCAGACTTTCGGTCTCCCCGCGTTGTTGAAGTTTACTATTGGTGATTTTCTAAACTCCACGGCTTCCGGTTTACTCGTAAAACGCTCGGCGAAAGAGTGGATTTTTGGATTCGACGATCCACTTTTGAATGCCGTGAGCAGTGGTAGCAACGGACAAGATAACAAAGTCCGCGCCGTACACAACATTCGCGACATCGACACGCTCGACGTTGACCACGTTCCCTGGGGAACGGACGCGCAAACTATGCTTCGCGCCGGCGCGACGCCGTACCGTCTCAAAACTGGTCTGGGCGTCTCCAAAGGCAACGCCACGACCTTTCTTCGTCGAACTGATGGCGATTGGAGCGACCGAATCGTCTATCCGATCACCAATCACATTGAAATTGTGTCTGGGAAACAAATCACCGGTGGCCAATACGAAGAAATCAAAGAACACTTTAAAAACGCGAAAAAAGGCGAAGAATCCATGTTCGCGCCCGCCGTCCAGGCGTGGGCGGATTTCGGTCAAGGCTTGGATTTACGTCGTAAAGTCACCTTGCAACACCGCGAAGGTGAAACGAGAAGGAAAAACAAGAAAGTGAGCACTGAAGTATACTCGTTCGCCTCGAAGACGTACTTGAACTGCCCAATTACCGGCGATATAACGTGCGACTGGAACCAAAACTTCTACGGCGCGTTCAACTTTTCCGGTTTCCTCCAAGGCGCCTCCGGTTTCTACTCTTTAGCGCACGGGTACCAAACGGATTTCCGCGCGTTTGGTGGTTCGAAAGACTCGTATCCGTACACGTCCTTCTCTCCGAACGCGACGAACCACTCACCGGAGTTTGAAATCTACGCGAGAACTGGCAACACGGTCGGCATGAAAGTGCCGTTGCAACAAAACTTCAAAATCGAACCCACGGATACTTTCTACCAGTCCGTCTGGCAACCGCCGGCGTCTTCCGTCGAGTCCACCGCTGGCCTCCACCTCCCAATCTGCCACCTCCAGCTCTCGTACTCCATGCCCGAATCATTCTTCAACAAAATCGCGGACACCATCAACCACATCACCATGATGACCGTCGTCTATTTATACGTCATGCCCGCCATATCGGTCTGCTTCATCGCCTACGCGGCGTTGACTCTGTACGTTCGTCACCAACTCGCCCGAACGCCCACCTTGAGCGAAAGCGATTACAAAAAAAGAGCGACATCGAGCGCGTCCAAAGCAATCGGGAGCTTCCACGACGCCTCGTTTATTCTCGGCGGCAAGAAAAGTTTCAAGACGAAGACGAACGGCGACGAGAAAAGAGGAAGAGGAGGCGGCTTTTTCCGTAACCGCAACGCCGCCGCCGCCCGCACCACGGACGACAACACAGCAGCGCCAATGGAAGAAGTCGTCGTCGTCGTCAATGGAAGCGACTGATAACAAAAAGAGTGGAAGAAAAGAGAGCGCGTGTGGTCAATGCGTCGGTAAACATCAATCGACGATGGACATTTTCCGTAACCGCGAGCAAACCTCTCACACGTCTGCTCTTTGGGGGTCAATTTCTGACTGAATGAGAGAACCGAAATACGCTTCACATTAGTACTCGCGCGTTGTTTCTGGCAAGGGCAAAACACGATTTATACGACTCGTACTACTCATACCATTCGCCCGTGAGCACGCGCGCGCAGTATTCGTCCCAGAACGCTTTTCTTTTGTTCTCGTTTATAGCGCGCGTTCTTTTCCCTCGTCACGAGTAGAAATCGGAAAACAGTTACGCGCGTTTCACAGAAGACTCCCACGCGTGCCACCACCGTCTCAAAAGCACGATGACGACCACTGTAGACGTTGTTCGAGGCACCGAGAACCAAAACGTGGCGATTATCACCCTGAAAAACCCACCGGTGAACGCGCTCGCGCTGTCCCTCCTCCGCTCGTTTCGGGAGAATGTCCAATCGGCGCAAGACGACGACGCGATCGACGCGATCGTTTTACGAGGAGAGAACGGCATATTCAGCGGCGGATTCGATATCGCACACTTAGGGAAAACAACCAGAGGTGAGAAGACGGAAAACGTGAGCGATTTCAACGAGATTTTAACGCGTTTGGTGGAAAACGGCAAGAAACCGTGCGTGGCGGCGATATCGAATTTGGCCTTAGGGGGCGGTCTGGAAGTTTCGATGGCGTGCGCCGCGCGCGTGGCGACGAGAGGCGCAAAGTTAGGATTGCCGGAGCTGAAACTCGGGGTCATCCCTGGGTTCGGTGGGACGCAAAGGCTACCGAGGTTAGTTGGTCTGGAAAAGTCGTTGGAGATGATGTTGCAATCGAAAGAGATTACGAGCGAGGAAGGCGCGCGGTTGGGATTGGTGGACGAAGTCGTCGAAGACGACGGGAAGAGCGGGAACGATCGAGCAGTGGTCGAAGCCGCGGTGCGCGTGGCGAAAAGAATTGCAAACGGAGAAAAGCAGAGGCAATTTTCGCTGACTAGGACGGATAAGTTGCCGAGAGACGCGAAGCAGACGATGGGGATCATGGCGGTGGCGGAAGGGAAGGCGAAGAAGATCAAAGCGGTTTTACCGCACGCGTCGTATTGCGTGGAGGCGGTGAAAGTAGGATTGGAGAAAGGGAGCGCGGAAGGGTTGAGGAAAGAATCGGAGATGTTTCAAAAGGCGGTAAAATCGCCCGCTGCGAAAGGATTGGTGCACTTTTTCTTTGCCAGCAGAGCGACGGCGTCTGTGCCGGGGATTACGGATCAAAAGTTACGGCCGAGTGAAGTGAAAAGCGTCGGCGTGGTTGGCGGTGGTTTGATGGGGAGTGGCATCGCCACCGCGTGTCTTCTGAGCGGCATGGAGGTGGTGTTGAAAGAGATCAAACCGGAATTTCTTCAAGCCGGTATCCAACGCATCGAAGCGAACATCGGATCGATGGTGAAAAAAGGTAAGATGAAACCGGAAAAGGCGAAAGCGATTGTTGGACGCGTACGAGGTACCCTGGACGACAGAGACTTTGCGAACGTCGATATGGTCATCGAAGCTGTGATCGAAAACTTGGACTTGAAGAGGAAGATTTTCTCGACGTTGGAATCAATCGTGAAACCGTCGTGCATATTGAGCACGAACACGTCGACGATTTCCATCGCAAAGTGCGCGTCCGAAATGCGTAATCCGGAACGGTTGATTGGCGCACACTTCTTCTCTCCGGCGCACGTCATGCAATTATTTGAAATCATTCGCGTGGACCAAACACCGCCGCAGATTTTGGTCGATACTTTGGCGTTTTCCAAGAAGATAAAAAAGACGCCCGTGGTGGTTGGGAACTGCACGGGATTTTGCGTCAACAGAGTGTTTTTTCCGTACACAATGTCCGCTACGGTTTTGGTGGACCTTGGGTGTGACCCGTACGCCATCGACAGAGTGATTTCTATGTTTGGTATGCCCATGGGTCCGTTTCGATTGGCAGATTTAGTCGGAATGGAAGTTGGCGTCCACGTCGGCAAGAATTTCATCGAAGACTTCCCCGAACGAGTGTATGAATCGCCGTTGATTCCTTCGCTTCTCGATGCGAAGCGCTTAGGCGAGAAAACGAAGAGTGGATTTTATTCCTACGACGACCGACGCAAAGCTTCGCCAGATATGGACGCGATCGCGCCTTTTATCGAAAACGCTCGAAAAAATCGCAAAGTACCGTTACCGGGCCACCCGGAACAACTCGGCTTTTCCGCGCAAGATATCGTAGAAATGATTTTTTTCCCAGTCGTTAACGAGGCGTGCAGAGTGTTAGACGAAGGCGTCGCGGTGAAAGCGGCGGATGTTGACGTCGCGTCGGTTCTTGGTATGGGATTTCCTCCGTTTCGTGGTGGGATTTTACACTGGGCGGATCAAATGGGCGCGAAGAAAATTTACGCCAGATTGACTGAATTCGGCAAGAAGTACGGCGGGTTATACGAGCCGTGCGCGTACTTAACGAATTGCGCGCACCAAGGGAAAACCATCGCAGAAGGACCGAACCGCGCGAGGCTTTAAGATAATTCGATACATAACAAATACTAAAGAAAGAAAACGTTGTTCATATAAAATTAATACAATTACACCTGAAAACACACGCACGCACGCACGCATACACTTCTTCTATAAAGCCGCGCCCAAAACAATCGCTACTATCGCCGCTATCGCTATTTGAATCGCATTGACGACATCGTTCGTCAACCACTCCCACCCTTTTCTGCCTTGCATCAATGAACCGAGCGCAGACTCGAACGTTGTCGCCACGAACGCCGCGAACGCACACACCGCAGCCGCGAGTAAAGGCGACGATGACGACGTCGCCGTGTTCAACTCGCCCAGAAGCGCCGCCACGCCGGCAAACACAAAACTAGCCGCTACACCCGCCAACGTCCCTTCTAAACTTACCGCACCTTCTGTCCCTCTCGGCACGGAATTGAACGGTGGCAGCGAATTGTACGTCGTCTTACCGTACGCTTTGCCAACCTCCGATGCCGTCGTATCGCTCAGCTTACTACAGAACGAAGCGACAAAGCCGAGACGCAAGATGGAATCGTATTGCGGATACGCCAACGCGAGCGCGGCACACAGTACCCCGGCACTCCCAGAACCCCACACGGAACCTACGTTTCTTCGACCACTGTTTGCTTCTGCCGTGCCCTCTCTTTCTTTTTGTTCGAGTTTAATCTTTGTCACGGCGGAGCCGAGAATGAAGTAGAGACAGACGAGGAGGTAGCCTCGAAAGCCAAACGCCGCAAAGATAGCCTGCGAGGGGAGAAGAACGTCGTCAGTCAGACATCCGCGCGAAGAAAAAGTAAGCGCAAAAAAAACGGTGGAAAAAAGTAACTATGGAGAGAATCAGATTGAAAACAAACGGTTTCGAGAGAGACGGGGCGATCCCGACGGATCGTCGCGTCTCGAACGAAACGTCCTTCTCTCACGCGCGGCCGTCTCGCGAGAAAAGTTCTCGCGGTTGCTTCGTTACGCGTCGTAACAACGCGTCAGAAGTATCTGTGCTTATCAGTCATCACTTTCTCTCTCTATATATACAAACAAATCATGTAAACGTACCGTTCCGAGAAACCACGCGTTCGCCGTCGCGAGACCGGTCAAGCCTTTCAACAGAACCGGCAAGCCAAACAAAAACACCGTGGAATTCACGAGCGATGCCACCTCGAGACCGGGAGATTGAGTATGAAATATCGCGTCTAAGAACAAAGTCACGGATGAGGATGACGTTAAAGCCGAGGTCGTCGCGCTCGTGGTCCTCCTCTTCGTCGTCGTCGAGCTCGTTTTGCGGTTGGAAATTGGAAACTTTTGCTTCTCACCAAAAGGACGACAAGGAGAAGGACCGCTCGTACTGCTGCTCGCGCGACGACGTAAACGACGACGACTGAGAGTGCGCGACGACGGTAAAGACGAAGCCCTTCCTCTCGTCGTCAAATTCGTCGATGTCATCATCTTTATCATCCTCGTTATTCTTCTTTCTGTGATGCCTTTTTGTGTGAAATTTCGAGAGAAAACGTCAGACTTTTCACGAGAAAGAACACCTTTGCGCGCGCATTTAAAACAACAACGCTCCTCCTCCTCTTTTCGGTGACGATGATTCAGACGACGACGATTCAGACGACGACGAGAGCGACCTCCTCGGTGGTGTTAAAACCGCCGCGGCGAGTGTTGTCGTCGTTTCCGTCGTCGTCTTTGCCCCGTTCTCTTTGTCTTTCGAGAACGACCAAAAACGGACACGGATGCCTTTCGCTTCGTTTTTCCCCAAAGAGAAGAGCTTTAGTGTCCTCGGCGATATCGTCGTCGTCTGAATCGTCCGAGAAGGGAAGAGAAGACGAGGAAGAGAAAAAGTACGATTTCATCCAAGAAATCTCGGACGAGAATTTACTCACCACGAGCTTAAACCGAGCGATTACGGACGAGGATTACGAGTTAGCTGCGAAACTCTCCAAGCGGTTACAAGTGGTGCAAAACTTGAACGGAGGACGGGACGCGAGGGAGATTTTGTTAGACTGGAGGATGCTAGGAGTCGCGGAGTGGATGGCGGCGAGAGCAGAGGCGCTAGGGTTTCGGTTTCCAACCGGGATTCAAAGGAAAGCGACGTCGGCGTTTTTAGATGGCGATCGATTGATTGTTATGAGCGCGCAAACCGGGACCGGGAAGACGTTGGCGTATTTGGTTCCGACGGTGGATCAGATGGATTTTGTCGGGAGGAAGATGTTGCAGATTTTAGTGGTGGTGCCGACGAGAGAGTTAGTGGTGCAGACGACGATGCTGGCGTATAAATTAACCGGGGGATCGATTTCGAGAGGCGTGCCTGGAGATCGAGGGAACATGTTCAACTATTCCGGGCCGCAAGGGTTGATCGTGAAAGGCGTGTTCGAGCAAAGGCACGTGTTAGATCCCGATCCGGAGTTATCGACGGCCGAGATTGTGATTGGGACGCCCGAGGAGTTGGCGGAGTTGAAGAGGCAAGGTGTTGTCGAGGTAGATTTGGCGTCGCATATTATTTGCGACGAAGCGGATGCGTTGTTCGAGAACCATAAAGAAGCGATGAGAGAGTTGTTGAAGCCGAGTCCGTTCGTGCCGGTGATGGAAACGAGACAGATTTGCTTAGTTGGGGTGAGCATTGCGAGCGATTCGTTTTTGAAGGACGTGCAAGAAGTGGTGCCGTTTTACGAACCGACGATTATTCAAACGCAAGCGATTGATTACGAAGGACAAGGGTTGGAGGAGAGGAAAAAAGACATCGAGAAGGACGTAGAGGAGGTGTTGGAAGGACTCGCAAAGTTGGGAGGAAGAGGAGAAGAAGAAGGAGGATCGACTTCACTGGGAGAAGCCGCGACAAAGAGTAGTAATGATAATGTTGGTAGCAAAAATAATAGCGTGGGTGGGAATAAACGACTTCCTCCAAACATTCGCCACCGCGTGTTGTACTCGGAACCCGGGAGAAAATTGGTCACTTTGTGCCGGCAAATTCGCGCCGACGCGATTGCAGCCGGGGAGGACAAACCGCCACCGCGGACGCTCGTATTCGTAAAAGATACTCCAGCGGCGGAAATTGTCGCCGGTCCTCTGCGTAAAGCGTTATGGGGTGCACATACGCTCGTCACGCTCCTCCCAGAAGGTCGAGAAGCGCTCAGAGTTGTGGAAGATTTCGATAAAGGTAAAGCGTCGATTATGGTGTGCACGGCGCAGGTCAGTCGCGGTTTAGATCTCAGAAATGTCGCACACGTGTATTCGCTGGACGTACCAAACGCAAAAGAGTATGTTCATCGCGCGGGGAGATGCGGCCGGGTCGGTGCTGTCGATCCAGGCGTCGTCACGTCTATCGTTTCCGACGAGGAAAAAGAAAGCTACGAAAATGTCGTCGACGAGTTGCAAATCAAAAGCGAAGAGATTGAAACGATCGAAGTGGAGAAAATGGGACGAGGTACAGACGACGAGGAGGAGGCGTTGTCACAGTTACAAAGACTACTGGACGATAACTTTTATCTCCTGGATACGAAACAGCTGAACATTGCTTCTTTGGAAAAAGCGCTCGCTATTGAGCCCGAAGTGCTCGATTATGACGACGAAGACGAAGAGGATTAAGAAATAAAGTCACGTACAACACGAACGTGAATAGTAGAAGCGTAGATATGCCCAGCTTTTAAAGAAAAGCAATAATATGATAGTGTGCTATAATTTTGAGAACGATTTAGAGATTGTACCTTATCCGCACCCGCCTCCACCGCCCTTCGGTCGGCGATTCTCGTCTTCATAATCTCCTCTCGCCCATTTCTGGAAATTCTCAAACGCTTTCTTCGGTGCGTTTGGAATGGATTCAATCGCATCAAAAATCTCCAGCAAGTCCGAGTTCGGGTCTTCCATGCCTTGTTTCGTGGGAATCCCGCGAATAGGCGCTAAACGTCGCCTCACCGCGTTCATCATCTCACCAACCAACTCTTTCTCGCACCGGCGAAGTCTGGACGCGTTTCGGATTTTCAACGAAACGTCGTCACGTTTTTGTAACAAAAGTTCATCCTCTTCGTTCGTATCGTACGCGCTCATGCGATCGCGACAATCAGCCATTAACAGTTGCAAAGTTTCGTATTCGTTCATAGGGCTTACAACTTTATCCTCAGTGAAGGACACCGCGAATAACTCTTCGCTGTTCGTCACGCGAGCGAACCGCAAATAGGACAAAAACTCCCTCGGCATGCGATCTTTGTACACGGGGAAGGTTTGGCCTTTATCCGCGAACCCTTGCGCCTCTAAAACGGACTTTTTAGCCGCGTATAAAGGATCGTTCTCCGATAACTCTGCCGGCCAATACTCGTAATCGCCCGGGTGCTGATCATCCACGTCTCCAAAGGATAAATACAACTCCGAGTTATTTCTCACGCTGTGATCGATTTGCAGAATTTTACTCCCCGCGCTCGCCCTCGTGTTCGCACATAAAACCACCGAGGCTGAATCGACATCGTAATCCGCGTATCCACACCTCACGGCAGTCAATCCAGTTTTAATATCTCTAATCTCGTAAAACCGGGCAAACGATGGGTCTTCGGGCGAGACCGGCGGCGGCGCCCCGCAAATTGGAATCGCATCCATCAACGGTACCATCGCGTAACAGTTCGCGCTATTTAACCACTGCGCTCGCGCGCATACAATATCTAACGCATCGATAAAAGCACTTTCCGTCAAAAACGCGTACACATCCAACGGATATTTACCCGGATCTTCCGCAATCGCCGCTCTCAAAGCCTCGTACTCCTCCTTAGCCGAATCTCTTCTTTGCCTCGCCTCTTTATCAATCGACGTCCCTTTCAACAATTCTTTGAACTCCTCCTCAGTAAACCGCAAAACGCTGTTTGGATTCCCGTTCAAAGTCTTCAAATACGGCCACCACTCGCTCCCTTTCGCTTTCGCTTTCTCGCAGCACAACCACAACGCTAACTGCACCAACTCCGGCTTCTCTTCGATCAACGGCGCGACGATGGGATGTTCCTTCGCGTCCACCGCCGTCACGCAGTTGTCCTGAGGAATGGACAAGATAACGTCCCCACCTTCCACGTTCTTAGAGAGCGTGAATTCTGCCATCTCCGTCGTCGTCGCCGTGCTCGTTTTATCCCCTCGATCGCCGTACGGGTTCCCCGACGCCGGTTGGATAGTAATAAACTCGCCAACCATTTTTGCGTTTCTCTCGTGTCTCAACCACGCGGCTAACTCTCTCGCGTCCTCGAGCGAGACCGAGGTTGTTTTCCCAGGAACGATCGGTTCGGACGGCACTTTTTGCGTCGCCACGGAAGCCGACGATGCTTCCGCGATGACGCTTCCGGATCTCTTTTTCCTCCTGTTCCTTCGATGATGATTTTGAGGAGAGGCTGTGGAAACGCTCGCAATCTTCCCCGCACGATTTTGACGCATCGTCCTCGCGCGGCTCATCTTCCTCGACGACGACGACGCGCAGGACGCTTTCGAGGAAAACAGAGAGGAGGAGATCGTAGAGGACATGATGATGATGATGATGATGATGATTGTCTTTCTTCAATCGAAACTCTCTTGTGATGAATGTTTTTTTTTGACGTGTCGACGAGTGTCACTCGAGAAAAAGATCGAAAGAGGATTGAGAAAAAAATACGACAGACACTTGGGGAGGCAAAAAAAAATCGAAATTCGAGGCGCGACGAACAACAATGACAACAACGAAAAAGGGGGAGGGCGCGTACTACTGGAGAGACAATGTATATTCTTATTCGCGACACAAAAACGAATACGTTTTCGCATTACAAAAAGTTCTTTTTTAAATTGTTTTATAAAAAAAAAAACCTTCGGGAAAGCCTCGGGGAGGAAACGCAAGCGCTTCCTCCCTTCACGAGCCAACCGTCATCAGGGGGTTTGTTCATATCTACATATGATGTTTACATCAACCAACCACATTTTTCTTTGATTTCTTCTAAGCAGCTTTTCTTTTCTCTAAAACGAGGCAAGAGAACCGTTTAGTAGAAGCCGAAGCCCTTGGCCGCGTTGGTCAAGACGTTCGCGTGAACCGGGTCCGCGGTGTGCGCAGTCCAGTTGGCGATCGGACCTTCTTGGGTCGCCAAGGCTTGGAAGATGCAGC
>Ga0182093_1083994_pt1 | contig 19355 bp, 16 predicted proteins | sample 041ome_21_FD_127776 | JGI IMG/M metagenome (GOLD analysis project Ga0182093, IMG submission 127776) | Metatranscriptome of coastal salt marsh microbial communities from the Groves Creek Marsh, Georgia, USA - 041411BS metaT (Metagenome... | ecosystem: Environmental > Aquatic > Marine > Intertidal...
CTCAGTAATGCAATAAATCGTGTTGCGCATAATCATCGGCGGCTCCGCCGGATTAATGATGCACAACGCTTTACCTTTCTTTGCGCCACCGACCTGGCAAACTGCATTGGACGTTGTGTAAGTGAATTCATCTAGATTAGCGCGAGTTCCCGCACCAATGGACTTTGAGGCGAGGCTAGCAATAATTTCCGCATACTCTACCCCTTGAATTCGGCTGACTCCGTAAACAATCGGTATGGTCGCCTGACCTGCACAAGAGATCATATTGACGTTCATTGTCTCCGCCAGATCGTCCAGATTGACCGGCGGCACACAGAGGGGGCCAATAGCGGCTGGAGTCAAATCCACCATAAAGACGCCGTGGGCGTTCATTTTGTCTGAATTCTCTTTGTGGACGTAAGCCGAAGTTGCATCAAACGCAATTTGGACACCATCTGCGGCGAGGTGTGGCAGTACACCATCAACACCTTCGTGTGTGGTCTTGATTCCCAATTCACGCGCGCGGGCTAAGCCCTCGGAGTCAGGGTCAATACCTACCATCCATACGGGCTCCAGCACGTCACTGCGCATGACTTTGTACAAAAGGTCAGTTCCAATGTTCCCGGAACCTATCAGAACACATTTAATTTTCGACACGACGGTCTCCTAGCTGTGCGTCAAGTGGCTATTTATGTACCGTTTTTCAGTTCGCTGTTCATCTGGGTAAGACCGACCAATGCCTTGGCGACGTCAGAACGCAGGAAGAACAGTACAGCCGTTGTAATAATTACACTCGACATCAATGTTGCTTATTTTTATTGAAAAAAACGTCGTCCAATTGAACTGTGTGAACATTTGCAAATCAACCCGCCCGGTGATTCGTGGAACTCAGTGTGCGCTCTTTGTAACTGCCGAGGTCGTTCAGAAAAGACGTTTGCCGTCGCGAACAGCAGCTTTAATCGCTAATATTGGCTGATCAATGTTCGTCGGATTAGCGACGAATTGCCACCTTTAAAAACCCGCGGTTAACAGGCCAATGGGTTTTAATCCTGTTCAACAGGTCTTTTTGGAAAACCCGGGAGTGAGCACACCTTGAACGAGCAACTTATCCACGAGTTAGGCGACACGCTATTTCGCGCACTTGAAAACCGCACGACGATTGCACCGCTCACCGAAACTCATCCTGCTATCACCGTCGACGACGCCTATCGGATTTCATTGCGTCTGCTTGAGAATCGTCTCGCCAAAGGGGAGCAAGTCATCGGTAAGAAAATTGGCGTCACGAGTCAGGCAGTAATGGATATGCTCAATGTCCACCAGCCCGACTTCGGTTTCATGACCGATGCCATGCGTCATGATGGCGACATGCCAATCTCACAATTACTGATTCAACCCCGGGCCGAGGGTGAGCTAGCTTTTATACTCAAGAAAGATCTTGTCGGTCCCGGCGTGACTATGGCGGATGTTATCGCGGCCACTGAAGCGATTGTGCCCTGCTTTGAGGTGGTGGATTCGCGCATCCATGACTGGAAAATCAAGATTCAAGATACCGTCTCTGACAACGCTTCCTGCGGGCTTTTCACCATTAATGAATCCGCAGCCATCAATCCAGATGGCTTCGATTTATCGACTTGCGTAATGACCGTCACTAAAAACGGCAAGGAAATTTCTAGAGGGCTTGGTTCAGCCGCAATGGGCAACCCCGCGATTTGCGTGGCGTGGCTAGCAAACACTCTTGGAGAGTTCGGTATCAAACTTAATGCTGGAGACGTGATTCTATCCGGCAGCCTCGTTCCCTTAGAACCCGTTCAGGCCGGGGACAGCATGACCGTGAGCGTGGAAGGTATAGGTGCTTGCTCGGTTAATTTCACCTAAGAATGCAGCCTTGGACGCTGTCATCAAAGACGAACGATTATTCCCTATCAACAAAAAACCCCGAGAGTAGCCTCCCGGGGTTTTGGTACACGAGCCAACCGTTAGGCCAGAAGCAGCCGGTTACAGCGCACCCTCAAACTCAGGCAAGGCGGTAAAGAGATCAGCAACCAGACCGTAATCTGCAACCTGGAAAATTGGCGCGTCTTCGTCTTTGTTGATTGCAACAATCACCTTTGAGTCTTTCATACCGGCCAAATGCTGGATCGCGCCGGAGATGCCCACCGCGATGTACAGATCGGGGGCGACGATTTTTCCGGTCTGACCTACCTGGTAATCGTTGGGCACGAAGCCCGCGTCAACCGCGGCACGGGAAGCGCCGATTGCTGCACCCAGCTTGTCGGCAATGCCTTCCAGCAGTTTGAAGTTGTCACCGTTTTGCATACCGCGGCCACCGGAGATTACTACTGAAGCAGCGGTGAGCTCAGGTCGATCGGACACAGCTACTTCCTCACTAACGAAGGTAGACAGTCCGCTGTCATGAACAGCAGCGACGGCCTCAACCGTGGCGCTACCACCCTCAGCAGCTACCGCATCGAAGGCGGTAGTTCGTACGGTAATCACCTTCTTGGAGTCTGATGACTGCACGGTAGCAATCACGTTACCTGCGTAGATAGGACGCTTGAAGGTATCAGGGCTGTCAACGGCGATGATGTCTGAAATCTGCGCTACATCGAGTAGAGCGGCAACACGCGGGATGGTGTTCTTACCGTTGGTGGTTGCGGGGGCAACAACGTTGTCGTAGCCAGCAGCTAGCTCGGCAATCAACAGCGAAACGTTCTCTGCTAATTGATGTGCGTACGCGGCATTGTCGGCACACCAGACGGTGCCAATACCTGGCACTGCGGCGGCGGCTTGAGCAGCTGAGGCGCAATCGCCCCCCGCCACAAGGATGTCTATCTCACCGCCGATGGCTTGGGCCGCAGCGACGGCATTCAGGGTGGCGGGCTTCAGGCTCGCGTTATCGTGTTCAGCAATTACAAGAGTCTTCATGCGATCACCTTTGCTTCATTTTTCAATTTGTCGACCAATTGAGCCACATCTTCTACCTTGATACCGGCAGATCGCTCTGGAGGTGGCGCCACGCTGAGTTGAGTCACGTGGGTCTTGATCTCAACACCCATATCGCCGGGAGTCATCACGTCGAGGGGCTTCTTCTTGGCCTTCATGATGTTGGGCAATGACGCGTATCGGGGCTCGTTGAGGCGCAGATCGGTAGTCACAATGGCGGGTAACTTGAGCGCCAAGGTCTGCAGACCACCGTCTACTTCGCGGGTCACGTGGAGATTGTCACCCTCTACTTTGACCTGTGATGCGAAGGTGCCCTGTGCCATGTTGGTCAGCGCACCTAACATTTGCCCAGTCTGGTTATTGTCGCCATCAATAGATTGCTTACCGAGAATCACGAGCTGAGGTGCTTCTTTATCCACCACGCCCTTGAGCAGCTTGGCGACTTCAAGGGGTTCAGGACGGCCTTCAACCTCAACGTGAATACCGCGGTCTGCGCCCAAGGCCAAAGCCGTACGGATCTGCTCTTGGCAGGATTTATCACCCACTGAAACAACAACGACCTCGGTCACCGTGCCGGCTTCCTTGAGACGCACCGCTTCTTCAACCGCGATCTCACAAAATGGATTGATCGCCATTTTGACGTTGTTCAATTCGACGTCAGATCCGTCTGCTTTGGCGCGGACTTTGACGTTGTAGTCAACGACCCGCTTCACTGCCACCAGTGCTTTCATAGCCTCTCCGTTTTTCAGATGGACAAAAGTACGCCGAGCGGTGGCTTTACCCCCACGCTCAGTGCACGATTAGAATGTCTGTGAATGCTCGGCGTCGCCTCTTTACAGGGCGGAGCGCCCGAACAATCATGCAAAGTCGCAGCGTACTCCCCATCCTCAATCTCTAAGGGTTTAGAATGGCGCTGCGGCTGGCGGGTAGTGTAACATACCCGGCGTTCAAAAAGTCGAACTTCGAGTACAGTTCGCCCCAGCCAGCTAGTCTGTGAGTTTAAATCAACACAAGAGGAAACACCATGGAACGCGAGTCAATGGAATTTGATGTGGTCATTGTCGGTGCCGGCCCAGCGGGTCTATCCGCAGCCATTCGCATCATGCAGCTCGCCCAACAACAAGAGCGTGAGACGACGGTTTGCGTAGTGGAGAAAGGCTCGGAAGTCGGCGCACACATCTTATCTGGCGCGGTTCTTGAACCCCGAGCCCTCACAGAACTGATACCCGACTGGGAATCACTGGGTGCCCCCTTAAACACCAAAGTGACCGAAGACACCTTCTTCTTCTACACCAGTGGTGAATCGGCTACCAAACTGCCCAATTTTGCTATTCCTAAACCCACTCACAACCACGGTAACTACATTGTCTCGATGGGCAATGTTTGTCGTTGGCTCGCAGAACAAGCCGAGGGGATGGGTGTTGAAATCTATCCAGGCTTCGCCGCCGCAGAAATCCTCTATCACGAAGACGGATCCGTTAAAGGCATTGCCACCGGTGAAATGGGCGTTGGTGCCAGTGGTGAGCAGAAAGACAGCTATGTGCCCAGCATGGAACTTCATGCCAAGTACACGCTATTTGCCGAGGGGTGCCGAGGCCATCTGGGCAAACAGCTCATCAGCCAATTCAACCTTGATGAGGGCAAAGACCCTCAACACTACGGTATCGGGATTAAAGAGATCTGGGAAATCGACCCCGCTAAGCACGAAGAAGGCAAGGTTATTCACGGGCTGGGGTGGCCACTGTCCGAGAGCAACTCCTCTGGGGGCGCCTTCATGTACCACGCCGAAAACAATCAGGTGTATCTGGGACTGATTACCGACCTCAACTACTCCAATCCCCACGTCAGTCCGTTTGAGGAATTCCAGCGCTGGAAAACGCATCCGGAAACCCGTAAGTACCTTGAGGGCGCTACCCGCATTGCCTACGGAGCCCGTGCCCTGGCCAAAGGTGGATGGAATTCCCTGCCCAAAATGAATTTCCCCGGTGGTCTAGTCATTGGCTGTGACGCCGGCACCTTGAACAGCGTCAAAATCAAAGGCAACCACACCGCGATGAAGAGTGGCATGATCGCTGCCGAGTGCATTATGGAAGCCTTCCAACAGGGCGATGCCGCACCCAGTGATTTGGTGCACTACGGAGACCAACTTCGCAACTCTTGGTTAGGTGAGGAGCTGTATACGACGCGTAACTTCGCCGGCTTTATGCACAAACTCGGGTATCTAGTCGGTGCAGGCATGGTATGGGTTGACCAGAATATTTTTGGCGGTCGCATGCCATTTACGCTGCATGATGCCAAGCCCGATTATGCGTGCCTGCAGCGGGCTGACGAGGCCAAGAAAATTGATTATCCCAAGCCCGATAACGTACTGACCTTCGATCGCCTCTCGTCGGTATTTTTGTCAAATACCAACCATGAGGAAGACCAGCCATGTCATCTGACGCTGGCCAATCCAGAGATACCCATTAGTCAGAATCTGCCCATGTACGCGGAGCCTGCCCAGCGGTATTGCCCAGCAGGAGTCTACGAAATCGTGGAGGAAGCCTCGGGGCCGCGCTTCCAAATCAACGCCCAAAACTGCGTGCACTGCAAAACCTGTGATATCAAAGACCCCGCCCAGAACATCACGTGGGTAACCCCTGAGGGCTTTGGCGGCCCCAACTACCCCAACATGTAGCAATCTGTGGCGTCGCTGTTGGGCAAGAGTTCATTGGGTAGCTAATGTTTAAGGCCCCAACAACGTAAGTTGTTGGGGCCTTAATCCCTGTGGGCTGCATTCTCTAGCAGGGGTTGCCCAAGGGCGCCAATGGTTGCAGCAACAACGCGGCTGTGGAGCGACTACTGTTCAGTGACTAACCCAGGAGCGCCGCCAAGCTGCACAACTTTCAAGCCGTCGCCTTCAGCGACCATCAGTAAGTTATTGAGCAGCGTCGATTTAGATACCCTCATCTTCCATTCGCCATTAACGCGCACGTATTCATCGTCGTAATAACTACTCATGAACTGCACCATGTTACGGCTGGTCTCAAGCAGCTGAAAGGCGATACGCCAGCGCCCAGAAGCCGAGTCAGGACCGGTCATAACAATCTCTGGGGCCATGCCATGATGGGAGTCGTAGTGGGTTGGATGACAGGCTAGGTCTTCAAACACCGCGATGAATGCATCCATATCGGTGAACTGCCCAATAAAGCCGAAATCAATCAGAAAGTTATCTTCGTCAAAACACGAGCGCATGGCAGCAATATCACGCTGATCGCAGGCAAGCCACCATCGCGCTTTGAGCCGCTTGATTGCTTCAATGTCCTCAAGCGCCTGAATTCGCTGAGCAAGATCCTCTAAAGAAGCCATGTAAACCCCATTAACTTGGTAGATCCAGTTTGAATAGTAGTACGCCTACCGCACTGCGAATCATAGGGTGCATCGAGACGATTGAAACCCCGTGGACACGCAACTGGCTAATCAAGAAGTGAAATCCTACAGGCCCCGCTTTCGAGTACGCCGTTACCATCAGCAAGTTCAGCAAGCCGATACCAGGCTGCACGGGTGAATAGCGCAGTCAAACCATTGTCCAGGGCAACAAAAGCAGCGTTTGCTGCGCGCGGCTCCAGCGCCAGTGGGTGGCGAGCATCCAGCGGCACCTGCCCGCCAGTATTCAACGTCAAAATGAGGGTTTTGGGGGTATGCCCCTGCAAAGGTTCAGCGTCTATGACCCGCAGTGGATGCAGCGCCACCCGAACAATCACTTTTTCAACGGGGGTCACCAGATAGAACTCGCCGTCTTCTTCCCGGCGCAGGATACTCGCAAACAAACGCACCAGTTCCTGTCGTTTGATTGGTGCCCCTTGATGCCACCACGAGCCATCCTCTCGAATTTCCATACCGATGTCACCGCAGTGACTGGGGTTCCACTTGGCCAGTGGCGGCGGCGGACGACCCGTTATCCAATCTGGGCCGCCCAAAAGGTCGTGACTCTCTCGCCCTGCAGAGGGCTTCACCGCCGCGGCTAAGGTAGCTAAGGGGTCGCTACCCAACGCACTTGTAGACCCGGTAGAACCCTGTTCCTGAGACACTGTAGCTCCCCTGGCCCGCTATCAGCGAGTAACAATCTCCGCGTTATCCCGCAGGGCCCGGCGATACGCTAACAGCGAGAGTTCCCCCTGCATTTGAGCTAATTGGCTAACGATGGCGTCCCTTTCCTGGTTGCTCAAATTGTCAACGCTACCGGGAGTCACTCGCGCCAATTCAACAACGGCGTACTGCTCGCCGGGTAGCTCGACCATATCCAGAGCGAAGCCGCCCTCTAACTCCATTCGAAATGCCGCATTGGCGACTTCCCGAGGCAGAAGACTGCCCACTCTGCGCGCACCCAACTCCACGCGCCATTCCCAGCCGGACTCGGTCGCTATTGCGTCGATGGTCTCCCCTGCCTGTCTGCGTGCCTTGATCTCCTCTAGCAAGCGATCGAGCTCCGCGGCGCGGGCCTCCATTTCGAGCTGGGCTCGAATATCAGTAGCCACCTCCTCCAACACCAGTTGCGCCGGTGGCACCTTTTCGGCGACTCGAACCGCAACGAAACGGCTGCCGGGAAGTTCAATCACTTCGCTGTTATTACCTGCCTGATAGACTTCGTTGGAAAACAGCGCTGCGCGCACCTGTTCGTTGCCGAAAACTCCGTCGCCCGCACTGCGGGTAACCGGCGAGGACAGCTGACTCTGCACCCCAAGCGATTCTGCGGGGCCGGTCAAATCGGGGGAGTTGAAGCTGATGTCTCGCAAAGCATCCACGGCGATCAACAGCTCTTTCTCTGCCGCAGAGCGCTGAATAGAATCTGCCAACTCAGCACGGAGTGATTCAAAATCAGGGGCCTCACCGGCGACACGCTCTTCGACTCGGATGAAGTGGGTACCAGCGTCAGTTTTTACCGGCGCTGAAATTTGTCCAACCTCCAGCTCAGCGATCGCCTCCTCCATAGCGTCTGGGAAGACCGTTCCATCGGTAAAACCCAGCTCTCCTCCCAAATCCGCGGAGCCTATGTCATCCGAGGCATTAGCCGCGACATCTCCAAAAGCTGTGCCTGCGGCCAAGCGCGCTGCAACGTCATCGATCCGCTGTGTGTACTCCTCAATAGACTCGTCGTCGCCCTGAATCAGTAAAATGTGAGCAACACGCGTCTGATCTTTGACTTCGTACTCACCCTTGACAGCCTCGAACTGTTCTCGAACGAGGGCCTCGTCGACCGGCGCAAAAAAGTCCTCTAGCTGCAGCTCGATGTACTGGGCCACGACTTGCTCTTCAGAGACAAAGTCATCCAAGTGATCACCGTAATACTCAGCGACCGCATCATCACTGACTACTACGTCGGCGAATACCGCCTCGGCATCCAAGAGGAGGTAACGCACGTCGCGCTCTTCCGAGGACACGTCCGCCGTGGCAGCCACTTCCAACGCAGTCGTAAAGTCAGATGCCAGCACGCTCTGTTGTAAATCGGACAGCTTGATTTGCTGTGCCTGTTCTCGCCGAAAACGCTCAGGACTCAACCCCGCGTTAGCCAAAACGACTTTGTAACGGTCGGCATCAAACTGGCCGTCAACTTGGAACGCCTCGACGGATGCGACAATCTGCCCAATGGCGCGGCTAGAGGCTACAAGACCCTGCGCATCCGCGGATTGAAGTAACAGCTGACGCTCAATGAGACCCTCCAGAGCCGAACCCCTTAGCCGATCGTCTTCGAGCATGGCGGGATCAAGATTGTCCCCAAAGATCTGCATCATCTGCCGCTTTTGATTCTCGATGGCGATCTGCAGCTGCTGGGGCGTGATCTCTTCCCCGTTGACATCAGCAACCGACGTGCCCGAGCTGCCAAACAACACGGATTCGACGCCGAAGCCGGCAAAGGAAATCACAATAAGAATCAGTAGGATTTTAACTGGGGTACTCTGGGCACCCGACCGCATGGATTGCAGCATGTTTTCGAATATCCGGACAATTTAATGATGACGGGGCCTAGTAACGTAACCCCTTAAAAAAAAGGCGCTGTAGCACAGCGCCTCATTTCCGTACCCTAATCTCCGCCGAAATTATTGGCATTAACGCTTTGCCTCAACTCGACGTGACCTTAGACGCTAGCGAACTGCGTCCAACCAATTATGGGTTGCAGGCGTCCTTCAGAGCCTTGCCAGCTTTGAAGCTAGGGTTGTTTGAAGCGGCAATCTGAATGGTCTCACCGCTGCGGGGATTACGACCCTCGCGAGCTGCTCGGTGCTTGACCGCAAAAGTACCGAAACCAACCAAAGAAACTGTCTCTTGCTTGCTCAGAGCAGCGGTAATAGCGCTGATAGCAGCGTCGAGTGCACGGCCCGCGGATGCTTTAGAAAGGTCAGCTTCTGTGGCGATGGCGTCGATCAGATCATTTTTGTTCACGTAGTAACCTCTTTGAAAATTTTTGTTGTAGCCGGGAAACATCCCGAAGGAAGCGACGAAGGTTATACCCGCGCTCCAACAGGGTCAACTTGGCAAGCGCGAAAACACTGAAAAAATGGAGGCCTCAGCGCTCAAAGCGACCTCCTAATGACAAATACCAGCAAAGTTAGGGCTTCTTAATGGGCAGACGGGCGCGCTCCACCAACCCCTTCATCGCTACCAGCCCCTGCTGACGCCCAATCGGCCAGGTAATCCTCATCGCTGAGGGGATCTGGCATCCGCTCTAGGGCGATGGCCAGGACTTCATCGATCCACTTAACCGGTCGAATCTCGAGGTTAAGTTTGATGTTGTCCGGCACCTCTTGCAGATCGCGCTCGTTCTCTTTGGGAATGATCACCGTTTTAATGCCCCCTCTGCGGGCAGCCAGGAGCTTTTCTTTCAAGCCACCAATGGGTAAAACTTCGCCCCTGAGTGTAATTTCTCCGGTCATTGCAACGTCAGCCCGCACGGGAATATCCGTCGCTACGCTCACCAGCGCCGTGCACATGGCGATACCCGCGCTCGGTCCGTCCTTGGGCGTGGCGCCTTCAGGAACGTGGATGTGAACGTCATGCTTTTCATGGAATACGGCGGGCACACCCAAGGTTTGAGAACGAGAGCGCACCACGGTCATCGCAGCCTGAATAGACTCCTGCATGACATCACCCAACTGCCCCGTTTTAACGTGGCGCCCTTTACCTGCCACCGAGACGGCTTCAATGGTCAGGAGTTCGCCACCGACCGAGGTCCAAGCCAAGCCAGTCACTTGGCCCACCTTATTTTCTTCCTCAGCAATCCCAAAATTAAATTTACGCACGCCCAAAATATCGGACAGCATGTCTTCGGTCACAGTGACAGAGCCTTTCATTTCACCAAGCGCAAAGCCTTTCACCATTTTTCGGCAAACCTTTGCGATCTCACGCTCCAAGGACCGCACGCCTGCTTCCCGAGTGTAGTAACGAACAATGCTCAATACCGCGTCATCGCCCAAGGTAATCTCGTCGGGCTTTAGACCGTTCTGACGCACCTGCTTTGGAATCAAGTAGCGTTGAGCAATGCTCAACTTTTCGTCTTCCGTGTATCCAGGGATCCTGATGACCTCCATCCGATCAAGCAGCGGACCAGGGATATTCATGGTATTGGAGGTGCACACGAACATCACGTCTGAAAGGTCGTAGTCCACTTCCAGGTAGTGATCGTTGAAGGCGTGATTTTGCTCAGGATCTAGTACCTCTAGCATGGCAGATGCCGGGTCGCCGCGATGATCCATGCCCATCTTGTCGATTTCGTCCAACAAAAATAACGGGTTCTTAACGCCGGCCTTCGCCATTTTTTGCAACAGCTTACCCGGCATTGAGCCTATATAGGTGCGCCGGTGCCCGCGTATCTCCGCCTCGTCCCGAACACCCCCGAGGGCCATCCGAACAAACTTACGATTAGTCGCCCGGGCAATGGACTCGCCCAAGGAGGTTTTACCGACCCCTGGAGGGCCAACCAAGCAGAGCACTGGGCCTTTGACTTTGCGCACTCGTTTTTGAACAGCTAGATACTCAAGAATGCGATCTTTGACTTCCTCAAGTCCAAAGTGATCCTCGTCCAGTATTTTGGCGGCCCGGGGCAAATCGTGTTTAACCTTGCTCCGCTTATGCCATGGCACGCCCACCATCCAGTCAATATAACCCCGCAAAACCGAGGCTTCCGCGGACATCGGTGACATCATCTTAAGTTTATTGAGCTCGCCCAGCGCCTTTTCTCGGGCCTCATCGGGCATTTTTGCCTCGTCAATACGCGCTTGCAGCTCATCAATTTCGTTGGGAGCGTCGTCGAGTTCACCCAGCTCTTTCTGGATCGCCTTCATCTGCTCGTTGAGATAGTACTCGCGTTGACTCTTCTCCATTTGCTTTTTCACGCGTCCGCGGATGCGCTTTTCAACCTGAAAAAGGTCAATTTCCGCATCCATCAAACCTAACAAATGGTCGAGACGTCCGCGGATAGAAGACACCTCTAAAATCCGCTGTTTCTCATCGAGGTCAACGCTCATGTGTGCAGCTATGGTGTCAGCCAAACGACCGGGTTCGTCGATACCCGACAGGGAAGTGAGCACCTCAGTCGGCACTTTTTTACTCATGCTGACGTATTTCTCGAATTGCTCAATAACCGTTCGGATAACCCCGTCCACCTCTTCTGGGGGTATCTCTTCGCTCTCGATTTGGCGTACAGCAGCGATGGTGTAGCTGCCCTCATCATCCATCGACTCAATAGCCGCGCGACATTCGCCCTCCACCAAAACCTTAATGGTGCCGTCGGGGAGCTTGAGTAACTGTAGGATGTTGGAAACGGTGCCGACTTGATAGAGGTCATCAACCGACGGGTTGTCGTCCGACGCATTACGCTGAGCGACCAGCAAGACTTGCTTATTGCCGGCCATCGCCTGTTCAAGGGCTTCAATGGATTTTTCACGGCCGACGAAAAGCGGCAAAACCATGTGTGGGTATACAACTACGTCCCTGAGGGGAAGCAGGGGCAACTCGGTTGCGACGACATCTGTCATAACGATCTCCGAAAACGTTCCCTGATATGTGGGGATGATACGCTCTTTTCCCAATAGGAAGATGACCCTTATTGGTCAATTGAGCGAATTTTTTAGAAACACAGGGGCCAAAACGCAAAAACGGGGCAAAAAGCCCCGTTATATGTATTTGGCACGGCTCTCAATCTTCAGCGGCGGCCTTGGCAGTTTCTTGGTTTTCGTACACCAGCAACGGCTCTGACTCGCCTTTGATAACACTCTCATCCACCACCAACTTGGCGACGTTGGGTTGGGACGGGATGCTGTACATGGAGTCGAGTAATACACCCTCAAGAATGGATCTCAAGCCGCGGGCACCCGTTTTACGATCCATGGCACGTTCAGCGATTGCACGCAAACCATCTTCACGGAAGTCAATCTCTACGTCTTCCATCTCAAACATTTTGGCGTACTGTTTGGTCAGGGCGTTGCGAGGCTCGGTCAGGATACGCACCAGCGCATCAATATCGAGCTCTTCTAGTGTAGCTATCACGGGCAATCTGCCCACGAACTCGGGGATTAGGCCGTACTGCACCAAATCTTCGGGCTCGAGATCCGCCAAGGTCTCACCAAATTTGCGCGTCTCGTCTTTACTCTTCACCTCGGCGTTAAAGCCGATGCCACCCTTTTCAGAGCGATTACGGATGATCTTGTCGAGGCCAGCAAACGCGCCGCCACAAATAAAGAGAATGTTGGAGGTATCGACTTGCAAGAACTCCTGCTGAGGGTGCTTGCGGCCCCCTTGAGGCGGCACAGATGCAACAGTGCCCTCGATGAGCTTTAGCAACGCCTGCTGTACACCCTCTCCGGATACGTCCCGCGTAATCGAGGGGTTATCTGACTTTCGAGAAATTTTGTCGATTTCGTCAATGTATACGATACCCATTTGGGCACGTTCTACGTCGTAGTCGCACTTCTGAAGCAGTTTTTGGATGATATTTTCAACATCCTCGCCCACATAGCCTGCCTCGGTGAGCGTGGTTGCATCCGCGACGGTGAAGGGCACGTCTAATAAGCGCGCCAGCGTCTCTGCCAACAGGGTTTTACCGGAGCCGGTGGGCCCGACCAACAAAATATTGGACTTGCTGAGCTCTACGTCATCACCGCTTCGCTCTGGAGCGTAACGCAACCGCTTGTAGTGGTTGTAAACCGCAACCGCCAAAACGCGCTTCGCTCGCTGCTGCCCAATCACATACTGATCGAGAATCTCATTGATTTCGTGGGGGATGGGAAGGCGATCATGACCTGAATCACTTGCAGCCTCCTGGACTTCTTCACGAATGATGTCGTTACACAGGTCAACACACTCATCACAAATAAAGACCGACGGCCCCGCTATCAGCTTTCGGACTTCATTCTGGCTCTTGCCGCAGAATGAGCAGTAGAGAAGTTTTTCACCGTCACCGGTTGTGCTGTCTTTTGCCATAAATTCGAACCTTTCGCGAGCGCGAGGAAATCTCGCTCACGTAGAACCATGAAGCTTTTCGGGAGCCATTGCAAGCGCAAAGCGGGTTTGCGGTCGAGAGGTTACTCTGCTGCCTTGGGTGTGCGCTTGGTCACGACCTCGTCTACCAGGCCATATTCCTTGCTTTGCTCGGCATCCATAAACCGATCACGCTCAGTATCGCGTTCTATTACTTCAAGGGGCTGGCCGGTATGCTCAGCCATCAGGCGGTTAAGACGTTCCCGAATGATCAGAATTTCCCGCGCCTGAATGTCTATATCGGTAGCCTGGCCCTGGGCCCCGCCCGAGGGCTGATGAATCATGGTGCGCGCATTGGGCAGAATATAGCGCTTGCCTTGAGCACCGCCGCTGAGCAGGAAAGCGCCCATGGAGGCAGCCTGGCCAATGCACATAGTGCTCACATCGGGCTTGATGAACTGCATAGTGTCATAAATTGACAATCCCGCAGTCACAGAGCCACCTGGTGAATTTATGTAGAGATGAATGTCCTTGTCAGGATTCTCTGACTCCAAGAACAAAAGCTGCGCCACAATAAGATTAGCCATGTGGTCCTCAACCGGACCGACAGCGAACACCACCCGCTCCTTGAGCAGGCGCGAGTAAATATCGAAGGAGCGCTCCCCGCGGGAGGTTTGCTCTATCACCATGGGTATCAGGCCCAGGTTGTTAATCTCTTGCGGCGCTCTGTCGTAGCTCATCTGTAGCTCTCATTGTCCATTGGGGGTGTAGCAGCGCGATCAGCCTTGGTTGCCTCGGGAGGCTGCCAGTGCTTCTTGGTACGTGCTAGGCGACTCTTCGATATTGGCAGCTTCCAGCAATTTCTCAACTACTTGGTCCTCAAGCACCCGTGACTCAACTTGGGCAAGCTGCTCGTTCTCTGAATAGTACCAGTTGATCACCTCCTGTGGATCCTGATAGGTGGAGGCAATATCTTCAATGGTCTCGCGCACTTTGGCTGGATCTGCACGCAGTTCAAACTTACCGATCATCTCGGCCAGTAGCAGCCCTAGTTTAACGCGACGCTCAGCCTGATCCTTGAACATCTCATCGGGGAGCAGACTCTTCAGATCCAATTCGGGGCTAGCTTGGCCACCAAACTGCTGGAACATCTGACCACGCATGCCGTCGATCTCTTGTGCAATCAGGCTAGATGGGACTTCGACGTCCGTATGCGCACCCAAAACCGCGTCCATCACCTGATTTTTCATGTGGTTATGAACGGCGTTACGCAGCTCGCGCTCCATGTTCTTGCGAACCTCGGTGCGAAATACCTCTTCGCCACCCTCTTCGACGCCGTAGCTGGCAAACAGCTCTTCGTCAAGGGGGGCCAATTCCATGGACTTGACTTCCTTCAGCGTAATTTTGAATTGCGCTGCGGCACCTTGTAGTTCTTCACTACCGTAGTCTTCGGGGAAGGTGACATCAATCGTCTTCTCTTCGCCGGCACTCATACCCACGATGCCATCTTCAAATCCCGGAATCATCTTGCCGGAGCCAAGCTCTAATGATTGGTCAGCAGCGGTTCCACCGTCGAAGGCCTCGCCATCTTTGGTGCCCTCGAAGTCGATAACCACGGTATCACCGGTTTCTGCTGCTCGCTCTACCGACTTGAGTTCGCCACGCTGCTTACGGAAAATTTCGATGATTTCATCGACATCAGCATCGGTAACTTCGGCTACCGGCCGACTCACTGCGAATCCCGCCACATCGTTGACTTCGATAGTGGGGAAAATCTCAAAAGTGGCGGTGTACTCAAGGTCCTTGCCGGGCTCAAAACTGCGCGGCTCGATGGTAGGCTGACCCGCAGGACGCAGTTTCTCGGAGATCACGGCCTCTTGAAACGACTGGCTGATAACCTGACCCAAAACCTCTTGTCGAACACCGGGGCCGAATCGCTGCTTCATAACTTTCATGGGGACTTTGCCTGGCCGGAAGCCGGGAAGTCGAACGTTGCGTGCAGCTTCAACCAGACGCTGTTCTACAGCTCCGTCGACGCGCTCGGCGGGAACACCCACCGTGAGGCGTCGCTCCAATCCTGAAGTCGTCTCGATAGAAACCCGCATGAATCACTCCTGAAAATAAAATTGTAGCCGGGTCGGCATAAAGGACAGCGATGACACGCTGCCGAGCAATATGGTGCGGAAGGAGAGACTCGAACTCTCACGCCTTGCGGCACTGGAACCTAAATCCAGCGCGTCTACCAATTTCGCCACTTCCGCTTAAAAACCTTGGTGGATCCGCCATGTACGCCAAATCCGAGGGCGCGGATGTTCGCACAGGCGCGGCCCAGTTTCAACGGTGACTTTTGCACTCGCCCAAGGAATTCAAGATCCGCGGGGAGATTAAGCACAAGAAAATGCGTTAATTTAATTTTTTTAAAATAAAATCAACGAGTTACAATACCTACCAGATGCTTAATGTCAGGTTATGATAAATTTCAACTTTCAGACCTAAACTGATCCACGGTTATTTCACAACGGTCTAATAAAACCGTGCTTCGCGGTGGAAAGCTTTTGCAGAATAGTCATACTGTATATGCCGGCGGGCCTCTAGCGCAGCTAGTCGGTGCCAGGTATCCCAAGTACCCGGGGTGCAACCAGACCCAGAGCATGTGCTGGTGCACAACACTCCTAAGAGTCTTTTTAGCCCCCTTCTAGGGGGCTTTTTTCATAAATAGACCGTGGGATTCGGCGCACACCTCTTAGCACGAACTTCTCTCACAACCCGAAAGCGGGCACCGCGGTTTCTCGGTTGCCCATGTGAGGACTAGTTCACCAGATGTGGTTTTGATCATATGATCTGGAGTTGATCACATGGTGTGGGTTTGACGCTCGCTATTAAGCGCTCCACCCAGGTGATTCTCGATCTTGGCGTTAGCAGCGGCATCTTGAACCGAGAACTGAACGCCAATACCGGCCTGTCGATTACCCTGCGCCCCGGCTGGGGTGATCCAGACCACCCGCCCTGCGATAGGGATCTTTTCTGGCTCATCCATTAAAGTGAGGAGCATGAACACCTCATCACCGATCCGATAGCGTTTGTTGGTGGGTACAAATAGCCCACCGTTCTCTAAAAATGGCAAATACGCTGCGTAGAGAACCGCTTTATCTTTGATCGTTAACGATAATATTCCCTGACGGGTGCCTTCGCTCATAGATGATCACAAATTTGAGAAGGTGGAACTATACCAACAGTGCGGGCCTCAGCACTACACCTCAACGCGTCATACCCGCGAGAGTGAGACAAAACTCGCGCAAAAGTAAGTCTCGACTGAAATTAATCCCCCTTCTACTCGCGCTCAACCAATCACCAATTCTCTGGTGACAATCAAAGGCGGGCTGGGAGGCCATTAACCCGGCGGCAGGCAGGGAAGATAGCCTGCGAGCAATGAGGTTGGCCGCGGACTCAAGTACGAGCTCGGTTTCATAGCCGCTGAGTGCCGCAACAGCGGCTGCATCGCCCAACTCTCCGCCCATGATGGCTAGAAGCTGCTCCTCTAAAGCCTCTCGTTCCCGAACCCCATCTGATGCCAGTAAATGCAAAGCGGCTAACACCCCATCGTTAGCCAGCCGAAGCGCTCTGGCACACTGTTCCTCGGTTTGATGTGATGCATCGCACAGCCAGACGATGGCCTCCTGTTGTGAGGGCTTAGGTAGCACCGTGGTTTGGCAGCGGGACCTGACCGTGGCAGGGAGATCGCCGGGACGATCACTCACAAGTAATAGATGACTGGAACCAGCAGGCTCTTCTAAGGTTTTGAGCAACGCGTTGGCGGCAGCAGTGGTCAGTGCCTCGGCGGGAGTTAGCACCAAGACCTTCACTGACCCGTAACCTGCGGTTTGCTGTACAAATCGAATGGCCGCTCTAACCGGATCAATCCCGATTGCCCGCTTACCCTCCTCGGGCATTAGCCAGCGGTAATCCCCGTGACCCCCACTTCGCGCTAGTAAACATGATTCACATTGGCCGCAAGCGACCTCGGTCGCCTCTCGACACAGCAGTGATGCCGCCAACGCGGCGGCAAACAACGATTTACCCGACGCCGGTGCACCCGTTAGTAAAACGGCGTGGGGAAGCCTGCCGTCTCTTCGCATTTGACTCAAGCGCGCGAACTCTGCTTTGTGCCAAGGCAGACAGCTGGCTTGCCATTGCCCATGTTGCTCATCCATCGAGGCGGTCCAACCAATCGGTTAGCTGATGAATCAAGGCGGATTGCACGTCCTCGAGGGGCTTGCCCGCATCCACCACTAGCCAATGTTCAGGGCGGGTTTTGGCACGGGTCAAATACCCCTCTCTCACGCGGTTGAAGAACAAATTATTCTCCTGCTCGAAACGATCCAGCTCTCCTCTCTGAGCGGCCCGCGCCAATCCCACTTCAGGCGAGAGATCTAACAATACAGTGAGGTCTGGACAGAAGGAGTCTTGTACCAAATCCTCAAGTGATTTGATGGCGCTTAAGTCCATGTCGCGACCATATCCCTGATAGGCATAGGTCGCGTCGGTAAATCGATCGCATAAGACCCATGAACCCTGGGCTAGCGCAGGCTTAATCACTAGGTCGAGATGCTGCGCACGCGCCGCGAAAATCATCAATAACTCAGCCATCGGCACAGGTCCCGTACCCTCGACGCCCAAAAGCAACTCCCGCAGCTGCTCGCCTAGTTGGGTGCCGCCGGGCTCCCGGGTGACCAGTACATCGATACCACGCTCGCGCAGACACGCCTCAATGAGGGCCAGATTGGTCGATTTTCCCACTCCCTCACCGCCTTCAACGGTTATGAATCTTGCTGGTGTTTGCACTAAGTCAGCATCCTTATGGGCGAATGGCCTCGGGGGTTGATTTGTAGTCTCGAGCTCGGTTGAGTTGGTAGCGCTTTACGTTCGCATTATGGCTACGCAGATCCGAAGCAAATGCGTGATAACCGTCGCCTTTAGCGACAAAAAAGAGCGCATCACCCTCTTCAGGATGGACTGCAGCCTCCAAGGCCGCAACCCCAGGCAATGCAATTGGCGTTGGAGGAAGCCCTTTAATCACGTAGGTGTTCCAGGGGTTGTCAACGTCACGCAGGTGTTGACGAGTGATATTCCCATCATACTGCTGTGCCAACCCATAAATGATGGTTGGATCGGTTTGCAATCGCATACCCAACTCAAGTCTTCGTACAAAGACGCCCGCGATGGTGGCCCGTTCAGAGGCTACCGAGGTTTCTCGCTCAACTATCGACGCTAGAATCAGGGCTTCATAGGCATTCTTTAAGGGCAAATCCTCATGCCCGCGGCCGGTCCAAATACGATCCAGTTCTGCGGTCATAGCAAGATAGGCCCGTCGCAATACATCTAAATCGCTATCACCACGGGTATATCGATAAGTCTCTGGTAGAAACCAGCCCTCAGCGGAAGCGTAAGGTGCCACTAGCTCTAGTAGGGTGGGATCATTGGGGCCGGTTACCTCCTGCACCAGAGCTGGCTGGCTGCGCAGACGTTCTATCGCATTAGCGAGGGTTATACCCTCAGGTAACGTAACACTGTACTGAATCACATCACCGCGATTTAACTGCTCTAATAACTGTACCGCCGTTGTGCCCGCTTGTAGCTGGTACTCGCCAATATGAAGTCCACTATCTAGTTCGCGGTAGCGCGCCCACCACTCGACAACCCGCGGATATAAAAGCCATTTGCGCTGTGCCATGGCTGCAAGTACGGTTCGCAGCGTATCCCCGCGTTTGACTTCGAGCACGGCCCCTGTGGAGGGCAACGACAAAGGCTCATCCAACCGCTGCTCTAGCAACGTGAACCCCGCTCCCACCAGTAGCAGCGTCGCCAGACACGTTGCAACCATGAGGCGGCGCAGCATCAGGGCACCTGGTGGATCATAGGGCGCAAATAATCCGCAGCGGCGGTTGAGTCAAAGTAGAAATTATCCACTGCGTAGATGCTCC
>Ga0182093_1125630_pt1 | contig 19190 bp, 16 predicted proteins | sample 041ome_21_FD_127776 | JGI IMG/M metagenome (GOLD analysis project Ga0182093, IMG submission 127776) | Metatranscriptome of coastal salt marsh microbial communities from the Groves Creek Marsh, Georgia, USA - 041411BS metaT (Metagenome... | ecosystem: Environmental > Aquatic > Marine > Intertidal...
CGGGTGCGCACCTATGCCCGCCCGCGCCAAGTGGCGATGTATTTGTGCAAACAGCTGACCAGCCGCTCGCTGCCAGAGATTGGCCGCCGTTTTGGTGGGCGCGACCACACCACCGTGATGCATGGTGTGAAGCGTGTCGAAGAACTGAAAGTGCAAGATGGCCAGATTGCCGAAGATCTAGAGATGCTGCGCCGCACCCTAGAGGCGTGACCAATAGGCCCCGGTTTTCCCCCAAGCACGGGCAGGCGCAGGCCTGCCCTTGACGGGCCTGCGGTTTCCTTGGACAAACCCAGTAACAGACGCATAAAACGCTTGAGTGGGCGGGAATTTCGGATACCTTGCCCCTCCCGGTTGTAGCCCGGTTCGGGAAAGGAACGTGGATCATGAAGCTTAGTATCGAGCGTGGAACTCTGCTGAAAGCGGTAGCGCAGGCGCAATCTGTTGTGGAACGGCGCAATACGATACCGATCCTTGCCAATGTGCTGATCGAGGCCGAAGGCAACACAGTGCAATTTCGTGCCACCGACCTAGATATCGAAGTGGTCGACAAGGCCACAGCCATGGTAGAGCGCGCTGGCGCCACCACGGTTTCGGCCGTGACATTGCACGAAATCGTGCGCAAGCTGCCCGATGGCGCGCTGGTTACATTGGCAGATGATGGCACCGCTGGCCGGCTGAGCGTAACGGCGGGCCGGTCGCATTTTAACTTGGCCACCTTGCCAAAAGAGGATTTTCCGGTGATGGCCTCGTCGGAATATGCCTCGAATTTCAGCGCCCCGGCCCCGGTGTTGCGCCGCTTGTTTGACAAATCGAAATTCGCGATCTCGACCGAGGAAACCCGGTACTACCTGAATGGCGTCTACATGCATGTCGCCCAAGCCGAAGGCGGCCCGGTGTTGCGCTGCGTGGCCACCGATGGCCACCGCTTGGCCCGGATCGACGCCGAATTGCCCGTACATGCCGAAGCCATGCCGGGGGTGATTGTGCCGCGCAAAACCGTGGGCGAGCTGCGCAAGCTGCTAGATGATGACGATATGAAAATTGCCGTCTCGGTCAGTGAAACCAAAATTCGCTTTGCCACGCCCAATCTGACGCTGACCTCGAAAGTGATCGATGGCACATTCCCCGATTACACCCGGGTTATTCCCACCGGAAACACCCGTAAGCTAGAGGTAGATGCCAGCGAGTTTGCCGCGGCGGTAGACCGTGTGGCGACGGTATCGTCGGAACGGTCGCGCGCGGTCAAGCTGCAGCTGGATGAAGACCGGCTGGTGCTGTCGGTCAATGCCCCCGACAGCGGCGCGGCAGAGGAAGAGCTGGCCGTGGCCTATGGAGACGAGCGGCTGGAGATTGGTTTTAATGCCAAATATCTGCTGGAAATCGCCAGCCAAGTGGACCGCGAGAATGCGGTGTTCTTGTTCAATTCCGCCGGCGACCCGACCTTGATGCGCGAGGGCAATGACACCAGCGCGGTATATGTCGTGATGCCAATGCGCGTCTGACGTGGCGCCAGATGGCCCATGTGCGAGATGAGTATTTTTGGCAAGATGAAGGGCGGCTTTAGTGGCTGGCCTTTATGTTTCTGCGCTGTCGATTTCGCATTTTCGTTCGCATCAGCGGGGTGAGCTGGCGCTGGACCCGCGGCCTGTGGCGATATTTGGGCTGAATGGGTCTGGGAAGACCAATCTGTTAGAGGCGGTATCGCTGCTGTCGCCGGGGCGCGGGCTGCGCCGTGCTGCGGCCGAAGAGATGGCGCGCCGCCCCGAGGCGCTGGGCTGGAAGCTGCGCTATGTTTTGGCGGGCGCTGATCTGGATACAGAGGTTGAGATTTTTTCAGAGGCCGGCGCTGCGCGGCAGGTGAAGCTGGGGGGCAAAGCCGCGGCGCAGACGGCGTTGGGCCAGCTTTTGCGCGTGTTGTGGCTGGTGCCCAGTATGGACCGCTTGTGGATTGAAGGGGCCGAGGGACGCCGGCGGTTTTTGGACCGGATGACGCTGAGCTTTTTCCCCGATCATGGCGCGCAGGCGTTGATTTACGATAAAGCCATGCGCGAACGCAACCGCCTGCTGAAAGAGCAGGTGCGCGATGCGCATTGGTATGTGGCGCTGGAGCGGCAGATGGCGCGGGCGGGGGCGCAGATGGCGCAAAACCGCGCGGCTGCGCTTGCGCGGTTGCTGGCGGCGCAAGAGGGGGCTGAAACTGCCTTTCCTGCCGCACATCTTGAGATCATGCAGCCCGAAGGGGCGCAGGCAAGCGATGAGGCCGACCTGCTGGCAGCCTTTGGGGAAAGCCGGTTTCGGGATATGGCGGCGGGGCGCACGTTGGTTGGGCCCCATCGCACAGATTTGCACGCGGTTTATGTGGCCAAGGGGGTGGCGGCGAAAGACTGTTCGACGGGGGAGCAAAAGGCGCTGCTGGTGTCGTTGATCTTGGCCAATGCGCGGGCTTTGGCGGCGGATCTAGGGGCGCCGCCGTTGGTGTTGCTGGATGAGGTGGGCGCGCATTTGGATGCGGCACGGCGTGGCGCGCTTTATGATGAGATCTGCGCGCTGGGGGCGCAGGCATGGATGACGGGTACGGGGCCCGAGTTGTTCGAGGGCATGGGCACGCGGGCGCAATATGTGGAAATGACAGAAGCGGGCGGCGTGTCAGAGTTTTGCATGGTGTCGGCGCCGCAGATTGGTTAAGCGCCCTTGTGCACAGGGTTTTGGGACAAGGGGCATGAGCGTTTCATTTTATGATCTGCTGCTTTACGCAGGGGGAATGGCGGCCCTTTGGGCTGTGCCGGGCCCGGTGTGGGCGGCGTTGGTGGCGCGTGCCTTGTCTGGGGGGATGCGCGGGGCGTGGCCCTTGGCTGTGGGGGTGGCGCTGGGCGATTTGATCTGGCCGCTTTGCGCCATTTTTGGCCTGAACTGGGTGCTGGCCAGCTATGGCGATTTTTTATCGGTTCTGCGCTGGGTGGCGGCGGTGGTGTTTGTGGGGATGGGGGTGATGCTGATCCGCAGCCCCGCCACACGGCTTGAGGGGGATAGCCGGCTGACGCGGCCGGGCCTTTGGGCTGGGTTTTCGGTGGGGGTGGCTGCGGTGATTGGCAACCCGAAGGCGATTTTGTTTTACATGGGTATCTTGCCGGGGTTTTTTGATTTGGCCCGCGTGGGGGCATTGGATATTGCCTGTATTTTGGCAATTTCTGCGCTGGTTCCGATGCTGGGCAATTTGGGTTTGGCGCTGTTTTTGGATCGGGTGCGGCAAGTGTTGCAAAGCCCAAAGGCGCTGCGACGGCTGAACATCGGTTCGGGTGGGGTGTTGATTTTCGTGGGTTGTGTGATCCCTTTCACGTGATTGCGGCGGATATGGCTGTAACCCACCAAATATTGTGTCTGTGACGTGACAATCCGGCCGGGGGCGGCTATAAAACGGCAGTAAATGACAAAGGATAAACGAATGTCCGACACTGCTGATGCAGCCAATAGCTATGGCGCCGATTCAATTAAGGTTCTCAAAGGGTTAGAGGCTGTTCGCAAACGTCCTGGGATGTATATCGGCGATACCGATGATGGCAGCGGCCTGCACCACATGGTGTATGAGGTTGTCGACAACGGCATCGACGAGGCGTTGGCTGGCCATGCCGATTTCGTGCAAGTAAAAATTCATGCCGATTCCAGCGTTTCGGTGCGCGATAATGGCCGCGGTATTCCGGTGGATATGCACACCGAAGAGGGCGTAAGCGCGGCCGAGGTGATTATGACCCAGCTGCATGCCGGCGGCAAATTTGACCAGAACTCGTACAAAGTGTCGGGCGGTTTGCACGGTGTTGGGGTTTCAGTGGTGAACGCCCTGTCCGATTGGCTAGAGCTGCGGGTATGGCGCAATGGCAAAGAGCATTTCGCCAAGTTTGAGAATGGCGAAACCACCGAGCATCTGCGGGTGCTGGGCGAGGCGGCGCCGGGCGAAAAGGGCACCGAGGTGCGGTTTATGGCCTCGTCCAAGGTGAACCGCCCCGATGGCACCTTCTCGACTTTGGAGTACAGCTTTGACACGTTGGAAAAGCGCCTGCGGGAATTGGCGTTTTTGAATTCTGGCGTGCGCATCATTTTGGAAGACGAGCGCCCAGCCGAGCCCCTGCGCAGCGAGCTGTTTTACGATGGGGGCGTGCGCGAATTCGTCAAATATCTTGACCGGTCGAAATCGTCGGTGATGCCCGAGCCGGTGTATATGAACGGCGAGCGCGATGGCATTGGTGTCGAGGTTGCGATGTGGTGGAACGATACCTACCACGAAAATGTGCTGCCCTTTACAAACAACATACCGCAGCGCGATGGCGGCACCCATTTGGCAGGGTTTCGCGGCGCGCTGACCCGCACCTTGACCAAATATGCCCAAGAAAGCGGTATCGCGAAAAAGGAAAAGATCAATTTCACGGGCGATGATGCCCGCGAGGGGCTGACATGCGTGCTGTCGGTCAAAGTGCCCGACCCTAAGTTTTCCAGCCAGACCAAGGATAAATTGGTCAGCTCCGAGGTGCGCCCAGCGGTTGAAAACCTGGTCAATGAAAAGCTGAGCGAATGGTTCGAAGAGCACCCCACCGAGGCGAGGATCATTGTTGGCAAGATTGTCGAGGCGGCTTTGGCGCGCGAGGCGGCGCGCAAGGCCCGCGAATTGACCCGGCGCAAATCGGCGCTGGATGTCAATTTCTTGGCAGGCAAGCTAAAGGATTGCTCGGAAAAGGATGCGGCCAAAACCGAATTGTTCCTTGTCGAGGGTGATTCAGCGGGCGGCTCGGCGCAAACCGGGCGCGACCGACGCACGCAGGCCATTTTGCCCCTGCGCGGCAAAATCTTGAACGTGGAACGCGCGCGGTTTGATAAAATGCTGGGCTCGCAAGAGATTGGCAATTTGGTCATGGCGCTGGGCACGGGCATTGGGCGCGACGAATTCGATATTAAGAAGCTGCGCTACCATAAGATTGTCATCATGACGGATGCCGATGTGGATGGCGCCCATATTCGCACGCTGTTGCTGACGTTCTTTTACAGGCAGATGCCGGCGCTGATTGAGGGGGGGTATCTGTATATTGCGCAGCCCCCGCTGTTTAAGGTGATGCGCGGCAAATCCGAGGTGTATTTGAAAGATCAGCCTGCCTTGGATGATTACCTGATTGAACAAGGGACCGATGGCGCCGCCCTGAAGCTGGGCACTGGCGAAGAAATTATCGGTGCCGATTTGGTGCGCGTGGTCGACGAGGCACGCCAAGTGCGCCGCATTCTGGATGCCTTCCCCACCCATTACCCGCGCCACATCTTGGAACAAGCCGCCATTGCCGGGGCGTTTATCACCGGCAGTGCCGATGCAGATTTGCAGGGCGTGGCCGATTCTGTGGCACAGCGGCTGGATCTGATCGCGGTAGAATACGAACGCGGTTGGACCGGGCGGATTACCCAAGATCACGGTATTCGGCTGACGCGTATGGTGCGCGGTGTAGAAGAGGTGCGCACCTTGGATGGGCAGGTGCTGCGCTCGGGCGAGGCGCGGCGCTTGGGCAATATGACCCGTACCTTGAACGAGGTGTTTAACCTGCCCGCCAAATTGCTGCGCAAGGACCGTGCGCAACCCATTTACGGGCCGCTTGATCTGTTGCACGCCATTTTGACCGAGGGTGAAAAAGGCCTTAGCCTGCAACGCTACAAGGGTTTGGGCGAAATGAACCCCGAACAGCTGTGGGAAACCACGCTAGACCCAGAGGCGCGCACGCTGTTGCAAGTGCGTATCGATGATATGGCCGAGGCCGACGACATGTTCACCAAGCTGATGGGCGATGTGGTGGAACCGCGCCGCGAGTTCATTCAGCAAAACGCGCTAAACGTGGAAAACCTAGATTTCTAGGCCCTAACGCCCGGCGCCCAAAGGGGCGCTGGGCTGTCTAGCCATCGCGAAACGCTTTGCTGAAATAATCGGTCAGCGGTTTGGTCAAATAGGCCAATGGCGTTCTGTCGCCAGTGCGAATAAACGCCTCGACTGGCATGCCCGGCAACAGCCGAATTGTGTTGGGCAGCTTGGCTTGCTCGGCTTCGGGCAGGGTAATTTCTGCGCGATAATAGCTTAGGCCGCGAGCCTGATCGACAAAGGCATCGGGGGATACTTTGGCCACTTCGCCCGTCAGTTCCGGGGTGGTGCGCTGATCTAGCGCCGAAAACCGCAGGTTTACCGGCTGGCCCAGCGTGATTTTGTCGATGTGAATGGGATCGACCCGGGCGGCAATAACCAAGGGCCGATCTTGCGGGATAATAAACATCACCGGTTCGGCGGCACGAATAACCGAACGGGGCGTGGTTACCTGTCGCCCATAGATAATGCCGCTTACAGGCGCGCGGATGGCCAGCCTGTCGCGCCGTTCCAGCAGGGCGCGGCGCTGCTCGGCCAGTTCCAATTCGCGAAACTGCAAATCGCGCAGGCGGGTAATGGCCTCTTCGCGCTGCTGGGTGCGCAGTTTGATGACCTCTAGGTCAATTTCTGTGGCGCGTTCTTGGGCCAAAGCGCGCTGCGCTGTCAGCTCGCCCAATTGCCCCGAAAGCCGGGCCTGCTCGCGCCGTAATGCCAGCACGCGCCCTGCCTGTGCCAAGCCGCGGTCTAACAGGGTTTGCTGATCTGTCAGCTCTTCCTCGATCAATTGCAGCTGTTGGCCCAAGGCCTGCGATTGGGCGCTGATACCGGTGATTTGCGTATCGATCTGGCTGCGCCGCTTGGCCAATTGCGCCACTTCTTGGGCGGTAGATGCGCGGCGTGCGGCCAGCAACTGGCTTTGCCCGGCCATCAAAACGGCCGCATCGCCGTTGCTGGCGGCGCTGTCGCGTAGCAATGCATCATAAACTGGTTCGGGCCTATCGTCGCGCTCGGCCTCTAAGCGGCCGCGGCGGGCCATCAACTCGAACAGCTGCCCCTCGACAATGGCCAGTTCTGACCCCAGCCGCGTGGCATCAAGCTGGATCAACAACTGCCCTTGGCGCACGGTGTCGCCTTCTTGGGCCAAAATTTCGGCCACGACTCCGCCATCTGGGTGCTGCACCACCTGCCGGTTTTGATCTACCTCGATTTGCCCCGGGGCGATCACGGCGCCCGATATTTCGCTGAAACTGGCCCAGCCCCCAAAGCCAAAGATCAGCAGCGCCAAACCGCCCAACCCAAGGCCCAAGTGCCACCGCGCGCTGAATTCTGTGGTAGGCTTTGTCATTGCATGCCCCCTTGGGCGCTGCGCTGCGCCAATTTCTGGTGGTTATGCACCGCCTTGCGCAGCACCTCGTCGCGCGGGCCAAAGGTCACGCTGTGGCCGTTGTCTAACACCAGCAGCATATCGCATTCCTGAATGGCTGCCGGCCGATGGGCCATGACCAAACAGGCCTTGCCAGCCTGTTTTTGTTGCAAAATAGCTTGGTTCAGCGCCGCGCTGCCATCGGTATCTAGGTTCGAATTCGGCTCGTCCAACACCAAGATCACCGGGTCATCATAAAGCGCGCGCGCCAAGGCGATGCGCTGCATCTGCCCCCCCGACAAACGCCCCCCATTGGCCGGCACAAGGGTGTCATACCCCTGTGGCAGCTTCAAAATCATCTCATGCGCGCCTGCGCGCCGGGCGGCCAGCACCACCTTTTCGGCATCGGGGGATGTGGCCATTTTGGCGATATTTTCTGCGATCGTTCCCTCGAACAGCTGCACGCGCTGGGGCAAATAGCCTATGTGGCGGCCCAAGGTGGCCGGGTCGTATTGGTCCAGCGTGGCGCCATCCAGCCTGATACTGCCCTGCGCGGGCCGCCAAGCGCCTGTTAAGGCGCGTGCCAGGCTGGATTTTCCAGCGCCCGAAACGCCGATCACCCCAACCGCCTGCCCCGGTTGCAGGCTAAAGGTCAGCGCGCGCAACACAGGCTGCGCCTCGCCCGGTGGAAACACCGTCAGTTGTTGAACTTCAAGCAAGGCTTTTGGAACGGGCAGCGGTGTGTGCGGGGGTTCGGGGGCGATATCGCCCAAAAGATCGGCCAAATTCAGCCAGCCTTGGCGGGCGCGCTGCACGCTTGCCCATTGGCCCACGGCCAATTCCACAGGCGCCAGCGCCCGACCCAGCAAAATAGACCCGGCGATCATCGCCCCAGCTGTCACCTCGGCTTGCAGCACCAAATAAGCCCCCAGCCCCAGCATGGCTGATTGCAAGAATAGCCGAAATGTTTTGGTGCTGGCGGTGAACAGCCCGGCACGATCTGCGGCACCCAACTGCGCCTGCAGCGATTGGTCCCACAAATGCCGCCACCGCGCCATAACCGCCGCGCCCATGCCCAGCGATTGCACCATCTCGGCCTCGCTGCGCAATTGCGCGGCCTATACCTCGGCCCGGGCGCTGCGCTGCGCGGCTTCGGCCACGGGGGTGCGAGTGCTGATCTGGTTCAAGATGGTGATCGCCACCAAAACCAGCCCGCCGGTTACCGCCAGATAGCCCAGCCATGGGTGAAACAGAAAAATGCCAAACAAAAACAGGGGCGTCCAAGGCAGATCGAACAGCGCCAGCATGGCGGGCGCCCCCAAGAGCCGCTGCACCGCCTCAAGATCGCGCAGCGCGCCGGCGGTTTGTTCATCTGGGCGCAGGGCAGATTTGCGAATCATCGCCTGAAACACACGCTGGTCTAATGCCGCCTGAAACCGCGCCGCCACCCGCCCCATCACCCGCCCGCGCACATGATCAAGCAGCCCCATCATCGCAAATAGAAACGTGGCCAGTAGCGAAAGCGCAATCAGCGTTTCCACCGAGCGGCTGCCCAAAACCCGGTCGTAGACCTGCAGCATATACAAAGGCCGAAGGTTCACCGCCATGCTAAACAGCGCCACGAAAAGGAAAAGATGCCGGCTGGCCTGCCGGGTTTTGGCCAATTCGGCGCGGCCAGATTGCGGGGCGGTTGCGCTCATCTTAACGGGTTACTCCATGGGGGCACTATAGGGGCAAAGATCGCCTCTCGAAGTTCCTGCGATTTGCCGCTATGATCAACCCCTGTGATTTCTGTCGCCATTTTGCCACAGCCTTAGGCTGCCATACGTTTTGGGGTGGGCTTTGCAGGTGCAGCGACTAAGTAGTTGGTTTGAATTGATACTCCGAAACCGGCATTGTTTGGGTAGACTATGACACCTTTCCTGCGCATCGCAACTGCGGGCTTGGCCCTGTCGCTTTTGGCGGCCTGCGCAGGCACACCCACGCCCCGGGGCAACCCGGTGAACGACCCCGCCGAAGGTGTTAACCGCGCTGTGCACGGGTTTAACCGCGGTTTAGATGCGGTCGTGCTGCGCCCGGCGTCAAAGGTCTACGTTGCCGTGCTGCCGCGCCCGGTCCAAAGCGGCATTGGCCATCTGGCCGATACCTTGGCCCAGCCCGGCTATATGGCAAATCACTTGCTACAAGGTAAATTCGATAAAGCGGCTTTGAACCTGACCCGGTTTTCTGTGAACGCCACCTTGGGCATTGCGGGCCTGCTGGATACGGCCAGCGCCATGGGCATCGCAGAGGAAAAAACCGATTTCGGCGAAACCTTGCACGTATGGGGTGCCGGCGAAGGCGCCTTTGTGGAACTGCCGGTCTTTGGCCCCTCGACCGTGCGCGATGCCGTTGGCCGTGTGGTCGATTTGGGCACAAACCCGCTGAAAAACGCCCTGCCCCCGGCCGAGCGCGAGATCAGCACCGCCATTTCCGTTGCAGACCGCTTGGGCAAGCGCGGGCGCTTTGGCAACATGATCGACTCGGTGCTTTACGACAGCGCCGACAGCTATGCGCAATCACGGTTGATTTACCTGCAAAACCGCCGCTTCGATCTGGGCCTCGATGCCAGCGCGGGCTATGCTGACCCCTATGCAGACGCCGCCACCGCCGACCCGTACGAGGACCCTTATGCCGAGTAGTGTTTTTTCCCGCCGTCACGCCATGGGCCTAATTGGCGCCGCGCTTGCCAGTGCCGCATCGCCCGCCCTTGCCTTAAGCGAGGCTGGCGCGCGCCAGCTGGTAGACCGGCTGGTGGCCGATATCAATCGGGTGATCTCGTCTGGTAAAGCCGAGCAAGCGATGCTGCGCGATTTCGAAGGCATCTTTGCCCGCTATGCCGATGTGCCCACCATTGCGCGTTATACTTTGGGCGTCGAGGCGCGGCGCGCAACCCCGGCGCAGATGCGCAGCTACACCACGGCGTTTCAGCGCTATGTCTCGTTGAAATATGGCCGGCGCTTTCGTGAATTTATCGGTGGCCGGATCGAGGTAAACGAGGCGCGGGCGGTAAAAAGCTTTATCGAGGTGAAAACCACCGCCCATTTGCGCGGTGAGGCACCGTTTGACGTGACCTTTCTGATTTCCGATCGGTCGGGCAGCGATAAGTTTTTCAACATGTTCATCGAAGGTGTGAACATGTTGTTGACCGAACGCGCCGAAATTGGCGCCATGCTAGACCGCCGCCGCGGCGATATCGACGCGTTGATCGCTGAATTGGGCGCCAGCACCTAAGCGCGCATTCAACGCCCGCCGGTGCCGCCCTGCAGCGCGCCAAAGATGTCGCGCAATATCCCATCGATAATGCCCAGCCCCCCGCCGGGGCGCCCGCCGGTCCCGGGCAGGCCTGCGCCATTGCCCAAGGGGGGTGCCATGGGCAACGGCTGTGGCGTCAGCCCCTCGTGCACGCGGGCCATAACTTCGTGCCAAATCTCGGCAGGCAAGCCCGCGCCGGTTACCCCCGAAAGCGGCGTGTTATCGTCATAGCCCATCCAAACGCCAGCAACATAATCGGCGGTAAAGCCAATAAACCATGCATCGCGCGCGGCCTGTGTTGTGCCTGTCTTGCCGGCAACCTGCCATCCCTCTATCTCGGCGCGCCGCCCGGTGCCTTCGCTGACCACCTTATGCATCATCCACGTCAACTCGCGCGCGGCCTGTTCTTGGATCACCCGCTCGCCGATACCGCCTGTGGCGCTCATTAATGCTTCGCGTTCGCCCTGCATGCGCAGCTCTGTCAGGCCATAAGGGCGCACAGACGAACCGCCATTCAAAATGCCCGCATAGGCGCCGGTCATTTCCAGCAGCGTCGATTCCGAGGCCCCCAATGCCAGCGCCGGGCCCAAGGCCAGATCGGAATTGATGCCAAAGCCACTGGCCACGGCGCGCACCTGTTCCAAGCCCACGCTTTGCGCCACCTTCACGGCTGGAATGTTCAACGAGGTGCGCAGCGCCTCGGCCAGGGTGACAGGGCCATGATATTTCCGGTCATAGTTTTGCGGGCACCACTCGCCCGAGCCGGGCACGCTGAGGCAATAGCGTTCGTCGGTAATGACATCATCGGCGGAATAGCCCATATCCAGCGCCGCCGCATAGACAAAGGGCTTAAAGCTGGAACCAGTTTGGCGCAGCGCCTGCGTGGCGCGGTTAAAGGCGCCTACAACTTTGGTTTTGCGCCCCCCCACCATGGCGCGCACTGCGCCATCTGCGCCCATCACCACAATGGCGGCTTGCGCCTTCGAGCCCTCTTTCACCTTGCTTTCAAATACTTCTCGCATGCCTTCTTCGGCTGCGGTTTGAATGCGCGGGTCCAGTGTGGTGCGGATCACCACATCTTCGGTGGTATTGCGGGTGAAAAATTCTGGTCCGGTGGACATGACCCAATCTACAAAATAGCCGCCTGCGCGGGCCTCGGCTGCCTCGGACAGTTGTGCGGGGTTGTCCAGGGCTTGGCGGGCATCTGCATCGCTGAGATAGCCTTGGTCGTGCATCAGGCTTACCACCACCGCCGCGCGGCTTTGCGATCTTTCAAGGTTGCTTGTGGGCGCCAAGGCTGTGGGGGCTGTCAGCAGGCCCGCCAGCATGGCGCTTTCAGCCGGGGTTAACTGACCCGAGGTTTTGCCAAAAAATCGCTGTGCTGCCGCCTCGGCGCCATAGGCACCGCCGCCCATATAGGCACGGTTTAGATAGACGGTGAGAATTTCATCCTTGGTGTATTTGGCCTCCATCGCCATGGCGAAAATGGCTTCTTTTGCCTTGCGCACCAAAGACGAGCGGCGGCAATCGGCTTCGTATTCGGCTTGGTTTTTCCACTGGCTTGGGTCAAAGGGCACACCCAAGCACAGCAGCTTGGCCGTTTGTTGCGTGATGGTCGAGCCGCCATGCCCCGACAGCGGCCCGCGCCCTTCGCGCAGGTTGATGCGCACCGCGCTGGCAATGCCGCGGGGCGACAGGCCGAAATGGCTGTAAAACCGCTTATCTTCGGTCGCAACAACCGCGTTTTTCAAATGCGGGCTAACGGAATTGGCCGTGACCACACCACCAAACTGGTCGCCCCGCCAGGCAAAGACGGCGCCATTGGCATCCAGCAACGTGACAGAGCCTTTTTGCCGCCCATCCAGCAAAGCGTCGATTTCGGGCAAGGTATAATAGGTATAGCCCACCGCCAGCCCCACCAGCACCGCTGCGGTCAGGCTGACACGCCATGTAAAGGCCCAGATCAGGCGCCACAGCCAGCCCAACAGCCCCGCCACCAGCCGCACCACAATGTTGCGCGGCTTTTTGGCAGGCCGCTTTGGCCCTTTGCGGGGTTGGCCTGTGGGCTTGGCCTTTGCGGCCGATTTCTTTTTGGCTGGCTGCGCTGCATAGCGCTTTTCTGCCACCAATGGTGGCCGCCTGCGTCCGGAATCACTCATATATTGCCCTGCCCGAGCGTTATTATTCGCGCGATCATACTGTCAGTGCGGGGAAATGTTGACACCTGATTTCCCATGCGCGCCTTTTTGTGATGATTAAAAAGTAAGCAAAAAAGTTAAAATGCGCAATAATTAGGCGTTTGTGCCGGTGTTTTGCCTCTGTTTACAGCGTTCCACCTTTCCACGCCCTCAAATATTCGGATTTTCTGCAGGTGCAAACGGGCGGGCACCCTCCGCCGCAGATCGTAAAGGGGACTAAGGTGAAACTGATCATTGCAACGATCAAACCGTTCAAACTGGAAGAGGTGCGCGAAGCGCTAACCTCGATCGGCGTGCGCGGCATGATGGTGACCGAAATCAAAGGCTTTGGCGCGCAGTCGGGCCACACCGAAATCTACCGTGGTGCAGAGTACGCGGTGAATTTCGTGCCGAAAATCAAATTGGAAATCGCGGTGCAATCGGGAATGGCCGATCAGGTGGTGGATACCATCGCGCAAACCGCCAAGACCGGCAAGATCGGCGATGGAAAGATATTCGTGCTTGATCTGCAGCAGGCGTTGCGTGTGCGGACCGGCGAAACCAACGAGGATGCGCTGTAAGGCGTGTTGGGGAAAGGAAATGACCATGAAATTTGCTGTTAAACTGGGGGCCGCCGCTGCGCTGATCGCGCTGCCGTCGCTGGGCCTGGCCCAAGAGGCCGATGTCACCCCGCCGAACCAAGAGATCGGCTTTATCTTCACCACCTTCATGTTCCTTGTCGCGGGCTTTTTGGTGTTCTGGATGGCTGCGGGTTTCGCCATGCTAGAGGCGGGCCTGGTGCGTTCCAAAAACGTGACCATGCAGCTGACAAAAAACATTGCGCTGTTTGCCTTGGCCGCCATCGCCTATTACGTGGTGGGCTATAACCTGATGTATCCGGGCGACGGCTGGACCATTTCTGGCGTGATTGGTGCCTTTTCGATGGCCAGCCTAGAACCCGTTGGCTTGGCCGGTGCAGAACCTGATTTGACCTATGCATCGGTTGGTTCTGACTTCTTCTTCCAGCTGATGTTCTGCGCCACCACCGCCTCGATCGTGTCGGGCACGCTGGCCGAGCGTATCAAGCTGTGGCCGTTTTTGTTCTTCGTGATCCTGCTGACAGCCTTCATCTATCCGATCCAGGCCAGCTGGAAATGGGGCGGCGGTTTCTTGGACGAAGCAGGCTTCCTAGATTTCGCTGGTTCGACTGTTGTGCACTCGGTCGGTGGCTGGGCTGCTTTGGCAGGCGCGCTGATCTTGGGCCCGCGTATCGGTAAATACAAAGAAGGCCGCACCATTCCCTTCATGGGTTCGAACCTGCCGCTGGCCACGCTGGGCACGTTCATCTTGTGGCTGGGTTGGTTTGGCTTCAACGGCGGCTCGCAGCTGTACATGGATACGGCAGGCAACGTGGCCGATATCAGCCGGATCTTTGCCAACACCAACACTGCTGCTGCAGGTGGTGCCGTGGCTGCCCTGCTGCTGACACAGCTGCTGTACAAAAAAGTAGACCTTACCATGGTGCTGAACGGCGCATTGGCTGGTCTGGTCTCGATCACCGCCGAGCCGCTGACCCCCACCTTGGGTTCGGCCACGCTGATTGGTGCTGTCGGTGGCGTGATCGTGGTGTTCGCTGTGCCCTTCTTGGACAAGCTGAAAATCGACGACGTGGTTGGCGCCATTCCGGTTCACCTGATGGCCGGTATCTGGGGCACGATCGCGGTGGTCTTCACCAATGGCGATGCCAGCCTTGCCACGCAGCTGTATTCCATCGTCGTGGTTGGTGCCTTCGTCTTCGTGGTGTCGGGTATCTTGTGGTTTATCCTGAAAGTCACCGTTGGCATCCGCGTGTCGGAAGAAGACGAGATCAATGGCTTGGACATGGCCGAGCTGGGCATGGAAGCCTACCCCGAGTTCTCGAAGGGCTAAGGCCAAATCAACAGATCAACGAAAAGGCCCGGGGCGCACATACCCCGGGCCTTTTTCTTTTGCGGTTGCGGCATGGGGTGCCACAAAGGGGCCGCCAAATGAACGCGCGAAAAAAAGACCAAAAAAATGGCCCAAGGCGGCTGCGCCTTGGGCCGGTGGTTTGGCAAAACCGCTGCGCTTATTTCAGCGCTTTGTCGGTGATGGCGTGGGTCCAGGCGCCCTGTGGGGCCATTGTGATAACGGGGTCCGAGCCGCCCGACATCAGCGAGGCGACTGTGCGCTCGTAATCTGCCGGATCCAACGCGCCGTTTGAGCCTGCGGTCAACTTGGCCACTTCAGACATCATACGCCGCTGATGCGCCTCGGTTTGGGCGCCGGTTGCATCGTTTTCCAGCACGATATCTGCGGCCTCGTTTGGGTTGGCCTCGGCGTATTTCCAGCCCTTCATCGAGGCCCGCACAAAGCGCACCATCTTGTCCTCGAAGGCAGGATCGGCCAGTTTTTCTTCCAGCACATAAAGCCCGTCTTCCAAGGTGGCGACGCCCTGATCTTCGTATTTGAAGACGATCAGGTCATCGGGTGTCAGCCCTGCATCGATCACCTGCCAATATTCATTATAGGTCATGGTCGAAACGCAGGCGGCCTGTTTTTGCAGCAGCGGATCTACGTTGAAACCTTGCTTAAGCACGGTCACACCATCGGCCCCACCTTCGGTGGACAGGCCCAGCTGGCTCATCCATGACAGGAAGGGAAATTCGTTGCCAAAGAACCAAACACCCAGTGTTTTGCCTTTGAAATCTGCGGTGCTGGCCACGCCGGAATCTTTGCGGCAGGTCAGCATCATCCCCGACGATTTGAAGGGCTGGGCGATGTTTACCAAAGGCAGGCCCTTTTCGCGCGCGGCCAGCGCTGCGGGCATCCATTCTACGGTTACATCTGCGCCACCGCCGGCAATCACCTGCGTGGGGGCAATATCAGGGCCGCCCGGTTTGATTGTGACGTTTAGATCTTCTTCGTCGTAAAAGCCTTTTTCCAGCGCCACATAGTAGCCTGCGAATTGGGCTTGGGTGACCCATTTCAATTGTAGGGTCACATCATCAGCCGCGGCAGCCATGCCAGCCCATAGGGCAAGCGCCGAACTGCCCAGCGCTTTTGCAAACAGTTTCATTTCATACTCTCCTTGTTAGCTTTGGTTATGGTGTTATTCATGCCCTGCCTCGCTGTGACGGGTGCCAAAAGGTGACTGCTTTTTCCAGCAGTGCGACCCCGCCATAAAAAACCGACCCTGCCAGTGCGGCCACGACAATTTCTGCCCAAACAAGATCAAGCGCCAATTGCCCCACGCTGGTGGAAATACGAAACCCCATACCCCGGATCGGCGAGCCGAAAAATTCGGCGACAATCGCGCCGATCAAGGCCAAGGTTGAGGTGATTTTCAAGCCATTGAAGATAAACGGCATCGCGGCAGGCAAACGCAAATACAGCAGCGTGGCCCAATAGCCTGCGGCGTAGGTGTGCATCAAATCGCGTTGCATGGTGGTGGTGTCTTGCAGGCCTTGCACGGTGTTTACCAGCATCGGGAAAAACACCATCACAACCACGACGGCCGCCTTTGATTGCCAGTCAAAGCCGAACCACATCACCAAGATCGGTGCCATGCCGATAATCGGCAGGGCGGCCACGAAATTGCCCACGGGCAGCAGGCCGCGTTGAAAAAATGGAAACCGATCTATGGCAATGGCCAGCAGGAATGCCCCGCCACAGCCCATGACATAGCCCGATAGCGCCCCTTTCATCACGGTTTGCACAAAGTCTTCCCACAAAATATGGGTAGATACCGCAAACCGCGCGGCAATGGCGCTGGGTGGGGGCAAAATAACCGAGGGCACGTTGAGCCCCCGCACAAGGCATTCCCACATCACCACGATTGTCAGGCCAAATATCACCGGCACGGCCAGCCCCGTGCCCCGCGACCGTGGCAGCCCCGCCAAACGGGTATTGGCCCAGATCCCCAAGGCCCAAGCGGCCAAAGCTGCAAGAACCCAAGCCATTATGCCATTCCCATGCGTTTCAGGGTGATGCGCTGCGCCAGCCCGATAAGTGCCACCAGCGCTGCGGCCAAAGCGGCGGCCATGATCAGCGCGCTCCAAATCTGGATGGTTTGGCCATAATAGCTGCCCGCCAGCAGCCGCGCCCCAAGCCCGGCCACAGCCCCGGTGGGCAGTTCGCCCACAATGGCCCCCACCAAGCTGGCGGCCATGGCAATTTTCATCGAGGTGAACAGATAGGGCATAGACGAGGGCAGGCGCAGGCGCCAAAAGGTTTGCGCCGCGCTGGCATTCCATGTGCGCATTTGGTCTAGCTGCATCTGATCAGGGCTGCGCAAGCCCTTTACCATGCCCACAACCACCGGGAAAAAGCTAAGATACATGCTGATAATGGCCTTTGGCAGCAGGCCGGAAATGCCCACGGCGTTCAGCACCACGATAATCATTGGCGCGATGGCCAGAATGGGAATGGTTTGGCTGGCAATCACCCATGGCATCACGCTCATGTCCATGACGCGGTTGTAGACAATGCCGATGGCCAGCCCAATACCCAGCGCAGTGCCCAAGATAAAGCCCAGCAGCGTGGCCGACATGGTGACCCAGCTATGATAAATAAGGCTGCGTTTCGAGGTGATCTTTTTCTCGACCGTGGTGTTCCATATCTCGGTGGCCACTTGGTGGGGGGCGGGCAATTTGGGTTTGTCTTGCGCCCATGTGTCGGCCACCAATGCGCTAAAATTAAGCGTGGTTCCAGCGCGCTGGGCGCGGTCATAGGCCCAATCGGCATTCAGCCAGACGGCGGCGGCATACCACAGGGCCAGCAGCGCTGCGACAACGGTTAAAACGGGCAGCAGGTTACGCATGCTTGCCCCCCGTATGGCAGGTGTTGCGCTTAATCGTCATAGGCATGACCCGCGCGCAGGCCCTCGCGAACGCGATGGGCGATTTCCAAAAATTCAGGGGTGTCGCGAATGTCTAAGGGGCGTTCGCGGGGTAGCGGGCTTTCGATGATATCGGTAATTCTGCCGGGGCGCGGGCTCATCACCACGATGCGGGTCGACAGATACACCGCCTCGGGGATCGAATGGGTGACAAAGGCAATCGTCTTGTTTGTGCGCGCCCACAGCTGCAGCAATTGTTGGTTCAGGTGGTCGCGCACGATTTCATCCAGCGCGCCAAAGGGTTCGTCCATCAGCAAGATATCGGCGTCAAAGGCCAATGCCCGGGCGATGCTGGCGCGCTGTTGCATGCCCCCCGAAAGCTGCCAAGGGAATTTCTTTTCAAAGCCAGACAATTCCACCAGCTCCAGCACCCGCTGCACCCGCTGGGCAATATCAGTTTTGTCATAGCCCATAATTTCCAACGGCAGTGACACATTGCGCCCGATGGTGCGCCATGGATACAGCCCCGCTGCCTGAAACACATAGCCATAGGCGCGCGCGGCGCGTGCGTTTGCAGCCGAAACACCATTGACCGTGATGCTGCCACCGGTGGGATGTTCAAGATCTGCCATGCAACGCAGGAAGGTGGTTTTGCCACAGCCCGACGGGCCGATGAAGCTGACAAAATCGCCCTTGCAGATATCAAGATTGACATCCTTTAGGGCATGCACCGGCCCATCATTTGTTTGAAAGGTCAGGTTCAGGCCCTTGGCGCTGATCGCGATATCGGTCGTCAAACCGGTTACTCCCCGCGTTACTGTGATGTCGCGGCTCGGGCGCCGCGCTCTGTTATTATTGTACCGCTCTGCACCCGGGTTGTGCACCCGGGTGCAACAAAAATTAAATGCCGGCGGGAATGTTCAGCGGATCGCGCTGAATCATTTTGGGGGCGTTTAGCTCTTTCCATTTTGACAGGGCTACGTTTGCGCTGGGGAAGGCGGGGCGCGGCACAAACCGGCCACGGCCGGGGTTTGGCTGGCTGTTTTGACCCCAAGCCCAAATCACCTCGCCGCGCGATAGGGTATAGCGGGCCTGCGCGGTAACTTCAAAACCCTCGAACACATTGTAATCGAGGATAGAGTGGTGGTTGGCCGCCGAAATGGTTTTGCTGATCTTTGGGTCCCATACCACGATATCGGCGTCGGCCCCTTCGACGATGGCGCCTTTCTTGGGGTAGATGTTTAGAATTTTCGCAACATTGGTCGATGTGGCCGCCACGAATTCATTTGGGGTTAACCGCCCGGTTTCCACCCCATGCGTCCACAGCACGGCCAAGCGTTCTTCCAACCCATTGGATCCGTTCGGGATGATGCGGAAATCATGCCTGCCGGCGCGTTTTTGTTCGGTGTTAAAGGCCGCATGGTCGGTGGCCACCACCTGCAACGAGCCGGCCTGCAAACCCGCCCCCAAACTGTCTTCGTGGTCTTTCGAGCGGAAGGGCGGCGACATAACGCGCCGTGCGGCATGGTCCCAATCTTTGTTGAAATATTCGCTTTCATCCAAGGTCAAAAACTGGATCAGCGGTTCGCCATAGACGCGCATGCCCTTTTGCCGTGC
>Ga0182093_1068796_pt1 | contig 18779 bp, 12 predicted proteins | sample 041ome_21_FD_127776 | JGI IMG/M metagenome (GOLD analysis project Ga0182093, IMG submission 127776) | Metatranscriptome of coastal salt marsh microbial communities from the Groves Creek Marsh, Georgia, USA - 041411BS metaT (Metagenome... | ecosystem: Environmental > Aquatic > Marine > Intertidal...
TGTTCCGTGGAGACGTGCGATTTTTCGCGAGTGAAACCTGAGTATGCGAAATGTTGCGAGACTTTCAGAAAGAGGTACGAAGGGTTGTTTGGCGGTAATAATAGCGATAGCAATAGCGTATCCTTCGCGAAGAAGAAAGAGTTAGAAGTCGTGAGTAGAAAGATTGGAGGTTTGTTTTATCTGATGGGGAAAGATATCTCGGAAGAGAACGGCGCAGTCACTCACGAGTTGGGCGTAAAGTTGAACGATTTAGCCAGCGCTTTAGAGAGAGTGGATTTTGCGACGGTCAACGCGGTCTTGTTAGATATTGGTGCGAAACACTGGGAAGAGGCCGTTTATTGGTACCCTGGCTTGAAACGGATCGTAAAGCAGTGAATGTAGTGCAGTTATATATTATATTACAATATATATACAATGTAGATGTTGTTAGCAGCGATGATATAGTTCTATAAACAAAAAATGTGCGAGCGCGATTGCGTTCATCCATGTCTTTTTTTTTGCTTCGCGCAAAAGTGTCGTTTGATGATGGATGGTGATGCGATGATTCTATGATGTGTGTTCTTGTGTTCTTGCGTGTATTTTTCTCTTTTCTCCCCTCCTCCTCCCATCATTTTATTTCAAAGCTGGGACGCCTGGGAACCCCGGCACGTGCAAAGCTTTCCCGTTGTGCGGCTTTTCCAAGCCCAAAACAAATGGCACGAAAGCTTTCGCCCACTGCGTGTACTTCTCTCTCTCGGTGATGCCGTGTTTTTCGAAGTGCTCGCCTTGAAGCTTATCCTTTTGTACGGGTTGGTACGGATTCTGCGGCGGCATCCCACACGTCATTCCCGGTAAACACCCTGGATCGATGCTCGCGCAAATCACCTCTTCCTCAGCTTTTTCGCCTTTGAAATCTCTCGCCAACAGTTTCGTCGCGGCTTGAATGCTCGCGAGGGACACCCGATACGGCGCGATGGAGTGCGCGCACGGTGGATGAATCACCTGCGTCACGTTCACAATCTTTCTCGGTCTCACGTGACACGAACACTCTTCCGGTGACCTGAGCGTTTGCCACCCTTTCCCTAAAACTTTCTCGTCTCCGCCTACCATCGTCCCCGCGAACGCACTTTGCACGTTCAGAACCCCCTTCATGTCGTCGCAAGCTCGGGCCCAATGTTGCGGTTTCTCCGCCCACGTTCGCGGCGCGCACGACGTTTCGTGCATGCTCTCCGCGACCGTCTGCGGTAGCTTCCCCACGTTCGCCACCACAATATCCGGCGTTCTCCCGTGCGTGAATAAGACTTTATCCTTCCAAATCCCGACGTCCACGTGGGATTTCAAATCCAAGCGTTCAATCGAAAGCCTCTCTCCCATAAAATACGAATGAAACTGTTCTTGCATTTCAAGCTTTGCGGATTCCGAAGGCGTTGCCGCGGCCACGAAGAAGTACATGTCCGCGTAGTTCAAAAACGCGTCCGTGATGAATGGTCCTGTTTTTTTTGCGCATCGCATCGATAGATAGATAGATTGAGATAAGAGAGCGTGTGTTGTTCAAGAGTTAAAGTTAAGTGTTGCTCTCAAAAGCGCACAAAAAGTTTTTTGTATCTCTTCGTGCGACGGGGAAAAAAAAAAAAGAAGAATCTCAAAATTCACCTAATCCGTGCGCCGCGTCGGCGATGATCACGAGCGCCGAGCACGGTTGCTCTCTCTTCGTTTTATCGCTTTTCTTCTTGGTGGTGCTCGTCTTGTTGTTCGCGCACGTCGTGGAAGACGAAGACGCGAACAGCCGGCGTCGCGCAGCGGCAGAGGACGACGACGACAAGAGCAGTTTGCGAAGCATTTGGTTTTGTTTGGTGCGCACTTTTTTTTAAAAAAAATGAAGAAAGAGGTGCCTTTCAGATCTCACTTTTTTATTGCCACGTGGCAAAAAAAGAAGAGTTTTTAGGGGAGTTTTTTTTCTTTGGTGTTTTTCTCGAGACGCGCCACGCGAAGGAAGAAGAGCAAGAAGAAGAAGAAACAGAGAGACACGGACGAGAGAAGAGAAAGAAACGTTCGCGCTGGTAGCGCGCGTCGTCTATCGGCGGAACTCTTTTGCCTTTTCGGAGAGTGTGGGGGCACTTTTTTATTTATATAACTTTAGGTTTCTCTCAAAATCGAGAGAAAAAACACAAAAATTCTCTTCAAAAAAAAGAGCAACTCCAAAAGAAAAAAAAGCGGCGGCAGAGGGGAAAATACATGCCCTTTTCCGCAGCCGCTTTTGCGCTCAGAAGAAGCATCATCATCGTCAGAGGTAGCGGCGGCGGCGGCTCGAGCAGCGCTACTCGCGGTTGTTGTCTCGTTATTCGTTCTTCTCGTTCTATTTCTGGGGTTCATTCGAGAGGAAAAGGAAGAAGCATGTCTCCGGGGAAGAAGAAATGCTCGGAAGCGAAGAAGCGGTTCATCATTCGAAATCCAAATTTACCTTTTGTGAGCAGAGAGTTGTTCACGAAAGCGCGGTTAACGGAGGATGAGGAGCACAAGTTGTCGTCGGAGTCGTACGAGGAGGTTCTGAGATCGAAAGCGAACGAGATAGAAAATTTGCTGAGGCCGTTTTATTCTTGTCATTCTTCTTCTTCTTCAGAAAGAATCGAATTTGAAGTCTTTCCGAGTCCAAAGTTGAAACATTTTCGGCAACGGGTTCGATTCGGCATATGCGAACGAGAGAATCAATCGGAGGAAGAGAAAGCGAAAGAGGGAATGAAATTTGATTACTGCATCTTCGAGAGGTCTGAAATTACGAGAATTGAAACCAAATTCGACATCGCGTCGGAGTCGTTGCAAGGGAGTATGAACAAACTGCGCGACGCGTTGAACGAGGACGATCGATTCAAGTCGTTGAGAGAAGGTCGGCTCTCAGCGGTGACGCTTCACGAGAACAGGAAGAGCACTGAATGCGTGGTGACGTTGTGGAGAGGAGAACCGTTTCGTGAAGATTTTGCGGAGGTGAGTGGTCTGTTAGCGAAAGAGATTGGGGTGAAAGCGGTTGTTGGCAGGACGAAAGGTGATAGGAGAGTGTCAAACAATAGCAGCGAGGATTTCGTCGTCGAAGAGATGGAGATTAAAGACGCCGCGAGTAACGAAACGAGCAGAATTTTACGATATAAACAACCCGAGGGGTCGTTCTCAAACCCAAACGGCGACATCGCGGAAATGACAGCGAATTGGCTGTGTCGAGCGATGGAGACGGATGAGATTGCTGCGCAACCAGCGAGGTCGTTTGTGGAATTCTATTGCGGAAACATGAACCACGGGTGTTATCTCGCAAAATATTTTCCGAGAGGTAAAGTTATAGGCGTAGAACGGGACGAGAACTTGTGCCGAGCGGCAAAAGTGAATTTAGAGATGAATTCTATAGGCAACGGAACGATTATAAACGCGCCAGCGGAGATAGTGGCCAGAAGATTCCTCTCCCGGCTGCAAAAAAAGAAACGAGGCGAAGAGAACATCGAAGGCGAGGAATACCCGTTCACAGAAAACGATTTTATTCTCGTTGATCCTCCAAGAGCTGGATTGGATGAAATAACCTTAGATTTAGTGAGAGAATTCAAAGATATAATATACATATCGTGCGACGCGAGAAGTTTAGCGAGAGATTTAGGCGAGAAGAAATTGAGCGAAACGCACAGAGTGAAAAGGCTCGCCGCGTTTGATCACTTTCCGTGGCACGCTGATTTCTTAGAAGTAGTCTGTCAGTTAGAAAAGAAAGAAGATTAGAAAGTCGAGTATAAATAAGAATCTAGGCGGGCGATGGCTATACATATTATTACATTAAAGTTTGATTTTTCAGCCTATCTACTATACGCTATTTCTACATGAGGCCACGGCCTTTCGTTCTTCGTTTTCGTTTCGTCGCTTTTAACTTTTGCGGAACGTCACGATACCAATTCACCAACAATGTGTTCCTCTCCCCGGCATCGATGACGCGTTCTACGCTATGATAACTCGTTTCATGCACTTTGAAAGCATAAAAGCTGTTCTCTCGAAAACCGAACTTCCTCTCGCACCGTACAGCGTTGTTATTCGCTCTGTCTCTCTCCTCGAACTGCTTCGCCGTGTGCACGCATGTCCCGTACTTGCTCTCTTGCTTCTTTGCATCTCCTCCGTGCAGACCCGGGAGATAAAATTGCATAGTCGCTAACTTCTTCGGCGTATCTGGATGTACTCCAATCGCGTAGCCGTTCGCGCCCATCTTGTCCGTTTGCAACCTAAAATCTGTCGGCACGTTACCAGTCACCATCTTCTCTCTGAACTCTTCGGGTAATTTCAGCTTGTCGTAAACGAGATTCTGGAATCGTTCGCTGAACAAAATCTGTTCCACTCTTTTCCAAGTCTCCTTCGCGCTCTCAAAGTCTCTAAAACCTGATTTGTCCAACCTCTCGCTATTCTCAGGATCTATCACGTCGTAACCGCTCAACTTCCATCGCATGTCGTAGAATTGATTCGACCCCGCCGCCGAGTAGTTGGCGCACTTCTCCAACATCCAATCGCCTGGATTCGAACACCTTCCCCCCTCCGCCGGTTCCATCGATTGAATCAGAGGGAAATCAGACTTCATCCTTTCGTACAATTCTGGAGGCATAGCGTTACACACGTACACAATCTCCTCGAACGGATGGGAGAATGTTTCAGTTCTTTTGAAATTTTCCAACACGTATTCTAAATCGGTTTCGTAATCTTCTCGATTCACTCTGGCTACATCTGGGCAAGGCACGAGATATTCCTCATTCGAGGCGGGTACTTGTTTTTCCTCCGTTAATTCTTCGTCGTAGTTCGTCGTTTTGACGTACTCATCGTCGTCGTTCGGGGTATTTTCGGCGATATCTTTTTCTTTTGTCGACGACGGAGGAAAAAAGTTCAAGTTCAATTCGGAATACGTGAACGTGATGCACGCCAAGAGGACGACGAAGAGCATTTGAATCAACAAAGCTCTCGGAGAGGGCACTTGTTGCTGTTGCTGTTGCTGCGCTTGCTTTTTGGGAGAGGCGAGCGCCGCGGCTGGAGGAGCGCCTTCCGCGTCTTCCCCGAGAGGAAGGACGCTGTGTTGGTGTCTGTTTCTCGCGTGCATTTAGTTTGGCGTTTTTTGATGGATGAATTTGGGAAAAGTTTGTTTACGAGTATCTGTACATGCCGCGCTAGTAATTAAATGCCTAAATCTCATTCTGAATGATGATGATGATGATGATGATCTACGCTTCGAACACCACTGTATCAGAACTACTCTCTTTGTCTCTCTGTCTCTGTTTCTTTATCTAATCGATCTCCATTTCCTGCAAATCCTCTTCTTCCTCTTCTTCCCCAATTTTCTCTGGCGTCTTGAGCGATAAAACTTCCGAGATTCGCTCCCGTTGAGACTTCAAAAGATCCCAGTCTTCCCATTTGACGCGCATGCCGTCGAAGGCGCACGCGAACACGTGTTGATTTTCATGATTTTGCCGAGAAGAAGAAGAAGAAGAAGAAGAAGCAAAAATGTCCTTCGGGTACCGTTGCGAGAAATGGGTCAAACATACCGTCTTTGCGTTTGATTCTCGACCGACTCGTAACGCTTCCTCGGTTGTGCAATGTTTCTTCTTCTTCGCGTGCGACCATAAACTGTTCCCGAACGTCGCTTCGTGGATTAATATATCCACCGCATATGCAGCTTTGGCAAAATCTTTGGATGGCGTGCAGTCGCCGCTGTACGCGACGGAGCGCTTCGTGGTGAATAATCCGCGGAGGATAATCGCAAAGGCTTCCGGACAGTGCGTTACCGGGACGGCGACGATTTGTTGACAGTTGATGGTTTGCGCGACGCGTGCGGCGACGTTGGGATGCGCTGGCTGCAATAAAGCGGAATTGTTACCTTTTGAAGGAGGTGGAGGTGGCGGAGGAGGATGCGTCAAACCAGGCTTGTTCATGACGGAGATGTGAAATGGGCCGCCGATGCCGCCGCGCGCTTGCAACTCGCTTGATTTCACAAACGTGTATTTGAAACTCGGAACGTCAATGGTTTCGAACCATTTTTGGATTGGCGTAGGACCAACGATGAGCAAAGGAGGTGGTGGCGTAGTGAGGGGAGACGACGATGCCTGTCGCAGCAAAGTCTCGTATCGAGCTTCGAGAACAGCGAGGATACCGAGACAGTGGTCCGGATGGTGGTGGCTAATCCAAACCATTTTCAATGTCTTCAGCGTGTTCAGACATTCCTCGTGACCTAAATACCGTCGCATGGCGCCTAAACATCCTTCGCCGCAATCGAGTAACATAGATGACTTCGAAGCTCCTCCTTCCTCCTCGTCGCGCAAGAGAATCGCGGATGCTGCTCGGTACTTGGACGGTTCGGCGCATCCGGTGCCTAAAAAGATGGTCTCGGGACCTCCCAACGCGCTCGGAGGAGCCGCACGGCCTTTCTTCGGATGAGCGGGATACTTACCGAACGATGCCGGTAGTAAATCTTCTTCGTCATCCTCTTCTACTTCGGGTTCTTTTTCTTCTTCGTTCTTCTTCTTCTTTTGTAAATCGCAGTCGAAACTGCCGAAAATATGGCGTCTAGCTTTCCTCGCATTTTCTTTGAACGCATCAAACTGTTCCAAGTTTTCGAAAACGTCGCGCAAGCCAAGTTTAGGCAATTTTGGATCCCCCGTTCGCTCGTTCAGCATCTCTTCGCCACGCGTTATCTTGTGTTGGTTCTTAACACCGTTTGCGTTTCGATTGGAATAAAAGGCAACCTCATCGCATAATCCAAGAGCTTTTGGCGTCATCATCGTTGTCGACGTCGCCTTCTTGGAATCGTCTTCTTCGCAAGGCTGACATTTCGATGTCATCATCAAGCTCTCCGGAAGAGGAAACACGGATGGAGCGGCGCAATGTAAACGCGCTAAGTGTCTCGTCGAGGACCTAAACCCAACCTCGACGTGACTTCTATCGCCATGACCACCAATCGAGAATACGTTTTTACGATCGATTTCAATTATCCCCTTGTTGCCTTCGTTTTCCTTCCCGTAGTCTATTGGAGAAGCGGAGGATGACAGGAAAAACAATCCACTGATGTTATGCTTACGCATGCCATCGTTGCTCACTAAACATTTACACAGCGCATGTTTCGATTTCTTCACGTCTTCCTCGGTGCAGTTTAAGATGAGAATTCGAACTGGTTCGTTAGAATTTTCGCCGCCTTCTCCATCGTTCTCGTCTTCGTCTTCGTTCTCCAAGACTTCCAAAACGTATCCGAGCATCCGTTTCGGCGGCGGTGGCGGTGGTGGCGGTTTGCTGCTAAATTCTCTCGCTTCTTTTCGCTTCTTTTGTTCTGTCGTCGTTCCTTTTTCTATCTGTTCCTCTTCTTCTTCTTCTTGCTTCCTGCTACTGCTGCTACAACTACTGGTACTACCGCTACTACTCTCCTCGGCGACGCCTCCCCGTTTCCGTTTCCGCATTCGATTCTCGCGCCTCTCTCGAAACCTGCACAGCGCGCACACCTCCACGCCTTCGACGTCCTCCTCCTCGACATCCATCACCGGCCAAACGATCACGTCGCTGTCTTGATAACACAAATTTTCATCCTCTCTCGCGTCGCGCTCTTCGCCCGCCAACGCGACCCCCGTGACTTTCGGGTGCTTCCACTTCGCCACCGCCGAGAGACTGTGAGTTTTAAGAAAGAAAAAGAAAGAGAAACCTCCGCGTCAGCTAAAAAAAGAGAAAGAGAAGAAAGAAAGAATCGAAACGACCGCGTTACGATAACACGGACGAGACTGCCCGCCCGCGCGCGCGAATAATAAATTTTTCTCTAACCTTTCGACGACTTTTCCCACGCCTCGTTTCCCGACCACGGCGACTTTCTCGTGTCCATCCGCGCTCAACCGTAAGATCAAAGAGCACGCGCCCGCTAAGCTCTCGCAGATATCATCGAACGCGAAAATCGCAGAAAACCCTCCTCTCGGTCTCGAGTACGTCTCCATGCTCAAACGCGCGAACGATTCCGGACAGTTGAAGAGATATTCTCTTCTTTGTCCTTTTAACCGTCGTCGTCTTGGCGTCGTCTTGACGAGAAGCGCGTTGCGCATTCCCTCGTCGTACGTGAAGGACGCGCACGAGAGGAGCACGTCCGCCTCGTCGTCCTCGTCGCTTTTGTTGTTCTTGCCATCGGTAGCGGCGCTCCTCATCGCGCTGGTCTTCTTCTTCCAGCGGTCAATCCCGCATCTCTTCGATGACGTTATGTGTTAATGCGATATGAATGCGCGCAAAATTTGTGCGCCTCGAAATTGGAAAAAAAGAAATGTCGAGACGCGAAAAAAAAAACGCGTTACTTAAAAACCAGTGAGAGAGCACACGCAGACGCACGCGCAGACGGACAAAAAACGCGATAATGACGGAGGAAGAGGACGAAGACTTTTACGTCCGGTACTACGTGGTGCGCGCTTTTTTTTTCCCCCCTCCCCGGGTCTCTCTCTCTCTCTCTCTCTCGTGTTCGACTTCTTTCTTCTTTTCGCATTTTGTGCGTCAAAGCGCGATCTCCATTTTTCCCGTCGCGAAACTATGTGTATATCTTTTATGCGTTCGTCTCTAACTCTCTCTCTCTCTGCGTCTCTGCGTCTCTGATGTGGTTGGTGTTGTTGTTATTCTTTTCTTCACTCAGGGCCACAAGGGCAAATTCGGGCACGAGTTCCTCGAGTTTGAGTTCAAACCGAACGGGAAATTGCGGTACGCCAACAACAGCAACTATAAAGGAGACAAGTGCATACGAAAGGAGATGTGCGTATCGAAAGCGGGTGAGTGCATTTTTTTTTGATTGCTTTTATATACACAAATAATAATCATTTTTACTGTCTTTTCACTGTTGCGTGTAGTTATGCGAGAGCTGAAACGAATGGTTTTAGATTCGGAAGTTTTGAAAGAAGACGACCGGGATTGGCCGGAGGCGGACCGCGTCGGGCAGCAAGAGCTGGAAATCGTGTGCGGAGACGAACACGCGTCGTTTCAAACCTCGAAGATTGGGTCGCTTTTAGACGTGCAGAACTCGAAAGATCCGGAAGGGTTGAAACAGTTTTACTATTTCGTGCAGGATTTGAAGTGCTTCGCGCTGTCTTTGTTGAACTTGCACATGAAAGTGAGACCTATTTGATCGTAGGCGCGCGCGCGAGAGAGAGATAAAAGGAAGAGTGCCGGCGGTAGTTTTTCCTCGCTCGCTCATTATTGGTTATTTAGCAATGCAATTCTAGTCTAGTCCTTTTAATATCTTCTAGTTAGTTCTTTTTCTTTCTCTCTTTCTACATGTAATGCTGCTGCTTCTATATGGCGACTTTACTATCGAATCCTCGCCGTGAACCACACGTCCCTGTCGCATTTGACGTGCACGTCGGTCACTTTCGTCTTCGACTCGTCCGCGAACGTCGTTTCGTTGCTCGAACTGATTTTCCTGCCCATTTCGATGTAACGGTCGTCCCTGTAGGCAGCGGTGGCGTCGTCTTTCTTCTTGGAATTGTTTTTGTTTTCTCCGAGGTTCCATTTCAACCCGCTCGTCCACACTTTCGCCCTCCCCTTGAGCGGAAAGATCCCCAACGATTTCGCCGGAACTTTAAATTTTAACACCGTGTACCCTCTTCGTATGGGAAAAGAAATCTGTATCCCTAACTTTTCTTCGTCTGTCGCCCCGTTGTCGTACGCGTCGTAACACACGTAGCTCGGCCCGCCTTTCAACAACCCGGGCGCTTTCAAAATCGCCGAGATGTTTGCAAATTCGTGATCGAATCTCCCGCCCATGGCGTTAAAAATCACCACGTCCGATACGACTGGGTCTCTGAGACTATCTTTACCTCTCTCGAGAATAAAATTCAAACACTTCTCCAAATCGTTCGTGTCTTGGTCTCGACTGAGGTCGATCAACTCCCCTACCATTGCGCCTTCTTCGTTTCCCGCGCCGTCGTCGTCGGCGGCGTCTTTCGCGTCTGCGTTTTCGAAGCGCGGTTTCCGCACTTGCTCCCTGTTTACGAACACTATTCTATCTCCATTCATCCGTTCTTGTTCTGCGTCGCCAATCATATCTCCGTTCAATTGTGCCAACGCTTTTCGTCTTTTTTTTCTTCTTTCGTCCTCGTCTTCGTCGTCCTCCTCCCCCGCTTTATCAAAGCCACTGCCGTCGTCCTCGTTAGCGCGTAACGAATCCATATCTCCCACCACGTAGTCTGCTCCACCAATTCGACTTCCACCACTCAACGTCTTCACGAAAGAATTCCCGCCAAAATCAGCCGCAATCACCGGCACCCCATCATTTTTCCACAACGCATCGTTCTTAACTTTCAATTTCGTTCGCTCGTTTCGATCGTTGTTCAAAACTAACACGCACGCGATCGGTACTGGGTTCGGGGAACTTCTCGCGCTTACTTGCGCCTTATGGAAAACTAATTTCTCGGATTTCCTCCGTATCAACTCGGTGAAGTCTTTGTTCGTCGGTAAGTCGACGAGAACGGACGAACAGACGAGTTCGCTCGGTGGGTACGCGCTGGACGGTTGCGGCTGGTCAAAGTTCATTTAGTTTTTTGGTTGTGGTTTATCGATCGCGTTCTTTTAGTATCGCTCAAAGCGCGAAAAGGGGAGAGAGAGAAGTAACTTTTGAAGAAAAATTCGACAAAAAACACAACACGAAAAATGCAAAACTTGTTGAAGCGCGGATGATGACAGATGTAGTATTAAAAGATGTTCGATTTCGCGTACTCGGCGCACCGTCTCCCACTGATCAAGGCACCGTCAAAGGTCGCCGCATCCCTGTGATCGCCGGCTAAGTAGACGTTTTTCATCGCCCCGCTCTCGCACGTTTGCTCGAAGGCGAGTTTGGAGCTTCCCTTGGCGTCGGGCGTTTGTACGGGCTGCGCGAACGGGATGCGGTACACCTTTAACATCCGGAAGGAACTCGTGATGGACTGACCGAACCATTCTGTGAGTTCTGATTTCACCTGTTCTGCGATTTGCTCGTCTGAGAGTTCGGTTGGGACGCCGATTATGGATGCAGAGCACAAGTGTTTCCCGCTCGGCGCGTAAGTTGGCGAGACGACGGACGGGAAGCAACAGTTGTTGACCAACGTTTTCTTGTTCGAGCCTTTTTTGTTGTATTTTTCGCCGTCCAAGTATAACATCGGGTTCTCCGCGTCGTACGGTTTATCGCAGGAAAAGTACACGCACGTGGTCCCCACGCCTTTTTCTCTCTGTTTATCTTTCGTGCCGAGCAATCGATCGCACTCCGGTCCTTCCACCGCTACAATGACTTTTTTACCTCTGACGATAGTTTCGCCTTCTTCGTTCGCCATTCGCACGCGCACTTCTACGGTATCATCACCATCATCGCTCACTCTTAATAGCTTCAACTTTCGCGTTCGCGTACACGTTATTCTCGTCTAATTTCCCAACCAACTGTTCCGCCATGGCCCCGATGCCTTTCGCCGGCAAACAGTTTTCGCCCAAAGCCAGCGAACGCATGACGAAATCGAACAACCTCGAATCCGTCGTCAACTCCGGGTTGAAGAAAATCCCACCTAAGAATGGTCTAAAAAACCTATCCACCATCTCCTCGCTGAAACCAAACGCGCTCAATCGTTCCTCGATCGTTTCCGAACTCTCTCTTTGCAACGGATTCATTCGCAGCAATAGCGTCTGAAATCGAACTAAACCGACCAACACTTTATCCGCCGGCGACCCAATCTTATGATTCGGAAGTAAACTCGGCAGCGCGTCCAAAACGTGACGAAACGGATCCGCCACGCGATAAAACTGATTCCCAAATCTCACGTCCGCGCCCGCATAAAATTTACGCAAATCCAAATCCTCCGCGTCAAAAATCCGATTGCACTCTTCGTACGACGAGAGATAGATTGCAAATCCACGGTCTAACGTGTACCCATCCACGACGTCTGTTCTCGCGCGACCGCCAAACCCATCCGAAGATTCCAACAAAACGTACGGTACGTTGCTCTTTTGCAGCTCCAAACACGCCGCTAATCCGGCTAACCCGCCGCCGATTACAATCACGGACGTTCTCGTTTCTTTGTTGTTAGTAATGATAGTATCTTTGTCATTATTAGGTGATGACGACGCATTGGCACAACTACTAATCCTTCTTCTTCTTCTTCTACTACTACTCGCAGAAGAACAGAACGACGGAGGAGTGAAACGCGCGGAAGAAGCAGCGGCGGCGGCAGCAGCGCGCATCCTTTCTTTTTTGCCTTTTCCTTTTGTTGTTGTTGTTGTTGTTGTTGTTGTTGTTGCGCTGCTCAGCAGAGAAGAGATTTCCCGAACGACACACCTACATTTAGGGTTTCTAAATCGATATTTTCACATTTTTTAGTAGGGGTTGTTCCTCTGTTTTTTTTTCAAAAAGGCACACTCGAGACCACACAAAAAGTCGTCACGTCTCTCTCTCTGTTGGGTCGTTGCAACAACCTTTTCGCGCCCTCGCGCTGCCGCCGCCGCTTCTTCTTCCGCGCGCAGGGCGGATCTTAAAAGAGAGAAGATCTCGTTTCTCTCTCTCTCTTTGTTTTTTTGTCTCTCTCTCTGGCCAGGAGATGAGTGTTCTCGTTTCCGCGACGGCAGTTACTGTTCATCACATCGTGTCCTCCTCCTCTTCTGATTTAGGCACCGCGAAGACCACTCGTTTTCGTAGGGAAAACACCAAAAAATTGTGGCAGAGAAGAAGGTGCCCACTTCAAAAGTCCGTCGTCTTCAGAGCGCGAAAGCGAGAAGAACGAGAAAATGAAGAAGAAGACAATGATACCGATCTCTTCTGGATGACGTCGTCTTCGTCGTCGAACTCTTCTTCGCTCTCTTCGATCGATGAGGTCATCCAAGAGCACTCCGGATCGATCGAAGATGCGTTCACGTCGGAGACGAAATTTAAACAGTATTCGTTCGAGAGAGAGGAAAGGGAGGACAGGAAACGAGCTACAAATTTGCGACGATCGTCCTCGTTCTTTTACGTCGTCAGTTCGGTGTTGTTCGTGTTTAGGAACGAGATTTGTGAAATTGTGCGGGCGAATGCGAATAGGAACGAGTTTTTGATCGTCTTTGATTCGATTTATACGTTCATTTGTTTGTGCTTCTTCGCGCACAACGTCGCCGAGAAGGAGAGGATTTCGGCGAATAAATCGTCTCGGTCGGCTTTGTTGTTCGGAGACGCTGCGGTGGTCGCGGCGGCAAACTTTGTGATTGCAGCGGCTACTATGGATATCGAGCAAATAGACGAGGTTTTGATCGAGTCGGCGCCGCGATCGAAGGTGTTAATGTACGCGCTTCCATCGATCGCGTTGGTTGCTTTTCAAGTGGGTTTGGAGTTGTTTCATGACGACTCGGCGAAGAAGAAAGCGACGGAGGAGACGATCGTTCGCGCGGAGAATATTCAGGCGACAAAAGGAGTCGGTAACAGGTTGTTAGGAATCAAGAAGGTTACGGTGAAATTGTCGACGCTTGTGCCGAATTGGATCACGGTTGGCAAGATTGCGTCGCGAAGCGTTAGGCCGTTGCAAGTAGCGGGAGCGATTCTGGTGAACATCAATCTCCTCGAGAGGGCGATGCTGGCAATTTCAACGGGAAGAAGCGATGCGTTCGTTTTATTTCACGGATCATGGACAGAAGATTTAAGTTCAATTGGGTCGTACGCGTTCGTTTTGGCGTCCGTGATGGTTTTTATCCAAACATCGGCTGAAATCCAGATTGAAAGAGCGAAGAAATTGTTCGTGGATGAATTTGAGTCGATAGAATCGCTCGCGGAGGTAAACAGAGACCCTTGACAGAAAGAGTCGAGTATGCACAACAGAGGTTTAGAGAAAATAGTGATAGTTCTACGAGAGAGAAGATTTCAATTCATTAGATACGCGCGCGCGGCGGTTTTTTATAATATATATATACTTTAAAACGCTTACTGGTAAAACACACACAAACACACGAGAGCATGTAAACGAAGAAACCTCACGCGTCAGAATCATCTATCTGCTGATTGTCATCTTTTCTGTCGCCAAAGATACCTCGTGTACTGCTAACGCTAGCCCAGGGAATAAATGCATCAAATAAGCCGCCAACAGCGCTTTCCTCTCTGCTCTCGATGCGCGTTTGAGATTCGTTTTTTCTAAAAGTCCATCGGGCAAGGAATCAATCGCCTCGCCGAAATTACGGGCTTCGACTAAAGCGTCAATCATAGCAATCATCTCTTTCTCGTTCGGTGGGTGCTCGTAAGCGTTTCGACAGAATCGTAACAAATCTGCAAAATTGTTTCCGTACGGTTTCACTCCGATGGCTTCAGTTTGGACGGTTGCCGAGGAAGAGATCGTTGCCGAACTACCAATGTTGTTCGTAGGTTTCTTGTTGTGCGGATGGTCGCCGTTGACGTTGCTCTTCATCTTCTTGCGACTCGAATTCGCGGCGTGGCTCAACACTCGCTCGAGAATTTTCGAATCGATTCTGCGTTGCCAGTCCGTGGAGTCCATGTTCACAGCCATTAAAAGCGCCCCGCGATCGCTACTGCCCGCGGAACTGCCTTGATGTAACATCGCCGACGTCGCGAGTTTATCCAACACGCTCGTCAAAGATTGATTACCCAAGGACGCACCGCGTTCGTGTAAAGCGCGCACGCGAAGCATGGTTTGTTGATTATTCCACAACAGAGGGTGCACGCACACCTCCGCGGCAGTCGGTCGAACTCTCGGATTCGGGTCCAACATGGCAGATAATAAGTGCCTCGATTCCACCTGTCGTCGCGGGCTCAATCCAGGCGTTCGCATGAGAATTTGTAGGTTACGCTTCCCAGCGATGATGTCTTCATCCGAGGGTTGTTTGTTTGGATCTGAGCCAAACGGAGAGGATAACCCAGTTAATACGAAAAAGAAGCACACGCCCATTGCCCATATATCGGCGGCAGGCGTTAACGGTTTACGTTGTAAAATCTCCGGCGCTCTTCCTGCGAGTAAAATGGACACGCCGTACTTGTTAAACGTGGACAAGGAGTATTGATCGTGTTTAGATCCGTTCCTCGATTCTTTCGATAACTTGACGCCTAAGCCAACGTCCGCGATTTTCACCTCCCCATTCGCTGTCACCAGCAAGTTTTCTGGTTTCAGATCGTTGTGTGTGATGCACCCTTGTGGTTTGGAAGCATCGTGGAGCCACTCAATGCCGCTGGCAACGCCTTTCAATAATCCGACGCGTTTGTCGATGCCTAAAGTTGCGTTTTGTCGACTGACGTGTTCGCGCAAAGATTCTGGACACAGCTCTAAAGCGATGAACACGTTTGAGTTTGTGATTCCCCAACAGTGGAAGAACGGAACTTTCGGCGATTGGTTCAACGCAGTCATCAATTCGACTTCGCGTTCAACTAATCGGACCAATTCTCGTCCTTTCTTTCCCGGGGGTCTGGCGATGCGTTTAACCGCGACCGCGTGTCTCGCGCGAGACGTGTGTCGAACGTACCCTCTGAAAACGTACGTGCCAGCTGAGCCAACGCCAATAACCTCTTCTTCGTTGTAAATGATGGAGTCTCCAACTTTGCGCCACGTCGTCGCGGACGAATCCGCGCCGCTTCTGCTGTTGTTGTTGTTGGTCTTTTCGTCGTTGAATTCGGATGAGCCTGCCGCTTCTCCGGCGCCGTCGTCGTCTGGAATAGCAGATGCCCACACGCGAATAGCTTCTTCTTCTTCTTGTGTCATTGCTTCAAACACTCCCGAACTTCCGGCTTCGTCTTTGCTGTTGCTTTCGAAAACTGGACCGCGTACGCCTACGCCCGCCATGGCGTCGAAGCGGACGCGTTCCGTTCTTTGTCGCATCGAATTCAACGTCGCGAGATCCTGAGCTTTTTTCTTATTGCTTTCTTCCGCACCTAGAGAAGAACTTGCGTTCGCCATTCTTTGTACTTGTTCGTGCTCCGCCGCGGTGATTTCCAAAGACTCGCGCAACGTCGCGAGCATTTGCGCAGATTCAGGAGTGACCGATCCACTTTGCCACGCTACTTTCGATGCCATGAAGTACGCTTTCAAACGCTTATCGCCGCCTTCCAACGCATCTTCGGCTTCGAGTTCTTCGAGAGCTATTTTCGCTCTTCGCAAATCAATCTTATCTTCCTCGGCGGTGAATTTCGCCTCGGCTTCTTCGATGGCGAGTTTGATGTTTCGTTTCGATCTCGACGCAATTGCATCCTCTACTTTTCGCAACGATTGCCATTTTCCTAACACAATTGTCGCTTTGACGACTTCTTCTTCCAATTTCCACGGCCATGCCGACGCTTTCGCTCTTCGTATCGCTTCTTCGAGTTTCATGACGTCCAATTCAGCGACGCCGCCAGAGGCTAAATCGCCGCCACGTAAGTTCAACTCCAGCGCTTCCACGAGACCGGCTTTGACGCCTTCCATCTCTTGCAACGCAGTCGTTCTCGATTGAATTCTAGAAACTAACGCGTTCAACTTTGCCGCACCTTCTTGCGTCAAAGGTAAACCCGAGGAGGCTAAATTTGTCGCGCGGAGTAGCAAATTTTCCAAAGTTGGAATCGAATCGTACGTTCGAGACGCTTCGTCGGCTAATGTTTTCCGCATGTCGGATTCTAAAGCGATCGCTTCCAGCGCAAATTCGGCTAATTTAATCGCCGTGGCTAGCTGCTCGCGTTCGGGCGAACCTTCTTTGACCATCACGCCGTCTTGCTCCTTCGCTCTCTCTACGGATGAATCGTTACTCACAAACGGATCGGCATCAAACGACGACACTACAGTTTTCCCTTTCGCTCTTCCGTCTTCATCGTCGTCTTCGTCTTCGTCATCTTCGTCGTCGTCAGATTGACTGACGTTCACTGTAACCGATGCGGCAGAAGAAGAAGAAGAAGAGGAGGAGGAGGAGGAGGAGGAGGAAGGGGAGGATGATGCTCTCATCTCTTCGTCTTCTTCATCGATGGAAAATTCGACGTCTTCATCGTCATCATCGCTACTGAATGGGTCCGCGCGACGAGCTTCTCTCCGTTTGTTTCTCAACATCTGTTTTCTCTTTCTCTCTTTGATCATTTTTGACAATTGAGCCTTTTCTTTCTCCAACTCTAAACTTTGCCTTAAAATTTTTCTCGCGCGTTCTAACGTCGCGACTAACCTCTGTTCGTCCATCGGCACCGCCACGCACTGCGATTTCAAAGCGTTCGCTAAACTGACTTCCTCCATCGCGAGGGCTTTCAAACGAACGTCGCGCAACATCTGCTCGCCGTCTTCAGCGACCGCTCCTACTGCTTGCGCCTCGCGAATGGATTCTTCCAACGCGACGAGAGATCTTCCCGTCGGGTCGTTCTTGGCCAACGCAAATGCGCGATCGACTTTCTTCTTCGCCTCGACGCGTTTGACGGACCGTCCGAGTAAAATGCGCGTTCGCTTCTCCATTCGTTGCTTCAAGTTTTCCTTCTCTTCTTTCTTCGGTCTTCCAGATTGCACGGCTTTAGCTAACGAGTCGTCGAGCCAAATCGTTAAAGCGACGAAAGGCACGTTCTTTTCCAACAACGTCTCTGCGCATTTGACCATCGCTTCGCCATCGGATTCCGAGGCGTTATCGTTCCCAGGCGCGGCGAAGTGTACCAACACGACCATTTTCTTTTCACCTCGTTTGCGTTCACTCAATGCCTCTTTTGTGCCTTGACTCATTTGGACTATCGGTGCTACGCCCTCTTCGTCTTCTTCGTCGTTCAACGCGTCAACCATGTTACTGCCGTAACTCTCGAAATTAAACGGCGCGTCTGGCCACAACAAATCGAAGCACTTCTTCAAATCGCTCCTACCTAAACCTTCGCTCGGTAACAGAACAGTCATCGCTTCACCTTCTCTTCTACCTTTCCCGCTCAAACCACTTGCAGCTCGCAAAGCGCTCGCGGACATCAGCGCTCCTCGCAACGCCAACGCCACGGTTGGCGCCGACCATTCCTGCCAACTCTCGAGCGCGACTCGTAAATTCGCCAACAAAGGATCGTTGCTATCGTCGATATCGATTATCGTCGTCGCATCTTTCACACCACTGCTTCCATTCCCGCTACTCGTCATCATCTCTGTCTCCATGACCGCTTTCCTCCCCATCGCCAACTCTTTCCTCCCTCGAAACTTTCTCTCGTGCGCTCGAATAAACGGAATCGGCAAATGCATCGCCACGGACGGACTTTGCCCTCTCACCAGCTTATTCGCCGGAAAACTCGTCACTTCATTCACGATCGTATCCGAAACTTCCTGACTCGTCAGCGTAGTCGACGTGGACGAACCTAAATGCCACGCGAGAATAGCCTCGAGTGGATCCATCGTCGAGTCTTTCGCCACCGGAGGCGGCGCCGAAGACGTCGCGTCCGGGGCGAGTATATCTTTCGCTTTCAGCGCTAAATCGTTCAGAGCGGAAAATCCAAATATATTCGATGGTCCGTTCCGGTTGTTATTTCTTCGATTATTATTCGCGTTCTGTTCGAGTTCCTGTTGTGAATTAGAACTTTCCCTCTTATTTGGCAAAGAAGAAGAAGAGGAAGTTTTTCTGTCGTCGTCGCCCTCGCTCTTCTTCCTCTTCTCGTCAACGCGGTCGTTTCTGTCGCCGCTCGCGTTCGCGATGACGATTCCATCTCTCCTCCTCCCGCCGATGGTTTTGTTGATGTTGTTCTTCCTTCTCGCGAACAACGCGGAGGACGAGGACGACGACGACGATAAAAACGTCCTCCTTGACGTCGACGCGAGTCCATTCGAAACCAATCTCTGTTCGGAAAGAGAAGAGGACGAAGAAAGCATCATCATCATCGCTCGGGCGAGAAAGAGAGATAGAAA
>Ga0182093_1168493_pt1 | contig 18765 bp, 14 predicted proteins | sample 041ome_21_FD_127776 | JGI IMG/M metagenome (GOLD analysis project Ga0182093, IMG submission 127776) | Metatranscriptome of coastal salt marsh microbial communities from the Groves Creek Marsh, Georgia, USA - 041411BS metaT (Metagenome... | ecosystem: Environmental > Aquatic > Marine > Intertidal...
CATTTCACCCTTCAAGTGCGCCGGGGCATCAGAGCCCGGCATCCAGAGCGGACGCGCAGACGCGTTCACGACGACGGACGAGCGCGTCGCGCGCGGCTTGGTCGCGCAGCGCGCGCGCAAGCTCACGATAGATTGAGTGGCGAATTGAGCGGACATGGTCGCTTGGGGTGTACGAAAGTGTCGCGCGCGTCGGTGCGCGAGCGACGATGATGATGATGATGATGATGATGATGGGCCACAAATCGCCCGTTCGCGTGTGTGTCCCCCGAGGGACTCGAACGACCAATCGTGACCCCGTGATCGAGATCCGGATCGAGATCATCTCGGGTGTGTGTGTGTGTGTGTTTCATCTGTTCATATGCGCGCGCGAGTGCGCTATTCGAACGCCCTACACGCCCATCACGCACGCGGTCGATACGATAAAAAAAAACCGACACACACACAAAAACCGGATCGCATCGGGCGTGCTCGTGCCGTACTGTGGCTATGGGCTGTCCATACCAGAGCCGACATGGTTCGCATGATATGCGATCCATCGCATACGCGACGCGTGCGGGGTATACGGCGCATGGGTGCGCTGTGTATGGCATAGGGGACGTGGCGTGGATGGATGTATATCGCGCATGTTCGGACATTCGGTGTGCGTCGACGACAGTCGGTGACCGTTTGCGCCTCGGCGCGGCGACACTCCTGTGCGCCGTCGACGACGACGACGACGTCGTCGCGTCGCGTGAGCATGCGCGTGAGCGCACACATGGCGCGTTACGTCCCGAGCGAGGATATGGGTGACATGCGGGTGCGTGTGAAGGATGCGAGAGAGGGTCGAGGCTGCGCGAATGAAACCGTGGGCGACGTAAAGAGACGTTTGAATTGGATGGCGCGCGCGCGGGACGTCGCGCGATGCGTGCGCGCGGTGCGTGGGCGTGGACTGACGAATGTGTGTGAATGACGCTCGCGCGGTGATGTGTGTGTAGGGATTTTCGAAGACGCTCATGACGAAGCTCGATGACGCGCGGTCGGCGGGGAAGTTTTCAGAGGCTGAGATTGCGTTGTTGCGTGAAAAGCTGTCGCTCGTCGCGAGCGCGTTTGGGGCGGAGAAGTCCAAGTATGAGAGTGATTTTGAGAAGCTTGCGGCGGCGGCACAGGTGGAGTTAAGTGAGAGAGAGTATGCGCTGTCGAGTGCGGCGTTGGAGTTGACGGAGTTGAAAAAAGTGATCGCGTGCGTGGAGGCGCGCGAGGAGGCGACGCGAGACGACTTGGACGAAGCGTTGACGGCGAATGAGATATTAAAGGCGCAATTGATTGAAGAGCATGAATGTGCTTCGGCGCTGAGAAATGAAGTAATGTACTTGCGTGAATCTTTGCGAGATGCGAGTGAGGCGCTGAGTCGGGCGGCGGAAGAAGAGGAACGACGCGCGTACGAGGCGCCGAGACGCGCCGAGGTTGACATCGAAGCGCGCGTCAAGGAGGAAACGTTGAATGCAAAGATTGCGCGTTTGGAAGAAAAGGTCATCGATGCTCGTGAAGAGAATGCGACTCTCAAACGCGAACTTGCGGCGGCTGAAGGCACGAAATCTGATCTTCAACGAGCCGTGGCTGAACGCGACGGCGCGCAAACCTTCTTAAAGTCGCAGCTTGCGGATTGGAATCAACGTCTCTATGCTCGTTCCGAAGGCGGCGGCGCTTCGAGTGATGCGACATCGACGAGCGACACTTCTATTGAATTGCGAACGAAGCTGGACCAAGCGGAGATTGAGCTTGGGGCAAAGACTGGAGCAGTCAAGGCGCTCGAGCGACGCGTTAGAGAGCAAGACAAATCCTTAGAGCGCGCTCGCGCCGAGATTGAAAAGATGCGCGCCAAGCTCATCGCCCGCGATGAAGAAGTTTTCGAGCGTAAGTTGACCGCTCGCCACGGGCGTGAAGAACGCGCCGAACGTCGATCAAAGTACGATGTCACCGCAGAGGCGACTGCGGCGGAAGTGATTGAGACGCTTCGCACGTCGCGCACAAAGCATGCCGACAAGTCTGTTGCGCGCGACCGAACGGCGCGCACGGCGGCATCCAAGAAACCCACAGGTACCAGTCGCGCAAGCGTCGGTCGCAAGCGTCGTGCCGAACGCGTTGCACCGCCAGCGTCAGTGGTTATTGACGCCACCGCGCCATACCAACCGCCAAACGCCGCGGGCGACGAGGACGAAGACGAGCAAGACGACAGCGACTCGGAGTACGATGAAGTAGACGTGCCGGTGAAAAAGACGCGCGCGCCGCCAGCGGTGAAGAGTGCGAAGAAGCCGAAGGCGCCGGCGGCTGTGACGAATGAAAATGCCGTCGCAGCGCCGCCCGCCGCGCCGGCGAACGAAGGCATTCGAATGCCGCTCGGTATGATTCAAATGCCCAAGCTCGGCGCAAAGAAGGCTCCGACCGCAGAAGACGGTGAAAAGAAAAAGCGGCGCCTAAACCGTCAGTCTGCAATCCCGGAGGCTTTGCCCAATTTGTTATTCGGCATCGGCGAGGGCGACTTGCCGCAACACTAAGCCGACGAGCCAACCGACGCCACAGAAAATCAGTAGCGCACTTCTAGTCGTGCGCGTTCACACCAATGAACACTATATGCTATATATATACACTACATCAGCTATGTGTCTACGTTCAACATCCCCCGTGACGCGCGTTTACCCCCTGTGGCGCTTTTTCTCGTACGCCCGAGCGCCGCGTCTCCTGGCGCCGCGCAAGCCCACCAGTCGCGCTGCGAGCGCGCAAACCACGCAGACGCTAAAGCACGCGACCCCAATGAGCGCCTCGCGCGCGCGAGTGCCGCTCGACGCGCCGTCGCGCCACGTCCAGTCCTCGAACATCGCTGAGTGCGCGAGTGACGTCGTCAGTCGTCGCCGCACCATGGTGTCACCCGTCGCGCCCGCGCCCGCGGCGTTGGCATCGACATCGACATCGACATCGACATCAGCATCGCGTCGACGGTTCCTCGCTGCGGCGTCGCTCGTCGTTGTCGCGCCGTCGCGCGGCGTCGCTCGAGCGGCTGCTGATGTCGACGATTTCAACGCACTCGAGCGCACCGCAAAGCAAGCGTACTACCAGCGTGATTTGCCGCGCGCGTACGAGGCGCTGACGAAAATAATCGACATGGAACCCGATGAGGCGGTGTGGCTCGAAAGACGGGCTCAGGTATTGGTGGATTTGAAGCGGTTTCGGGACGCTATCGATGATTACAATAAAGCCGAAGCGATGGAGCCTGCAAACTATCGGTCGCTCGGGATGTTGTCGAACAGAGCGTTGGCGTACGAGGGGATTTCTGATTGGGACTCGGCGATTAAGGATTATTCAGAGGCTATTAAGCTCAGCGCGATGATCGGCGCGACGCCGCCGTATGTGGTGAATAGTCGGGGCAACTGTTACGTGAGCGTGGGTAGGTACGATTTGGCACTCGAGGATTTCTTGACGGCGGCGGATATCATGCAGCAAAGTAGGAATCTTAGCGGACAAATTTACGCATCATCGAATGCGGCGCTGATGAAGGCTGAGTTGGGTGATTTAGATGGGGCAATTCGCGACATGGAAAAAGTTTCGCGGCGAGCCGCGGGTAGCGTGGACATGCGTGCCGCTCTATCCGCGCTGTACTACGCCCGCGGGGAACAAGAGCGAGCCGAGGAGACGTGGAACGTAGCGTGCACGATGATCAATTCTGGGCAGTTAGTAGAAGGCGGGCCAGTTCTTGACGGATGTGAGCTTTATCGTGATACCGACTGGTTGTTGCGCATTCGCCGTTGGCCTCCAAGTGTCGTAGAAAAGTTTCGTCGGTTTATAGAGTTGAGATGATGCTAGATAAATGATGTAGTATAAAACTTATGGCTAGTTGAAATACCACAACGTCTGACCCTCAATCAATCCGAGAGTGTCCACGTTGGACTCTAAATCTCCCTCCTCACCCGATCCTTTGCGTCGCTTCGCCACGCATACGACGACTGGAAGACCGCGAGGGACTTTTGAAAAGTGCAAAATCGGCACGGGAGCCTGTTCTGGAACTTGTGAGTTGCTATATTGACGCCCGGTTTTACGTGGATCGATGTCGATCATCGCTTGTACTCGGGCACGTGCAGCTGGCGAGAGCTCATTCATGAAGTTTTTAGCGTCCCGGCCAGCGCCCCAAATGATAAACTTCGACCAACCTTCAGTGGATAAAATTCGCTTTTCGAATGCCTCAGCGCGCACTTGCAGCAAACGACGCCTGCTGCAACGCGCTGACGCGCTCTGCGGACTCCATCGGTACAATAAAACAGGATTATCTGGGTACTCGCCAGCTCGCAATAACGACGGCTTGTTTTCGGCGAGGTTTGCGTCATAGTGTAACTCCAAATGACGGTGAAAGAAAATCAGATCTTCAGCCTCACCGGAGCCGGGTGCGGCCTCGACAAATCCGCCAACAGCGTCGGCGATCGAACGCGTCATGCACCAAGTCGGAAGTAACACGGTGCATTCACGAAATTGTTCAAAATGAAGTTCATTTCGCGTCATCATATTTGCCCAAGCTTCGTAGTGCTCCGTTGAACCACTTGGATATCGCTTCCAGCACCCGCCGATGATAGCCGTCGGGTGTTCCATGGCCAACGGCACTTGTAGCTCCATTCGATTCGGCATCATCACATCGTCCGAGTCTAAAAACACTAGAATTTCACCCGTACTTTGCTCGATGCAGCGATTTCGGCAAAATCCAATGCCCTGATTTGGCGCATCTTCCTTGACAAAGTTAGCGCTTTCCACCCAGCGCGAACCATTTGCAACGCATTTGATACCGATGCGTGCGAACGCTTCAGCCCAGCGGCGGATTATGCTTGCTGAACCGTCAGAGCTAGAGTCGTCAAATATGCTGACTTCTATAGGGCCAGTGTATGTCTGCATGCACACTGAAGCCAACGTTTCATCAATCCATCGCGCGGCGTTATGCACCGGACAAATTACACTCACTTTGGGAAGTCTGTTGTCTGGCGGCGCGCGCTTTACTTGGTCGTCTGGACATGTCGACGGCAAAAAGTCGGTTTCTCTCTTCAGCTTTGGCTCGAGCGCTTGCACTTCTTTGAGCACTGAAATACCATGCGCGTCAAACGACTCTTGCTTGACGCGTGCCATACCATTCGCCAATACGCGCACATCTGCAGTAAGGTTGCTTGTACCGCTATGGATGAGCCATGGATGTAGGAGCACGATTGTTCCGGCCTGGCCGCTTACTTGCTCAATGACACCATCAATATCGTCTCGGCTCATCGCGTTTTCTGCCTCGTGTTTATCCATCTCATACGATAGTGGGAGTCGACCTTTGCTAGATAATTCACCTACGAGATCAATGGCCCAAGCGTTCACGTTTTGGTGCGACACTCCACCTTTTTTACGCAAATATGACGCTACCCATCGGTGCGAACCTTTGATGAACGCCGTTCCACCTCCACCAGGAGCGCAGTCAGTTAGGAATAGTAAAATAATCGCCCCTTGAAACGGGTGCCCTTCGGGCGTGCGCATCCAGTCCGTATCGAATCCAGCGCCAATGTCCAAGTGCCACCCGCGATTGAGCATACGTCGGCGATTCACTGGATGCCAAGACGTTCCTGGATCCAGAACATTTGTCGGCCCAACCACGCTGACATTATGGGCATCATCCGTCATATTAGGCGATCTTTCATCCAACAACATCATTGCTCGACCGCGAATCTGCGCTTTTGTGCATCCGGGTCTTTGACCGCTCATCGCATTGGCAATAGTTTGCCACTTTTCACCGTGCTCTTGCACCAGAGCCATCAACTGGGCGTCGTGCTCAGGCGCCCATGCCGGCTCATAATGCGCCTTACAATCATTAGCCGTCCATATTGTCTCACTCGTACTAATCATTTTTGCAATATCTTCCCAATCGTGTCCACTTTCGCGCAACTCACGCACGTTCCCGCTATCACACTCTGTCCAATGCGCCGGTGCCGGCGTACACAAGCCGCTCGCGCCGCTCACCTTGCGTCGTTTCTCACTCTGTTCCGCCCTCGCAGCGATAGCTTTCGCCTTGAGTGCCGCCGCCTTTGCTTCTTCGTTACCTTCTGGAAACGTCACCGGGCAATACCAATGTCTAGGCTCGCATATCCCGCGTTCGGCGTCCACGACGTTGGCCTCGACCGTCCACTCATTCTCGCCCAAAATCGTATCCAAAGCCTCGCGCAATTTAGGATTCTCTCGCACGTCTCGCCAGTGCGTGCCCTCCTCTGCGGCGACGACTTCAATCACGCGTCTCGCCGTGCCGCTCGGCCACGTCGATGGGTCACTGAGCGATGCCCCACGCGGCGTCCCGCTCTCGGGCTGCACCACTGGGTGCTCCAGGTCACGCGCGAGCTGCGCGACGCAGCGCTCGACGACGTCGCCGGGTACGGCACCAGGGATGACGACGACGCCGTGGCGAATGAATTCGTCCCTGAGAGACATCGCGCGTGGCGAGATCGGCCGCGCGCGCGCGCGTGAGTGCTCAGCAGCACGAAGTGACGTTTGAGAAAACCCAAAACGCTCAGGTCAACAAACATGTCTAGCTCGACGTCGGCTGGCCGCGGGACGATGAACGCGCGGTGCGTGGAATTTACGCGCAACGCGAGCGATGGGTGGAACAAACATGCATGTAGGTACTAAAGTGTACTTGTATATATGAAGAATGTAGGAAATGCTAGATGGGGTGTTCGGTGAGTTTTGCGGCGTCGGCGGCGACTTCGGCGTCGAATCGCTTGGCGAGTCGAGTCGCGAGCGGAGCATCCATGAAGAGCTGTGTCAAGTGGCAAATGATGCATGGAATGGCGATTAAGCCTGATGCACCGAAAACGTCTTCGTCGAGGTAAGAGATGACAGTCATGGCCACAGGCAGGGTCTTTTGACTGCTCATCATGACGCTCGCGACGCGTTCGGGACCAGAGATGCCGAGCGCTCCAGTGGCGCCGTAGTTTATGGCAAGGAACACCACGTGGGTCATGATGCCAGCAAATATGACTAGAAATATGCTTCCAGCATCGGTTGAAAGCAGTTGCTTCGCACTTTTGCTGATGGACATCCATACGACGATGATGAGACACGAATTGTTCGTCAACGTCAATTCTTGCTTGTGCTTTGCCGCTCGCTCGGCGATTACTGGAATCATCTCTCGCGCAATTTTGCCGGCACAGATCGGCACTAATATCGTACATAATAATTTCACTAACAAGTCAACCGCTTGTGAACCCATATCTCCCCCAGAGGCGCTTGTGCCGAGTGTACTCGACCCACTTCGCGCGATGGCGTTGAAGTAAAACGGCACCGTAAACACCCCCAGCAGGTTCGTACTGACAGTCAGCATCAACGCCAACGCGACGTTACCCTTGGCATTTCTAACCAATGTCACCCCGCTCGTCAGCGTCGTCGGCACGGCGCAAAACAACGCGAGTCCGTACCTGAACTGCACCGGCGTGTACGGAATGTTGATGTGGATAAACCCGAGCAGCGGCGTCACGCCCAGAATACTCACCAAGCCATACGCCAGCGCCCCTCTGCCGCTTTGCAACGCTTGTGCAATCTCTTCCGTCTTCAATGTTGCCCCGGAGATGATGAAAATGATGATCACCGCGATCGTCTGCACGATGGACCACCCACCCGAGGACCAACTAGCGATGGTTGTGCCGGCGGCTGGGGCACTGAGACCGATGGTGAGCGCCAGGCAAAAACCTAAGACGAGGAAATTGTCGACGAAGAACTTTTTTACACGCACCGCGGCGAGCGGTTGGGTGTCTGGCATGGTGATGACGTGCCGACGGCGGAGACGCGGTCGGCTGTGAGGGGCGTGACTGGGTGCGCGCGCTTTTTGCGTTGGCACGAGTGCGTACGTGTTCGTGATGACTTCGTGTCTGAACTGCTATATGTATTCTAAAAGGAAATGCTATTGGTGTATGTGATTAGTGCGTGCGTGCAGGCGTGCGCCTAGGCGCACCGTGGGCGCTAGAAGCGCACGCCATTTATTAATAATCGTGCGTGCTCTTGTGAGGCTTGACATCCTTCATGGACGGTGGCTGTCGAACACCGCGGGATTGCGTAGATAATCCCATAATTGGTTCATTTGAAGACTGGAATCGCATGCGCGGCGCGATGTAACGAAAATCAGGATCGCCCACCATGCGTTTGGCGCGGTGAATGTCAAACTTTGAGTCGTATTCGTCGTAAGTCAAATCGGTGTAGTAGTATCCGTCGTCCTCACTCATACACGAAACGACAGTCAAAACACCCATCGACAGTGCAGCGATGGCGGTTATGATTGTCAATATGATGTACATCGCGCCGTTGACTGGATCCATTGGCGCTTGCGGTGCCCACTCGACGTAGTCGTTGAACGATGGGTCATACTCGGGATCCGCATACGTCAAATTGCTAAGCTTCAGCGGTGCCACAGCTTCGATTAACAGCCCGCACGTAGCGTTCAATTCCGTGCCTTGCATGGCAATTCGAGCATATCCATTTTCGCCCCACAGCGGTCCCCATGAATTTTTAATAACTATGAACTCGAGGCCGGTATCGTCGTCGTATCCAAAGCCGACCGCTACAACGGCGTGGTTAATCAAGTTTGGCATGTACTCCCAAGCCGGTTGACAATCATCGTAGGTGAGAATACCACCCGAATAGAAACGAAACTGATCGCTTAACGCGTTCACCGCCACCGATACGGGTTGCATGTAGATGGCTGACTTCAAATCATCCCACGTGTTTTCGAGCACAATATAATCGTCAATTGATGCCGCGTGTTTGCGCGCCGTATTCGACCGGCAGGGCCCAACTCGACTGCTTTCTACAGTGTATGGATGCACAGGGTAGTCAATAGCGGCAGAGATACCACCCTTCATCACCGCGTACTGATAGCCGGTGACCATGTTCCCGCCGACGCAGTCTTGGTCAATCGGATCGCACTCGAGCAGCATCTGCGGCGACAGCGTCACCGCTTCGCGCGTCCATATGTAATGTACTCCTTCCACCGCCGCTGCGGTAGTAAACGCCCAGCAGCCCCCGCACGCGCCCTGCTCCCAAACTTTACTCAAACCGCCCTTGACGCGCCAGTCCCAAGACCTTGGCAAGTTTGTCGGATCATACAACTTACCCGAATTCGGATCGCGTTCATTGGACCAAATGTCCGCATTTCTGGCTAGAAATTGATCGTGCATGTCTTTCCAGCTCTCGCGCTTTTGTCTACTTCTATCGCGCTCGGCCGAAGGCGTCGGCTGCAAATTTCCTGTCCTCGCTTTAAACTCCCGTAACGTCTTATCGCTCCAAATCGTAGCCCCGTAACTCGCACGAGAACCTTTGTGTTGCTTTCCTAAAGACGATACGTCCCCACTCACGCGCGCAAGCGCTTGCACCGCGCGCATATTCTCGTCGTATGTCGCCTCGCGTCTCGCGCTCTCCGCGCACGGAAATCGCTCCTCGCTCCCGCAATACTCCGCCTTCTTCCCAAACTCCTCCACGTACGACTCAAACGATGGCACGGTGACGCGCTCCATTAACTCCTGCTCGTTCGACGCCAAAGTCGCGACGTCTTCTCCGGCGCGCAGCGTCGATCGCGCGTCAACATCCTCCAGCTCAAAACGTGCGCCCGCGTCATCATCGACGCGCGCGTGTGCCGCAGACACCGTCGCGCCGCGCACCACTGACGCGAACGCGACGATGAACGCGCACGCGCGCCGTACGCGCGATGTACGGTGGCGTTGACGCGCCATGCGACGCGACGCGCTCTGGAGTGGTCGACGCCGCGCACCAACACCCAAACGTGTTTCACGGCTCTCATATTAAATACAGTGTCTATCAATGTCCGACCGACCAACTATATGCTTTGATCGATATAGTCAGTATTATCGTATATTATGTGGGGGTACGAATCGTCCATGCGCACGCGCACGCGACGTCGTCGCGACGGCATACCGACGCGCGACGCCTCGCGACATGTTCTGGGACTCGCCAACGACGGCGGTGAAATCACACGCGCGCCGTGGAGGCGGCGGCGTTGCGAAGACGACGAAGACGACGACGGCGGCGGCGGCGGCGAATCGCGTGAGCGAATGGTTGCGAACGGCGCTCGAACATTCATCATCGCTGACGACGACGGTAACGGCGACGCACGCGAATGTGAGCGGCGACGCGAAGGATGCAAAGAATGCGTCGTTATTGTTAGACGATGCGGTGGCGTCGCCACCACCGCGCACGGCCAAGGATGAAATCGCGCACTTGAAGCGACACGTGGACGCGCTCACGACGCTCGCGGCGGAGAGCGAGACGCGCGCCAAGGCGGGTGCTCTCGCGGCGGAGAAGCTCGCCATCGTGCGAGAGGAATTGGAGAGTGTGAAAAAGGATAATGCAAGCCTTTGTCGTAGAGCGGATGAGATTGATGCGTTGTATGCCAAGGCGAAAGTGAGCGCGGCGGCGTCGGAGGCGCGCGCGAATGCGGCTCGAGACGCCATGGTGAGCGCCAAATGTAAGCATGAAGAGGCATTGAAGCGAGCGTATGGTGAGCGAGATGCGTGCCGGGATCGTTGCATTGTGGAAAGCGAAAGATTGCACTCAAATATTGTGGAGTTAAAGACAAAGATAGGCGTACTTGAGCAGGAAAATCGGCAACTCGAGGCGGACGTGCGCGCATACGGAGAAGAAACGGCGCACTTGGATGAAATCATCGCTTTGAACGAAGCACAGCTTGCAAGCATGGCTGAAGAAAAGTATCGAATCGAGAAGCGATTGAATGAAATGACCGCACAAAATGTGAAAGCGATGATTACGTCGCCGTTCGGTGATGCTTCATCCCCCACGCCCGTCGTCGGCGGCACGCCTCGCTTGGCCAAAATGATGTGTTGGATCGAAGACTCGTTTGACGCCATCGCGTCGCCAGTTCGAGCCCCATTTGCCGATATCTCGAACAAGGAAAACTCGCATGGTTCGTTAACAAAAAGATCGCTCGTGACGCCCGGTGCGAAGGGCAAGACGCGCATGTACACACCGAAATCAAAGCCGCCGACGCCGACTGTCGAGGCGCAAGCCCCAATCGAAGAAGACGTCGCGCCCGCGCCCCCAAAGAAGACGTGGCGATTTACGTTTGCGAATAAACCAGAACACGTGTTCATGGGTCGATGTACGAATGAATTCGGCGCCGTACGCGTGCGTCTCGTTGCCTCTGTGACCTGCGCGCTCTTGGCAGCCACTTAGCAGCCGCGCGGGCGCGACTTGCCAGTGTAATAAAATTTATGTTTGAACCTCCTCTTTTTTAACAACATTAAAGCTAAACGCTCGTCGCAAATCCCATGTATCGGTGAAGCGTTTCCCGTATCGCACCTACAAACGGCGACCACGGCGACCACCCTTTCTACGCGTAGAATCCGTCGGCGTCGGCGTCACGTCTTCGATGCGGCCAATCTTCAACCCCGAGCGCGACAACGCGCGCAACGCGCTCTGACCACCCGGACCCGGCGACTTGGTCTTGTTCCCCCCTTTCGCACGCATCTTAATGTGCAACGCAGTCACACCAAGCTCCTTGCATCGCGCCGCGACGTCTTGCGCCGCAAGCATCGCCGCGTACGGAGAAGACTCGTCGCGATCCGCCTTGACCTTCATGCCACCCGTGCAACGCGAGAGGGTTTCCTTACCAGACAAATCCGTGACGTGCTACGCGCGAAAACAACGCAAAACGACAAAAAATACGTGCGGTCAGTATCACAATGAACTCCATGCGCGAAACGCGCGCGGTGATGCGCTCGCACGCACGTCGCGCGACGGCGGCGGGCGCCCGACGCATCCATCGATCCGCGGTCGCGCCACTAGGGCTTTGTGACGCCACGTCCACGGCGCGCTTCATGCGCGACCTCTACGTACCACGAACGTGTCGTTGAACGACGCAAAGATATGCGCGACGCCGAAGACGAGTTCGCCTTCGCGCACGGTGGGGCCCACGTAAGTCGCCATCGTGTACTGAACGAGCGCGTCGTGAAGAGGCGGATGCCGCGCGCGCGGCATCCGGCGAAGAATCGATGGCGGTGGCGCCCGATGTTCGGACATTCGGCGCCGCGATCGTCGTTATGATGTGTGCGCGGTCGCGCGGCGTCATCGTCGTACTGCGCACGCATTCGGTCTATGTACTGTACTCTCGGGCGCGTATCTCGTGTCTATCGCATGGGCCCCATGATGGGTATAAGCGCTATAGGCCGAATGCGCCCAGAGTACGTCAGTCTGCGCCGCGTGTCCCGTCGATGGCGTCGCGGTCCTCCTACGTGCTCTCGCCGTCGGCGCCGTCGCGGCGCCGTCGGGCGTCCGCCGCGCAGGCGATGCGGATCAGACGCGCGCTGATGTGGGCGTGTACCGCGCTCGCGTGCGTGGCGACGTATCGCGTGTCGTCGCAACCGTCGGCGGGGGATTCGACGTTGGCGATGTTTGATGATGGGGTGAAAAGTTCCGCGACGTTTACGTCGCGGCGCGAGGACGGGGTGGATGTGATGCGACATCCGACGCCGAGTTTGGTGTCGTCGTCGATGGTTGTGGATGATGCGCTCGCGCGCGAGGGTGGTGACGCTGAGCGGGAGGTGGTGTCGACGCCGCGGCCGACGCCGACGTCGCGCGGGCGGTTGCTCACGTTGAGCACGCACGGCGCGTTGATGACGTTTGATATCGATACGAAGAAGAGTACGGTGGTTCATGAGGGGCGAGGGGTGTACTATGGAATATTTCCAGTGGATGCCGAGGAGGCGGGTGATGTAGCTGCGAGTACTGGCCCGCACGGGAACGGGCATTTGGCGTACGTCGCGTCGAGGCCAGATAACGCGGATATCACGTCGCCGCTGACCGATAGTTTGCTCTTGATTGATTTGGAGAAGGGAGTGTTGGTTCGAGATTTGAAGATAGACTCGAAATTTACGCATGATGTCGTAAAGAGAGGCTCTCAGGTATTCATAGCGGATACCGGTGGCGGACGCGTGCTCGAGCTCGAGTATCCATCCATGCGCGTCGTGTTCGCGGCTGAAATCGGTGTGCGGCAGCACGTCAATACCATTGTGCCTGCTGACGTTGAAGAATACGGTATGCACACCGTGTGGGCGGTTCTTCACAACCTTGGGCCGAGTATGTTGGTGTTGATTGATTTGGAAAAGGGCAAAGTGTTGAAGACGTTGGACAAGGTGGGCTTAAAATCACACGGATGCGTGCCGTATAAGAACGGTTTTATCATGCTGAATAGCGGTGAAGGACAGCTTATTTACGTCAACCCGGCAATAAACGACTTTGATGTACTTTGGATAGATCCGTCGAACACATTTATGAAAGGCCTCGTCGTGATTGACGATGTCGCATACTTTGGTGTTTCCGCTTTTGGCAAACGGTGGGAACGAAGCGATCCATCGAAGACGAGTGACATCGTGGCGTTCGATTTAGTGTCCCGGACGATGCTGTGGCGTGAAACTATTCAAACGCTTGGTTTATTGAATGTTATCGCTGCGCCCATGATTGATGAAGCGAGCACTTGGAAAGCGATATCTTGGGGAAAGGACGACTCCGCCATTCCAGCGATAACGACAGAAAATGACGAGTTGCGGTTCTTACAGGATACCGTACAGGATGACGAGTTCTCGAATTGGATTGATCTGTCAGCTAAAGAGCGCCCCGAATCATCCGGTCTCAGTCGGCAGAATATGCTTTTGATGTACAAGCCCATCGACGTTAGAGATTTACAAAATTTCATCAATACGCTTCCGCGGGACGCGTTCAAGGCGTATGCGCAAGAAAAGAATGCCAAATTGGGTGGCAGAACCGACAACATGGAACAGTTTAAACCAAACGTTGATACCATGATATTAATTTTCAGCGATCGATCGGGCAAAGAGACGTATGTTTTCCCGTACTGGCACAAGCTGAAGCGATACGTGACTCCAATTCTAACCGACTTGTTCAACAAACAGCTTGGTATTCAGGGCGATCCCTTCGAGCACATTATTCGCCTTCAACTAGCAGTGATGAATCCAGGCTCCGAAATCAAAAGACACGTCGATAGAGGAGGGTGGGCGAAGAATTATCACAGATTTCATGTCCCAATATTTGTTCCGAGTGACCAAGACGCAACTGAGTTTGTCATGAGCCCCATGGGCGCAAGCCGAGTGAACGTGCCGTTGTCTGAAGGTGTTCCTTTCGAAATTAACAACGCAATAGCACACTGGGTTAGGAATTCCGCACAAACATGGCGGATACATTTGCTCATTGACTTTGACGAAGAGATCGTACCGCCAGAGCGTAGACATGCCCTCGAGCCTGGCGACGTTTGTGACTACTCAAAACTCGACTCGGGATGTATTTCTTAGGTAAAGCCGCAGTAGATGCCATCATGGCATATCGTGATAATAAACAACACAGCGTATGTACAACGTATAATTTTCATGATTATCAATTCTCTATGGTGCTGAAGCAGTCTACATGATTTTAATTGCGCGCTCGAAGCTTCCCTTTCCTTGACGGCTGGCTGGTCTTCGAGGACCTTTAATCTCGCGCTCGACGCCAAGGATATTCTCGAAAAAACCCTGCTTTTCTACGCGTGTGAACTTCGAGCGGAGCACCAAGTTGTCGTCTTCGAGAAGCTCATATTTTGATGAAGCCCCGATGAAGAATTTCCATTTCGTAAAGTCTTGATCAGAAGCTTCAAGTTTCTTCTGAATTCGCGACTTGAGCTCACCCAAGGTTTCACTGCTACTTATCCGGAGTAGGAACGGCTCGTCGTAGCAATGATACGTGTTCAGATTCGACAAATCTTTCGATATATTGTATATGCGCAAGTAATTCCCATCCAAAGTCTCTTCGAGCTCGTCTTCGGGAACTTCTTCCGCACGCAATGTCCAGTACTGGTCGTTGATGTCGCTTATGTCCTGATCCTCATCGAACACCTTGTAGATCTGCGAGTAGAAAAGCTCGAGAAGCCGAAGCTTAGAGCCCTTGACTCGATCTCCAAGACGGCTTTGAATATCGTTCAAAACGCTTTTCACCGGAGATCCCTTGGGGAGTCGGACATTGAACTCTTCAATCAGCTTTGTATTTGACCCGTGGAACGACACCTTCAAAGACTTCAACGTCTCCAACTTTGGAAGTGGAATATCCAGAATTTCGTAGTACAAAACGTTGCTTTGCTGAGGCTCGATCATTTGTGTGAGAGTATCACAGCCTCTGAATCGAATGCTGTTAGCGCGAGGTCCATTTGTGTATGCGTTGTGCGGAGTGAAACGCAACATGGTGGCGTCGTCCAAATCGATTGCAGCCGCCAGCTCCTCTGCAACTTGATCGTAAGACATCATTTTGTTCAGATCAAGCGATACCTTGTCTACTTTGGGCGCACTGAGCTCTCGGAAAATCATCACCTGATGATTATGTTTGTGGCTGTAAAAGATTGTTGCGGTGGGAAATTGAGACTGCGGAGCCTCTGTGTTGCGCTTTTGAAGCACAAGAATGTCTCCGTGGCTAAGCTGCAAGTTCGCTCCCTCTACGTTAGCACCGATTGCCGAATTGGCCATCGTTGTCTCGTCATATTTTGGTACATCAACTTCTCCATCAGCGCCCATGAATGAAATTTCTTCGTACACATCCACAGGAGTATCTTGATCAAATCCGCACATCTCGCGCATCATCGGCAAGTATTTGGTCAGCTTGTCGTGCTTAGAGGCATAAAAGTTACCCACAAATCGTAACTCTGCGCGATCTGGATTGTAACACTTGAGAAACAAACACACTTCGTCTCGATTGACGTCAGTTTCTTTATTGTCAAGGTCTTCCAGATAAAACTTTAGTTCGTTTGGCGCGGAGCCGCTCGTGTGCATCTTCTGTCGACAGTGCTCAACGGGTAAAGTATCACACGATTCAGGTACCATTGCGTGAGGACGATAGGTTGTATTTCTTCTCGGTGCGAACGTCCACCATCGCTGACGTTCAATCGGCACGCCGAGACTTTTCGCTGCAATAGCCCTGAATTCTGCGAAAGGCGTCTTCTTTGGTAACCTGAAACGATGCGCGTCTTCAAAATCTCCCAAGTCAAAGATTACTTTCTTCCCGATTTGTTCCTCAATGCCGTTCTTCTCTAAGACCTTCATCACGGTGTACAAGTGTGCCTCTGCTTTTTCCAATCGACGTCGTTCTTTGTCTTCTTGTTCCTTGGCAAAACGAGCGCGAAGGTGTTCAGCGAGATGCTCCTTTGTGGCGTCACAAAGAATTTGATCCATGTCGCTCTCGCGAATGTACACGAGCATGTATGCGCTACTGACTTTTGTAAAGCGCAAATTCGGTGCAATGCGCATGTTTGATGAGTCATCGTCAGCATCCATGTCGCTGTCTACGTTTGCGGCGGTGCCTCGACTACCATACTGATCCATCACCGCTTGCTCGGCAGACTGCTTGGTCACGTGTTCGTCGTCAAACTTGTACCACTGCGCGTCGTCTGCATCCTTGAGATCTGGCTTTATGAACGCATAGTAATGCCCCCCGTTGATGCCCCCGCTATGTACCAATACGCTATGAAGTCTGTACTTGTTACGAACACTTGCGTCTGCTTCTGGTACAAGATACTTGCGGTCGCCGACGTCCAAGTCGAGCTCTTCAGGGAACTCGTACCTGTCGTGAATCTTCACCATGGTGTCGCGATGAAAGTCATACTCGAAGCGCTTGAGCTGAATCTGAAGCACTGGTGGAAAATCGTGAAACAAAACACCTTTGCGAGCATCTTGCAACCCATGGCCTTCCGCGCGGTACTTGTTGTCGCCATCAAGTTTTTCAATTTCCGTATACCGGTCAAATGACGCATAAATATCCTTGCATCCTTTGACGTCCAACTGAAGATCCAGAAACTCCTCCTTGCGCTCGCTCTTGTAGTCAACATTAATGCACTCGATGAAATTTGTCGTGTGACCTTCAAACAACTTTTGAATCGTACCCTCAACGGTAGTTTGTTTCATTGTCTCTTCCAATTTGTCTTGTAAAACGCGGTTGAGTTCCTGGACGTCGTGCTGCATAAACGAGTCATAAGAGTCCCAACCAAACGAGCGCGTTAGATCCTTGGTGCTTACCGCACCCTCCTTGGCGTACTGTAAGCGGTAAAATACCGATTGAAGCGCCAAAGGCATCGTGTTGTGCGCTTCGTCGGCTTCGTTCGTCGGCATGTGGTACACCGCTTGACGGAACGACGGAATGTGATACAACGTTTGTAACAGCGAGTTCATATAGCACGTGGCACCTTGATTCTTCAACCCGATAAAGCCGGTCTCTTTACGAGAGTCGTACTCGTTATTATACACATTACGCACGCCTGGCTTTTCGATTTCAAACTCGTCGCAAGGCCTCACGCGAACGCCAAACGTCACCGCGCCGTTTTCGTCAACGTAGCCACCCTGGAAGAGCTTGAGACGAGAAATAAACGTCGTGAATCCCCAATCTGCCTCTTCGTTATGAAACGAGTGCGATGTATCTTTCTGTTCCATGTATGCTTCATCATTTGGGTTCGTCGGGTGAACCAATCGCAGCGCAAACTTTGCGTGGCGTTTCCACTGCCCGCTCGCTTCTCGCTCCGATTTTGGACCGCACTCCAAAAACACGCTCACAGATAACGCGTCATTCGCCTCCACCTTGCGCGCATTCTCTTGAGGAGAACCAAACGGAAATATCAACAACCTCCACATCGCATCATTCGTTTCATGCGCATCCGAATACACCTTGGCGTGCTTTGTCGGCGACAACGCTCGAAACTCCTTCACCGCAAACGTAAACGCCAACTCTCCATCAACGCCATCGTAATCCCCATCCAAACTCCCATCCTCAGAACTCACATCATTCGCACTCTCACTCACATCATCATAGCGCATCTCCACTACGTGACGAGCGCGAAACCCAGGACGTCATCACCTAACCGTCAGTCATCGATCAATCACGCGCGCGCGCGCCATCGCAATCGCCTCGCGCGCCGCTCGTGCAGGTTCTCCGCCGCATCATCGCGTCGGAGTCGCAACGCACCATCGCGAGGATCCTCCTCCTCGTCGTCGTCATCTACGACGTTCTCGTCGCCCTCTCGCGCGCGCATCGCGACTCGGCGCGGCGCAATGACGCGACTCGAACGATTTGATTGATGCCTTCGCGACACGACGACGACGCGACGGGGCCGTTGACCGCCATCACATGGGCATACGACACACTCCAGTACGCACACGGCGCCACGAGGTCGACCGAAGGGCACCCATAAATCGCAAACACCAGTACTTTGGGTGTATGCATGTCTGTATGAGGGTGGTTTTTGTAGTTTTTATGTTTTAGGGTTTAGCGAGCCGTCACTCGTGCAGCCAGCGTTCGAGCGTCCGCGCGCGCGCGCGTCAGAGCCCGTCGTCGACCGACACGAACGATGTCCGCGACTTCCATGACCCAACGCGCGTCGTTCGCGACGTCCTCGGTGAGCGCCGCGCGCGCGATGCCCAAGTCTGCGTCGTCCAGAGGCGCGCTCGTCGTGCGCGGCGCGGCGAGCAAGGCGAAAAAGCAAGGGCAATTGGATGCGCTCGCGGCGATGGCGACCGCGGAGGAGACGTTCTTAGTCGCTGGGTTCAACTACCAATCGCTTACGGTTAAGGATATGATTACGCTCCGCCGAAGCTTGCCGGAGGGCTCGCACTTGATGGTGGCGAAGAACACGCTCTTGCGCAAGGCTGTCGCGGGTACGAAGTTTGAGCCGATGGCGCAAGCGAC